>Ga0180009_10005796_pt1 | contig 13129 bp, 21 predicted proteins | sample OS_PC_MetaG_FD_123537 | JGI IMG/M metagenome (GOLD analysis project Ga0180009, IMG submission 123537) | Groundwater microbial communities from the Aspo Hard Rock Laboratory (HRL) deep subsurface site, Sweden - OS_PC_MetaG | ecosystem: Environmental > Aquatic > Deep subsurface > Groundwater... | reverse complement strand
CTAGCGCAGGTAGCAGGGACACCACCCTTTTTGAACAGAAACTGCATTAGGTGGCGGGGGACTGACCCCTTGGGGAAGCTCCGGGTCTTCAGGGAGAACAGCCTTTTGGACCATGGTACGGCGGGATAGACGATAGCTTCGCCTGCTGCGGACAGTGGAATACCAACCATTTTGCCTTCCTCCTTTAAGAGTACTCGTCATTTAAGACGGCAATTCTATTTTGGCACAGACTCCTGTTATTTGTCAAGTTTTTTATTCTTCTGCTTTTAAAATCTACCAATAGTTACCATAGGTCATAATTCCACCGCAATATGGGCACCCGGGGTTTCTCTGGGTAGTAGAAACTTGAATTATTTCTCTATGCGGATGCCTTTCCTCTATAGCACAGTAATAGAAGACCCTCTCTTCTGCTATTGACACGGAAGCAAAGGCTTCTGGATGATCCTCCGCTAGATGCTTGTTTAGTTCCTCCATTGAATGAAATCTTTGTGGGCACTGCCCACAAAGAAATGCTCCAAGCCTGGACTTCGACACATGGGGATATAATGGTTCCTTCTTAGCCATTTTCACCTCCTCTATCTTTGCTCAAAGTAAATCCTTTTATCTGTAACCCGGACTATACTTAATCTTGCTTTCGTCATTGCATCTCGATAGTTTGGCATCTGCCCTGGTGGATATTCAACATAAGACAGCTCCCAATCTGGCAGATTGAGAGTCTTAGTATTTATACCTCCGACTCCTACTACTATACCGTAGTGCCTTTCTATTTCTATATCTCCCTCTTGCCTTGTACTCTTAGGCGTATGGGGATATAAAGGTTCCTTCCTAGCCACTTGTCTCCTCCTCAGTTTTTTCTCCCGCATCAAGCTTTTTAAGGAGCGGGCTTTTTCTTCTCTCCAGATAATCGGTGAGCTCAGAGACGGCAGCGACCATTTTCTCTTTTGCTTCGCCTTGGGCCTGTTCTGCGGTTTCGACCATGGCTCTTATCCAGTCGCCTGGCTCAGTGTTTTTGTCCTCCAGTTTCTCCGATATCAGCTTGCAGGTGGCGCCAGCTACTTCAGGATGCTCGGCACAGATCTCAGCGATCCTTGCGGCAGCCACAGCCACGTGGCACTCCTCGCACTCCTCGAATAGCTCCTCATCAGTTTTCTCACCGGCAGGCTTATCCTCTGTAGGTTTTCCCAGTGGCTTCTCAGGAGATAAAAGCTCTTCCACTCCTTCAAGGCTGGTGTCATCGATTTCAAGGGTAATCGTTTCCTTAACCTTCTCACTAGCTTCATTTATAGCCATTGTGCAAGCCTCCTTGTTGTCTTTATTGGCAAGGCAGGTCCGTGCTGCCTTCTCCACAAAGTCATGATGTTTTTCAAGACCGGCTGTTTCAGTTAGATAGAGTGCCTTCTTCAGCTGACCCTTGTCCAAGGCGGATATAGTATCTTCAATTCGCTTGGTTACTCCACCTTTCATCTCTCACCTCCCGCACTCGCACGCTACTACCTTCTGGAGTGCGCTCATAAATGTCTGCTCGGATAGGTCTGTAAGGCGACTTTTAGCGGTTGGGAGCAGCCCGTCTCTAATGGCGTTGGCGATGCCTTCTAAGTCCCCAGTTATAGCTAGAGTCTCGCTTTCCGTCAATGCGCCTTCCTCCCCAGAGTCATAAACGGCTGCCTTCGCATTGATAGTTGCCGAAAGAGCATCCTTCCTTTCCTCGACCGTGACATACCTCCGGGCACTGTCTATCAATACCCAGCTCTTAAATAGGCTCGTTGCTATATCGTGGCATTTTTCGCTTATCATTTATCTAACCCCCCTTTCAAGACACAGATTTTACATTTTTTACAGCAGTTGTTTTTATCTAAAGGACCACCGCAGTTAGGACAATTTCCCCTATCAAACTCCCTCGATAAGTTCTTCGGCTCTCTTCAGTACCCGCTCCTTGTCCTCAGGGCTGAGCTTGCCTACCTCTTCAGTACCCGCTCCTTGTCCTCAGGGCTGAGCTTGCCTACCTCATCAGCTATCCTTTCAGCTTGCTCTGGCCCCAGGTGAGCGAAGCGCCCCTTGAACCACTTTCTATTTAACTCTCTGTAGAAGGATGAGGTATCAGCGGCAGCCTGCTTGAGCTGCTCAATACTGGTAAAGCTCTCGAGGGTATGCCTTAGCTTGCGGCTCTGGCTAAGAGCATCTTCAGCCAGCACTTTTTCCCAGGAGGGCAAACTTTGTATGTTCTCCTCTGTCAGATCGACTCTCTCCAGGGTGTTTTGCTCTTCCTGGACTTTAGCGACCCTATCCAGTATCTCGTTGCTGGTTATGCCCTCTCCCTTGAACCTTACTACTTCGTTGAGTAAGCCGGCACTGGTGCTAAAATGTCCCAGGGAGCAAGGTACACAGGCCGTGGCTACAGTCTCTTTTTGGGGGGCTCTTTCTGCTACCGGGTTGGTCTCTGGGGACTCTACAGGGGGTTCCGCGGTGACGTGTAATTCGTCAGCCATAGAGCGGATATCTTTCCCGGCCTTCTCTACCTGCTGGCGGCCTCCTCGTATCAGGTCCCTCAGCGGTTTTATTGGGCTGGGGGGCAGGTTCGGTCGCTTTGGTCTCGGGAGTAAAGACGGTGTCATTTTATCCTCCTCATTTGATTTTAGACCCGTCTTTGTTGAATGTCAACTCTCGAAGCTCACATTAATCGTTCTCATCGTCACTCAGCCTTCAGTGAAGAAGAGGTCGCGCCCTAGGTCCTCGACCTTCTTATCAGACTCAAGTGCCTTTGCGTATTTTCCCTTTCTTTTCTCTCTTTCCTCTGCGCCCTTGGTTGCTGGCAGCCCTCCGCTACCCAGCGTATCCCTTATCGTTCCTTTGATATCTGTTCTGAGGCCTTTTGCTTCTTCGAGCACGCCGGCGGCAACGTCATGGATGATGTCCATTTCCGTTCTGCCGGTTACTGGCTTCTTCAGATCAACTACAACCTCCATCAACTCGCTCAACTTGTCGGTCAGCCCCTTTATCTGGGCTTGCTGAGCGGTTACCTGGTCCTGGTGTCTTTGCTCGCTCATATCTTTTATGGTCTGGCGCATTTCACTCAGCTCTGTCTTTAACCCTTCATCGGTTTTTTGCTCAGGAACGATGGCGCGGATCGTCTCAATGAATTTAATCGGGTCTGTCATCCACTCAGGCTTACCCTTGTCTCCCTCGCCAGAAACTGCTCGGACTGTTTCAATGAATTTAAGTGGGTCTGTCATCCAGCTTGGCATCTCAACTGCTTTCCCTTCCTTTGCCATTTCTTGGAGGTCTTTCAAGGCAGACACAATCTCGCCCACAGGGGTCTTTTCCCTCAGTTCAGGCGTTACCCCCATCACTTCCTTGAGTTGGCCTAGTTTCACTTGCTGGTCAATCCAGATATCCATGGGGTCGACCTCAGCACCCTCGGCCATTGCCTTATCCATTGTTCTCGCTGTTGCCCAAGCAGCAGCGAGGTTCTGCTTGACAAAGGGCGACTTGAAGTTGGGCATGTGCCTCCCCAACTCCTCGTTGTAGATGGCAATGGATTGCTCCCCCTCCCTGCCTATTTCCTTACCGGCAGCTTTAGCTTCTGCCAGGGTGACACCTGGCTCCGACTCGTCTCTTATCATTCTGATTCTCGGCAGACCACTGTCGTCTATATCGACTGTCCAGACTGTTCCCTCGGCTTGCTTTTTCCCTTTCTCGGTTCGGTCTTTTACGCCACGTTCCTCAGTAAGTCGACTCCGGAGCTTTTCAGGTATTGGCGCCTCTATCTCAGCCGCCCAGAAGTTGACTACCTGATTGCGTAGTGATGGGTGAAGTCCCATTTGATAAAGTTTCTCTTCAACATCTTCTAAGTTTTCCAAATCTCCCTTTGCGCAGTGGTCAACATAACCCTCACTCTTCTTAATGCCTAATTTTTGGAACACCTCTCTAAAGCGCTCTACTATGTTGGGGTATTCGACCTTGGCCTCTGGCTCTTTTTCTGTCGTTTGCTTCTCTTCTGGCTTTTTCTCTGTCTCGTTTGGCATAATATTTAAACCTCCTTTCACCTTCTTGAGTTAAAATCCAAACCTTGCTTCCATCAGCCCATTCTACATTTCTCACAATACCAGTCCGCTTGAGCTGTGAGAGGTTGACTGACACAACATTTAGGGAAGCTATTATAGCCTCGGCAATTTGATGCCTATTTGCCCAGCCAACTTGACTAAGGTAGCGGATTATTGCCTGTTTCCTTTTCATTTAGGGGTTAAACCCTAAGCCTCGCCTAAGTGCCGCTAAGCGCCTTATTTATAACCCATCCGGGTTAGCCATTTCTGCTTCTGGATACTCAATCCCCAGCCAATAAAAAGGTTCATCAGTTGTACTAAATCTGGTTTTTGGATGTCGCCCATGTGGTAGGCGAGCTCGGCAGCTTTCTTTAAGGTTGACTGCATCCCTCTCTCCAGCCTTATATGAAGACCATACTCGCCTAGCTCCACTTCTTCAGCTACTGCGGTTGTTTCTTCGTCGTCTGCCATCTTTCCTCCCGGCTCCTTTTATTTTAAATTATTATAGCACTTTTTGGAACCACTTGTCAACACCTTGTATTGAACGGTGCTACCAAGCTATAGTTAGGGGGTTGATTTTTGTGGAACAGTATGGTATTATTGTTTTAAAATCCTTTGAGCTGAAATGAAGAAAATCGCTATCGTTGCTTTGAAAGGCGGCGTAGGTAAGAGCTCAGTAGTCGCAGGGCTTGGTCTAGCCCTCGTTGTCAAAAAGTTCAAAGTTGGACTTCTTGACATAGATATAACTGGCTCAAACCTCTTTTCGGCTCTAGGTCTTGAGCACTCCCCAAAATGGCGGCTAGACAGTGTGAATGAAAGGATAGTCGTCCCCGAAGTAAACGGCTTTTGGCTGTTGTCAATTGCCAGCCATGTTGGTGAGGAATATGCTGTGCTGTGGGAGGGTTCTCACAATGCCGAGCTTACTGATGCCAGGGACAGGATTAACCAGATTGCCATACACAGCCTCCACACACAGAAGCCCGATATTGAAAGCCTTGAATCAATTAGAAGACAGATAGACGATGTCCTTGCCTCGTCAAAGTGGCGTTTTGTCAGCGAGCTTCTGTCCGATGAGATAGTTACCTGGCCCGAGCCATTGGATTTTATGATAGCCGATTTACCCCCCAGTACCTCGAATGAGATGTTCTCCTTCTTTGACCAGGTAAAAGACCTATTCGGCGTGGTTATTGTCTCCCAGCCAGCCAAAATCTCAAGCATTGGATTAGAGAGGACGATCGACCTTTTGCGGACCAGGCAGATACCCATTATTGGCCTGGTGGCTAACCAGGACGGATTTCTTAACAAGCATGGTGAAATAGAGTACCAGTTCCTGTCTCCCAGGGTTGACCTGAAGGAGGTTGCCAAGAAGGCGGATATACCATTCCTTGCCTCAATACCTCAGACCGGGGACGGCGAGATATTGAAACCATACTTCTTAGAGCTGGCGGAGAAGGTCATTGATTCCAAGCCTGTGGTGCTCAAGGAAGTTACCACTATGAGGAGGCTGAAGAGGAAAGTGGTTAAGGGAATAGCGAGGAGGCTGTAAATGATGGATAAAGAGTCCTTTTTCTGTGGCATTTTTGGAAAATACCTCGAGAGGATACCACCAGATGAGATGATTGAGGGTCTACTGTCAACGCTTTCACCGAGAGAAAGAATTGTTTTGCGACTCCATTTTCGGCATAAACCTATGACACTTGAGCAGATAGGAGCAATTCTTCCAAGGAGACAAGATAGAGAAACTGGTTGTTTAGCAAGAGGGCAAATTGGCGTCACCCCCCAAGCAGTATGCCAGATAGAGGCTCGTGCACTACGAAGATTGCGATACTCTTCTGTACTGCTTCAAAAGGGAATATTAAGGAGGCTATAATAATGGCTCTTGTGGAGGACATGTTCCGACGTTTTACATCAAGGCAGTCCCATTTCTTTAAGAGTTTGCCGAGAAGTGCCAAGGAGAAGTTTGCCGAGCTCGAGAACAAGTATGCCGAACTCAGGGTTACTGGCCCCGAAGGTGGAGTCTTCTACCTCCAGTACAAGGGGCAGCGGTTTGAGATGCTCGATGGGAAGCCAGACGTGCCCTATGAGAGCCTGGACAAGTTCTTGCTTGACGGTGACACGATTAACTACCCTGCCGGTGATGAGGTGTTCTTTGACGTGGTTGATGGTGAGCTGGACCCAAGGGCAGCGTTAAGCCACAAGTATTTCAAAGCAAACACTGATAAAATCATCTATGACAGCGAGGAGTTTGCCCAGGCCTTTGAGCAGTTTCTGGCCGAAATGAGGATAGTGCTGGGGGGTAAGAAGCGGTGATAACCGATAAGGCGAGGGATGAGATTACTGATCTTTACCTGGAGCCGAAAGTTGACCGGCTCAAGGCGACGGCTCGTGAGCAGGTGAAGGAGGACTTCTGCATACCTCACTGCGGGACGATTCCTAGTGGTGAGTTTTGTAGTGATGCCGAGGAAGTCTACAGGAGTGTTGTGTCCATACTGCTTAAATTTTCAAGAGGTGTTAATTAAATGGATATGATAGCTGAAATCCCATATGTGGTTCTAATTGCCGGGGCAACTCTGGTTGGGCTGTGGATTTCCAATGTCCTCCTTGACCTGAATGTTCCCCACTACGTCTCGCGAAAAATCGGGCACAGTGCTGCTGGAATGGGCATCCTGCTCTGGGCCCTTTTGTTTTCATCCGGATGGTGGCCTCTGATAATAGCTGGCGCCTTCACCACTATGCTTTGGGGTGCTAGGTATGTCAGGCCACAAACCTTTCGAGGTGTCGGTGGTAGTGGACGCCCGACGAAGGTGATGGCCGAGGTCTGGTTCCCACTGGCCGCTCTACCGGTTGTCGGCATAGGCTGGATTTGGCTTGATAGACCATTTGTGACTATATCTTGCCTCCTATTTATGGCCTGGGGGGACTGCGTTACCGGGGTTGTTCGCACTCAAGTCTATCATAAGCCGGTCAAGGGTTTATGGGGTTCAGTAGCTATGCTAGCCACGTGCTTGGTGATTGCTTTGGCTTTTATTGAGCCGTTCTGGGTGGGTGTGGTGGCGGCGGTGGTGGCCACAGTTACCGAGTGGGCCTGTGGAGATGTGGGAGTTATAAAATGTCTCGATGATAACTTGATGATACCACTGACATCAGCGGCCACTGCTTTTGGAATACTGGGTTTGATGGGAGGGCTATAATACAAAGGAGGGCTTATGAAAGAAAAAATTAAAACTTACATCGGGAAGGAGAAATAAATGGCAGTTATAGTAAAAACCGAATGTCAAAAGTGTGAAGCTATACATACAGACGAACTCGATGGGGTTCTTATTTTGGGTTATAGAAAAGGTGAAGGTGGGGAAATGGTTTATCCCCAATGGTATCACGATATGCCTGTTCGGCAAGCCTTAATAGGCATCGTCGATTATCTTAAAAGGGAATTGGAAGACTCAGCGAGTGAATCAGGCATTGGGCCATATGAGTTTCTTATAAAGTTGATACAACTAGCGAGATGGAGTGTGTTAGAGGAGGAATAATGAAAGCTAAAATTAAAACACACATCGGTCTAGGTAGATTCTTCGCCTTACCTGTCGCAGTATGTGCGGTTCTTCTTGGCGTTGCCCTCGGCGGAAACTGGAGCTGGCTGTCGTTAATGGTAGCTCTGGGGGCTACCTTCCAGATGGCTTATGCCCATTCATTCAACACTCTGCTTGATTACTCATGGACAGGCTTTGATAAGGGCAGCAAGGAAGAGCGGAGCAAGGGTAAGGTCTATACCCATGGGCAACAGGCAATAGCTGCCAGGATAATGACTCCTAGGGGTGTCTTGGTAAACGGCCTTGTCTACCTTGCTATCTCGGCTGTCTTCATCGGCATTGTCGGATGGAAGGTATCACCGGTAATCTGGGCTATCTGGGCGGTGATGGCACTCTGTACATTCTGGTATTCGTGGGGAAAACTTCACTACCAGTGTGAGCTGGCTCTAGGTATGGGCTTCGGCCCCCTGGCGGTGATGCTGGGTATGGCCTCTCAGCCCAACCCTGACTTCCTGCTGGCCTTCCTGGCGGGAATACCAATCCTGCTTATATGGGGCTACGGGGCGGAGACTATGGACCAGTGGACTGATGCCGAGCCCAACTGGCCGAGAGGACTGAGAAACCTCGGCGCCCTCGTCTGGAAAAATAATGTCTCCATTACCACATTCATCGTCTGGTTGCTGGTGCTTACCTTCTTATCGCAGCTGTTTCTTGTTGCCGCCGGGATACTGCATCCACTGACCGCCTTGACGCTTATTAGCATGATTCCGTTTTCGATGTGCATCATCTTTCTAGAGGTAAAGCCCAAGGTCGGCATCATCTGGGGGCTGGGTGGGATTTACTTGTATGGGCTACTATTGCTACTGGGGGAGGTGTTAGGATGAGCCAGATTATTAGTATTGGCTATGCCGTGCCGACGCACTCATACAGCCAGGAGGAAATTTTTGCTGAGCTTCGCTATCCAAAACACTTCTGGAGGATTTTCCGAGACGCTGGCATAGAAAGACGCCACTTCTGGGTTCCCCTGCCTGAAATCAGAAGGCTGAGCTGGCAGGAGCAGCAGGAGCGGTATGTCGCCGGGGCGGTAGTCTTATCCGAAAAGGCGATAATCGCTTGCCTGGACGGCAGGGACCCGAAAGATATCGGCTGCGTTATTTACGGCAGTTGCACCGGGTTTGCCCCGGGACCGACTATAGCTCACTATTTGGCAAAGTTATTCGACTTTGCCCCATCTACTTACTACACCAACATAATCGGGCAGGGCTGTGAATCTGGCTTCCCTGGACTAAAGAGAGCCCATGATTTCGTGGTAGCCACGGGTAGGCCAGCTTTAGTAGTCAATTGTGAGCTCTCTTGCCTGACCTACTTCCCCGAGCCCGAGGGCGAACCTGACCCTGAGAACCGCTACGAGCTTTTGAGGAGCAACTCTATCTTTGCCGATGCTGCTAGCAGTGCCCTCGTTGGCGTTGATGACGACCCGCGGCATCCTCATATTATTGACACTGAAACCTACACCGATACCGACTACTTGGGCGACCTCGGCTATACATGGAGGGATGGAAGGTTAAGAGTAATGCTGTCCGGGAGAGTTCCTGAACTAGCTCCTCTGGTGGTCAAGCCAGCAGTTGATGCTGTGCTAGAGCGCCAAGGGCTAGACATATCCCAGATAGAGTGGTGGGTAATCCACGCTGCTGGTAATACAGTCATAGATAACATAAGAGATGCTCTCGGTGTCTCTGAGGAAAAGATGAGGCTTTCCAGAGAAACACTGAAAAATTTCGGTAATACAAGTAGCACGAGTGTTGGCATCACCGGGAAGAGGTTGATGTCTCAAGGTATAAAGCCAGGAGATTATGCCGCCGTTTTGAGTGTCGGTCCAGGTATGACGGGTGGGATGAGCCTCCTTCGCTGGGAGTAATGAAGAACGCTATAGGAGGTTAAGATGGATTTCTTTTATAGACCAGCAATACCGGAAATATGCCCTGATTGTAAGGGACAGGGGCGAAAGTCCTATTTTTGTCCCTGCCCAAGATGTGAGGGAACAGGGCGAATAGTTCATTTAACCCTTACTTATCCTGAATACCTAGATAGCGGTTTTCAACCCTGTGGTAGAACGATGTTCGCTGGCATTATTGAGAGACCATATCAAGGAGATGATTTTGAAGGACCGCCTTTTTAATATATACCACTTTATTCTTGGCTTGGTCGATGTTATGGCTTACTTTTTACTCTGGGGAGGTTAGTATGGCTGTATTACTCACTGGCGCTTCGGGGTTTTTAGGAACAGCACTTATTTCCAAACTGCTCTCCAAAGGCCATAAAATCTACGGGCTTAGCCGGCACCCTCCTGAGGCAAGGGAAAACCTCATCCCTCTAGTTGGAGATATTACTGAGCCTAACCTGGGGCTGAAAGAAGTGCCTGAGGATATCCACACCATCCACCACTTAGCAGCCATCCACAGGCTCGGCGAGGACAAGGACGGCTCAATATGGAAAACCAATGTAGACGGCACAAAGAATGTAATTGATTTCTGTCTCAGGCATGACATACCTCGCCTATACTTCACCTCAACCGCCTATACCATGTCGAGAAACACCTATGAGCAGTCAAAGGCTTTATGTGAAACACTGATAGAGGAGTCGAAGATCCCCAAGGTTACCATCTTCAAGCCGTCAATAATTATGGGGACAGAGGAGCACTTTTACCCGGGGCATGTCTCCCAGTTTATCACCCTGGTTATAAAGCTCACCCATGGTGTCGGCGTTATCAAGGAAAAGACGGAAGGCACGTTGAGACTGCCCCCGCTACAGCTGGTATTAAAGCTCAGGGGGAATCCCGAAGGAAGGCTAAATCTTGTGACGGTAGATCGGGTGGCTGATGCCATGGCGGAAATCACGAACGAGGGCACATTCTGGCTCACCCACCCCAATCCGCCAAAGATTAAACAGCTTGTCGATTGGATCGGCGAGTTCATCGCGGTTCAGATAAGGATAGAGACGGAGGACTTCAAGCCAAGTGCTCTAGACCTGGCCCTTCAGAAGATGGCAACGGCCTTTAAGCCCTACTTGGCTGGCGACGACTTTCCCAGCAACATAAAGTGCCCTTCAATCACCAAGGAATTCATCCATCAAACCATCAGGAGAACGGTCTATCTTGACCAATCTGCCTTTAGGGTTTAAAATTAGTTAAGGAGGTTGTGCTAATGGTTATGGAGAGAATTACTGAAGCAGCTAAGGAGTTTGAGAAAAAAACTGGCTTACCCCCGCTCAGCAGGCTGGTTGAAACAGTTGACAAGCTACCTAATGAAAGGCGATTGAAACTTATCAAAGCCGTGCTGGACAGCGCTGAGCGAGTATCAAAGACTGCTCCGGAACTGGAGAAGGTAATCGTGCTTATCCAGGAAATCAACTCGATGTCGACCGAGAAGCTGCTGACGCTGGACAAGGTGTTGAAGAGGATTGAGAAAATAGTGACCAAGGCACCGGAAGAGCTGGTGACCTTTCTTGCCAGCCTGAAGGGGGAGTGATGATCGACCCTGAAACGGCCTTAGTCATGTTTGTCGTGGGCGGAGTGGGAGCCGTGGTGAGTTTTGCTGCCTTCAAGATAGCTGAGGAAACTGGACCAAAGATAGAGGCCAGTGGTATGTTGCCCATGCCCCCGGATAAAGGATTACCCTTGCCCCGGGGATTGGGTATTAAATGGCCGTGGGTTAAGGACTAAGAAGCTGGCTGGCGGTTATGATATTAGAGTTATTGGAGGTTGACAGACCCAAAACCCTCGGCGAGAAGATAGCCGAGTATATGGCCAGACCACCCCAGCCTATTCTCAGGTTTTACGGTGACCTCCGCACCGAGGTGGCCAACGGCAAAAAGCACATACTCTTCGCTGTGAGGAATGGGCTACCTCTACCCCTCTTTTACGGGATATACATCAGGAGCACCCACGATTCCTTTACCGAATACGTAGAGAAGACCGACCACATCGGGCCGTTCAGTACCGACGATTGGAGGCTGACACTTGACACGACCGCCCCAAATGAGGTAGAAATAAGAGTAGGGGTTTTGCCCTTTGAAATTTTGACCGATAGAGTCCAGATTGCGGTTTAGGAGGTTAAGATGACAGTAAGTGAGAAATGTGCTGACATAGGTAAAAAACTCCTCTACTCCCGAGAGTATCTCCAGGAAGCCTTAGATATGGCTGCTCATGCTAAACGTCCAGAGGATGTAGTTTCGGCTGGATTAGCTAAAGATATCGTTACAGAATGCCAAAAGCTATACAGAGAAGTGGATATCACTGGGCATGAAGCAATCAGAGCGGATGCTGCTATTACTACAGCGTTGCAGAAACTGAACCAAGCAGATTTTGATGGTGCCATAAGTAATATGTTGGAGGCCAGAAGGGTTATACTTGATTTGCTGTTCCAGGAAGTAGTCGCCTGCGAGTGCAAGAGATAGGAGGCAAGTATGCCTAGATTGCCGAAGTTTGAACTACCAAAGCTACCCGGTCAAGAGAAACGACCAAAGCTGTTTCCACCAACACTGCCCGAAAAAAGAATACCTACTCCCTTCGGGGCTGTCCACCTGCCTGAAAAGAAGATTGAACCACCCAAATTGCCCAGACTCGATGAGAAAAGCCGAAGCGCCATGAAGCATGCCATAGCCATTGACCTGTCAATGATACCGGGGTTGATACCCTGGGTTGGCGATGTGGTGGCCGATGTGGTGGAAGACCTCCATGGGGCTGAACTGAGGAAAATACTAACGCATAAACAGTATGATGAGTTCTTAAAACAGGATAAGGTTGCCCCGGCCACAATTGCCATGGCACGGACTCTGACTAAAAAGGAGTAGTTATGGTAGAAATTGGAGTAGTAGCCGTAGAGATAACCGAGCCACTCCCTGAGACTGGGGTTGTTGATAGCACCTACAAGATTGAGGGGACAGTTAAGGTATTTGATGTTGTGGGTGCTCCACCTTTCGTCTACGCTGAGGTCAGAAAGAAGGAGTGGTATAAGCCTGAGGTAGCCGAGGAGGTAAGTTACCTGCGTGGCCTGCCCATGCCAATTAGCGGGGAGTTCTCAATAGACTTCAAGCCAGGGAAGGAGGCTGACTACGAGGTTACCGTTTTAGCTACCCCAGCACCGCTGTCTCTCCCCGCGATTGGGGTACCACCAGTAGTTGCCAGAAGCGATGTAATGAAGATTGCCGTTGGTGAGAGGCTGCCGGCGGCCTTCAAGTTCTCAAGCGTGTTGATTGACGGGAATAGTGTCAGCTTAACTGACCACGATGCTGACTCCCGGCTGCTTCTGGAGAAAACCACTGCCGATTATTTAGATATAGCCCCAGCCTTTGAGTGGACCGGGCCGAGAAAAGAGGCGACAATAAGCATAAAGGCCGGCTATAGGGACTGGAGTTTGGGATTTACCCCAAAAACGGGGGCTTACACTAGGAGTATTGTCTTACCTGAGTCCCCTACCCCCTATTCTGCCAAGCTCGAAAAAGCAATAAGGATTCCGCTCACTGCCTGTGGTGACCTTAGTGACGGAGCAGTAGAGATAGTAG
>Ga0180009_10005795_pt1 | contig 13130 bp, 12 predicted proteins | sample OS_PC_MetaG_FD_123537 | JGI IMG/M metagenome (GOLD analysis project Ga0180009, IMG submission 123537) | Groundwater microbial communities from the Aspo Hard Rock Laboratory (HRL) deep subsurface site, Sweden - OS_PC_MetaG | ecosystem: Environmental > Aquatic > Deep subsurface > Groundwater... | reverse complement strand
GAAAGCATGATCTGCCATGGCATCGTATTATCAACTCAAAGGGAAAAATATCCTTGAGGCCGTCCCAGGGGTATGAATTGCAAAAGGCGCTTCTTGAATCAGAGGGTGTTAAATTTTCTAAAAGTGATACCATTGATCTAAAGGTTTATTTATGGATCAAGCCTGTTCAAAAGGAAAGGCCTTATTAAAACTTGCGTTAAAAAGAATGCCGGGCCTTTATTGCCTGCTCAAGGCTTTTCATTTTCGGGCCTTTCCGGGTCCACAGCCGGCAGGAATCGATTAAAAAGTTTTTTTCGCTGAAATTGTCAAGATCCTTTGGCATAGATGATTTATCTTTTCTTTTCTGGGTCAGCCAGCCATGGACAATCTCCTGGCCCATAACAATGACCAACTGGCAAAGATGGGTGCATCCTTTTTTCCCACCCATGATATCCCGGATATTTTTTGAAAATCCTGATTTAATCTCAAGCCCTTTTAGTTTTTCTATTGTATCAAGGGTGGTGGTGCATTCAGTCATGGGGACCTGGATCATCTGTGCCTCAGCATCTTCTATCGTGAGGGGATCTGGCTTTATCAATAGCTTGACATCAATATGGTGAATGATTCCAGGTTCTATAACAGCTCCTGTCACATCAAATATTCTTATGTATCGTTCGTCTTTTAAAACACCGTGAACAATCACCCGGGAGCCTGTGTGAGGATAGGTGGCAAGTTGAATATCCCGTGTATGTATTTTTATTTTATTTTCTAATATGTTGTCTAACATGAATAAATTTTTCCTGGGAAGCGTTATTTAAGTGCATAAAATATCTTTTTGATTTGTTGATCAACTTGATTTTTCATTGGTTGATTTTTCATTGGCAGATTTTTCATTGGGCAGATTTGTATCGGAATTTAATAAACTGGATCCATGGTGACGTCTGAACTGGGTTACTGAATATTTTTCAAGTTTCCAGTCAGGTACACCGCAGGATTTGCAGACACTGTGAAACCACTTGTTTCTAACCCATCTGGCAGCCCGGCTGTTCCGGGAGTTGTTGGCCAAAAATGTCTTATTGCAGTGTGTGGTGATGATGGCATAGGTGTCATGCTTTTCTATAACTCTAATGCCATGGAGAATCCCTTTCCGTGAAGGCCACAATTTGATTTTGTCAATGAGCCTTAACAGGTCTATACGTTTTCTATAAAATTTTTTAGGAGGTGGTTTTTTCTTTCCTGACATGGCTAACCTTTTTTAAGGGGAAATGCAGCTCTGACAGCCATGGCTGCTGTCCCAAGCTGTAGAGGGTCATATAAAATCCTGTTGCCCGCTTTTTTCATTCCCTTTTGCGTAACTCCCAGGGGAACCCCGGGCGCTGCAATAAAGGTTTCAGGACCAATCATTGCACTTGTTATAACATCTTTGGCATTGGTTGCCTCTATAAAAAAACAAAAATTTTTGTCGACCGAATTGAGATCATGGATTGGCTCAATTTTTTTTGCCAGTTTTTTTTCAAGTGCAGCACAATTTTTCTGGCATTTTACCATGTCCTTGTCATGGACACCTACATTGGCGCCAAATTCAGCCAGGGTCTGGGCAGCTGCCATTCCAACGGGACCTGCGCCCAACACCAACACCTTTTTGCCCTTTACTCCCTTTGCCATGAGATCCAGGGCTGCAGCAAAGACATTTCCCGTGGCCTGAATGTTGTCAATTAAAAGGGATTTTTTTAAATTAATGGCAAAATATTGGTTATCATCTGCCATAAATATGATATCGGCTTTGTCCTCAATGGCCCGGGCCAGTCCTGCAGCATCTGTCTGGGTTGGTATAAAGGCTGTGAACCCAAGATGGCTGAGGATATCTTTTATGGTTTGTGCAAATCCTGTAATTTTTCCAAGGCCTGCCGTTATGGTCACTACAGCAATGGTCAGATTATTGATTTTGTCCCTGATGTTTTTTGTAGAAATCCCGGCGCCATGACAGGCTATTCCCATCATATCCCGACCTGTTTGAAGCAGGAGTCTTTCATCAAAGTCTGTAAGTTGATCTGAAAGCGTGTCAATGTCACCTGAGGTAAGTCTCGTCACAAAGGATTTCCTTTTAAATAAATCCCGTCAGAAAATCGCCAGTTTTTTCGGTCAAGCACTATATCGTCTTAAGGTTCTGAAGGGGAATAAGAAAATTCAATTTATCTTTTTTCCGTTGCGTGATCCAGGCTTTGTAAGTTTCAGGCCGGGCAATTTCATAATTCCCGCAGGATAAAAGTATTTTTTCCACCTGGGCTACGGTTCGCCTGGAGTCCTCAATATCCAGAGAGTTCTGAGCCACACCGGCAAGTCCCTTTCCTGCAGGAACAATTGAGGTCACCACATTGGCACCGGCATCAAGCCTTTTTTCAAGCCCGCTGACCCCCTCAACATCCAGGGAAGCAGGAATAAGCCTGTCAGGAAAGAGCAGACGTAAAACAGCCAGGATGATCAATTCCATTTTAATGTCAGCCATTGGATGGTTTTCCATGGGGGTGCCCGCCTGGGGGACAAATCCCATGACCCGGGTCTGGTCAATGTTCAGTGTTTTCATGACATCAAAGGAATCAATTACATCTTCAAGGGTTTCACCCACCCCGCACAAAATACCTTCTTCAATTAAAAGATTAAATTCAGCAGCTTTTTGTTTGACGGCCAGTCGTTGTGAAAAACTCTGACCTGTTCTCAATTGTGAAAACAGATCAGGGTTATGGGTTTCCTGGTAGCAGGCATAAAAGTCAGCTCCAGAATCAGCCATCTGCTTTAGGGCCCATCCCTGCAGAACGCCTGGGGAAACCATTACAGGCAGATGGGTTTGGCTTTTGATATCAGAAATAATGTTGCACAGTTTTTGAACCTGTTCAACATTATTTTTTATCAATGAAATAGACTCTCCCATGGTAAGATCAATGAGATGAACCCCTGATTCTGCAAGCTTACAGGAAATGTCCAGAATTTGTGCGCGGGATTTGCTGTACCGCTTAGAATGGATATTGTCCTTTCTATAATAGCAAAATTTGCAATTGTTTCTGCAATGGGTACTGTTATAAACAAACCCATAGAGAAAAATTTTATTATTAAAATATTTTTCTCTTAATTGTCTTGCAGTTTTAAAGAGAAGATCTGTTTCCTGCCCAGGGCAGGACTCTAAAAGGCAGGCAATTTCCTGCCTTGACAAGCTGTCTTCCTCCAGGGCTTTCTGCAGAATTGCAGCATGGTTTTTTTTGTTTTTATCCTGTGTCATAAACCAACACGTCCTAATGCTTCAATGAATTCAATTGGGATAGCTGATGGTTTTTCTGTTTTCTGGTCCACCACCACAGCTACAATATGGCCAAGGGCCGCAAGGCTGTTGCTTGTTTTATTCATGGCTTCAAATTTAATGGTAAAACTTGTTTTACCCAGATGATCCACGTGAACTTTTATATATAATTCATCATCAAACTTAACCGAAGATTTATACTGGCTTTTTGCTTCTACATAATAGAAATTAAGATTGTTTTGAAGAAACCGGTTAAAAGAATACCCTATAATTTTCAAGTATTTCAAAAATGCTGTATCAAACAGAGTAAAATAATTACCAAAAAACACATGGCCATTGGCATCTGTGTCTGAAAATCGTATGTCCACAGGAATGATGACCCCGTCTTTTTTATTGACCGGGTCATCAGAAACCTGTGTGGCCGTCTTGTTTTTAAAATCCATTTTTTTTCATTGTTTTTTTGCCAGCTATATTATTGCCCCAATAACTCCCTGATTTTAACCACAGCATCCTGGGCATCTTCGGCATAGGCATCACAGCCTATTTTGGCCGCCCATCTGCCCGTGACCGGAGCTCCTCCGATTATGGTTTTGATCTTATCTTTATAACCAGCACTTTTAAGTGCATCTTCCACATCCTTCTGCCTTCCCATGGTGGTGGTCAAAAGAGCACTGGTCCCAATAATTTCAACTTTGTTTTCAATGGCCTGTTCAATAATTTTATCTGTTTCCACGTCCCTTCCAAGATCTATAATATCGTATCCATTGGCCTGGAGAAGGGAAACGACTATACACTTTCCAATGTCGTGGACATCACCTTTGACAGTGGCTATGAGAATTTTATTGCTTTTTTTTATTACTCCGGACGATTTTGCCAAAGCATCATTGAAGATATCGGTAACTTCCTTCATCACTGCTGCAGCTTGTATCAATTCCGGAAGAAAAAGGGTTCCCCTGCCAAACAGATCCCCTACCTGATTGATGCCGGGAATAAACCCCTGGGTCATCAATATCATGGGATCATGGCCCTGCTCAATAATTAATCTGGCCAGCTCAGAGGCCTTTGCCTTGTCCTGGTCAAGAATAGCCTGTTTTGCTTGTTTTAAGATTGATTCTTCTATCATAATTTATTTCCTTGTTAATGTGCATACTCTAAGCGAATGGCGGGAAGCCCGGGAGTCGCACCCGGCTACATGGATTTAGAGTCCATGCGATCTCATACCGATCCACTCCCCGCATACAAAATTAACCTTGTTAAAGCTTTAAGATGTCCTTGTCAAAAACCGTTTAACACAATTAATATCAATATTCAGCGCTTTAGCTATGTTGAACTTGGCTTCAATGCCTTTGGGCACACCTGGCAGGGGTGTCATCACGCCGATTCCAAGATCAGTCCGCACTTCGTTCATAATAACAGGGTCTGTAAGATCTTCAATACCCACGGAAAGTTTTTTGGCAACATATGCTTTTGCTTCTTCAATTCTCATGCCTTTGGACATTTGCATCCGGGCAACCAGATCTCCGGCTCCCCGCATTCCGCCCATTCCAGAGGCATGTGCATGTGTTATTGCCATTGCAAATGGATCGCCGACGCCAACCTACAGCCCGTCCAGGCGGCAGATTTCCACCATGGCTTTGGATGATCGTGATACAATGTCAATGGGTGGATGGTCGTTCACTGTGACCCCTCCCACGCCCATACCCATATTGGGATGAACCGGGATATTTGCAATTTCTCCGCATGGTTTCATAAAGGTAATGGTGCGGGCCAGGTTCCATGCCGATGACTTGCTGGTGTTGGTATTGGCAACAGGACCGAAAATAGTGGCTCCGGCAAGTTCTGCCATCTTTAATTGATCATGGGGGTACATGCCTGCTAAGCGGTGACCTTTATACTTCAACTGGCTGTGCATGCCCAGAACAAATTCACCTGCCATGCCCAGTTCTATGCACATATCAGGATATTTGGCCCTTAGTTTTTCAGTGGCCAGCAATGCGGCCAGAAAATCAGCATCCCCGGCAGCGCCTGTTGTATCCAGGTTGATACCGTCCGCCCCGGACTCATACATCAGGCTTGCCACATATACAATATCCTTGACCAGATCTACAACAGATGCTTCATAGGATTCCTGGGCTTCCTGGATCTTTCCCATGGGCATGAGTTCTGCCGGGTTTGGAAAAGGACCATCTGGCTGGCTGTACATGCCAAGGTTGGGTTGAGCACCGTAAAACAAAGGAATGTGGGTGCCCAGCAGGGCCTGTTCAAGGACGGGCTGCTCAAAAATTGCAATGTGTTTTACTGGTTTGTAACTATAATCCACATGGGACAATTCCATGGTATCAGCGCCCAGCAGTTTTTCATAGATCTGCAGGGCCTGTATCCGGTCCACATTGACCCCGACACGCCTTATTTTCAGAGTGCCTGCGTCATAGGTTAAAATAACTTCCTTTCCCGCTTCCACGCTCATAAATTTTTCACGAGCACAGAATATATCCAAGAGATGTTCATACTCCTCCTGGGTGAGGGAGGGCACCTTGGCACGGTCGGCAGCATCCTCGCTTCCTTCAATCAGGTCTGCCATAATTTCATCTTTTGTCACCGAAATGGGGGACCCATCACCCATTCGGCTAAAATACTGGGCCATGTTTTCTCCTTTATTAAAAGTAAGGGGTGATTAATTAATTATTAAATTTACTTTATCATTTAAGTTAAAAATAAATTATCTTAAAGAAGTTCAGGTTGTCAAGATGGCCTATTCTCTGTTTTTTAGAGCCTGGGTAATAGCCTCCCCCAAAATTTTTACAATAGCATCTATTTCAGGTTCTGTAATCACCATGGCCGGTGAAAATTGTAAAATATCTCCGATAAGGGGTCTTGTGATCAGACCCAGTTCATAGGCAGCGTCAACAACTGAAGGTGCCAGAGGAGGGTCATATTTTTCTTTGGTTTCTTTGTTTTTAGCAAGTTCCACCCCAACCATGAGTCCTATACCCCTGACATCACCGATAACATCACAGTCAAGGGCCTGAATTTTTTCTTTAAGAAGTTTACCCATTTTTTCAGAGTTATCAACAAGGGCTTCATTCTCAACGATCTCAAGGTTTTTCAGTCCAACGGCACAGGCCAGGGGGTGGCCGCTATAGGTAAATCCATGTAAAAACTTTTCTCTTTGTATAAGGGTATCAAATATTTCACCGGACAGAGCGACAGCGCCAAGTGGAACATATCCGCTGGTAATGCCCTTTGCCATGGTCATGAGGTCTGGGACAACCCCTTCCCAATGTTCTATTCCAAACATTTTCCCTGTCCTTCCAAAAGCATTTATGACCTCATCTGCAATAAAAAAGACATCATTATCAGTACAGATTTTTCTTATTTTTTCATATATCCAGGGGGTGGCATGATGATGCCGCCGGTTCCAACGATAGGCTCGGCAACAAATGCTGCAACTTTATCCTTGCCCAGTTCTATAATTTTTTCTTCCAATGCCTGGGCACATTCAAGACTACAGGACTCCACTTGTTTTCCCCAGGGGCATAGATAGCAATAAGGGAGGTCAATATGAGCAAAACCCGGCAGTAGAGGCTCAAATCCTTCATGGAAACCAGGAAGCCTTGTAGCACAGACGGCACCGCAGGACACGCCATGATAGGCCCGGTTTCGTGTGATTATATAATCTTTGCTGTCCTGTCCCTTCAGGAACCAATAGTACCGGACCATTTTAAAAATGGTATCATTACTTTCTGATCCACCACTGGTGAAAAAAATCCTGGCATCCTTGACCGGTACCATCTGGCTGATTTTTTGCGCCAGGCGGATTGCCGGCACATTTGCAAATTCATTAAAGGAATGATAGGCCTCAAGCTGGTCTAATTGTTCCTTGGCAGCCTGGATAAGATCTGGCCTGCAATGTCCCACAGAATTGTACCACAAAGCAGCCGTACCATCATAATATTCCTTGCCTTCCACATCCCATACCTTGCATCCTTTGCCTTTAGCAATGATTTTTGCACCTTTTTCCTGCAGGACCCAAAGACTTGAGGTGGGATGAAAATAACAATCTTGATCCGTCTTTTTTAATGCCTGGATTTCAGCAAGGCTGAATTTTTTTTCTGTTTCCATAATAATCCCCATTAATAATGAATTTAGATCAAAGCTCAAAAAGTGAGTGTGAAAAAATATAACTTAAACGATTAATTAAATATTATATGATGTATAATTCAAGAATAATTATCTTGTCAAGTAAATTAACTGGATTTTTCTATTTTGCATTTGTTTGATCAGGCAGGGCAGGGTTACAGGCAAAGTCCCAGGCTGATGAAGAATATATGAATGCATAACAAAGAAAGTTTTAAAAGTTCTTATCGAAAAAATTGAAACTGTTTTTTGTTTTGAGCTTGACAAAAGTACTACAAATCATGTTTAAATCACTTTAACGATAAAGGTTTTAAATTATTTTCAGTTAACACAGTTTGAGGAGAGACCAATGAAAGGTTTTTATGGAAAATTATTGTCAATTGACCTTACTCATCAATTATTTGAAGAAAAAACCATTAAGGAAGCCGTTTTTGAACAATATTTAGGCGTCAAGGGATTGGGGGCCTATTTACTTAATAAATACAATCCTCCAAAGGTTCCGCCCCTGGACCCGGCCAATAATTTAATTTTCAGTACAGGACCTTCAGCAGGAAGCAAAGTATGGGGGTCAAGTAGATATGGGGTATTTACCAAATCCCCTTTGACCGGGTTTTTTTCTGAATCCTATTCCGGGGGCAAGGTACCCGAGGCCATTGATGCTGCCGGTTATGATGCCATCATGATCCATGGGCAGTCCAATGCCCCTGTGGTTCTTTCCATAGAGCCGGGCAAGGTTGTTTTTAACAATGCAGAAAATCTGTGGGGCAAAGATACCTTTGAAACCGAAGCCCTTATTGAATCGGAGTTTGTAAACAAGGATAAAGCTTTTAAAAAAACCGGAATCGTGGCCATTGGGCCGGCAGCTGAAAACGGGGTATGTTTCGGCATTATCCAGAATGACAACTGGCATTGTGCTGGACGAACCGGCGCCGGAACTGTAATGGCAGCCAAAAAAATAAAAGGAATCCTTTTCCAGGGAAGCCAAAAACGAGAATACCATGATGAACAGGCCCTGAAATCTTCTGTAAAGCATATTGCAGAAATGGGCAAGGATCATCCTGCCGTCAATGCCTACAAATCAATGGGCACTTCCCAGATGGTAAAGGTATTGAATGCCAACAAAGCTTTTCCCACACAATACTGGTCAAAGGGGTATTTTGACAAATGGGAGAATATAAGTGCCGAGGCTTTGCACACCCAATGTGATGTTACACCCACAGGCTGCTCAAAATGTTTCATGTCCTGCGGCCGGCAGACCACCATCTTAAAGGGGCGCCACAAAGGAATGACCCTTGAAGGTCCGGAATATGAAACCATTTATTCCTTTGGCGGACTATGTATGGTTGACAGTATTGAAGAAATCGCTTTTTTCCATGTGTTATGTGATCGCTTGGGAATGGATACCATCACAGCAGGCAATTTGTGCGCCTTTGCCATAGAAGCTTCCAAACGCGGCAAAATAGACCTTGATATTGATTATGGGGATGTGGATGGAATAGAAAAACTGATTCATATGATCGCTAAAAGACAGGGCCCTGGAGATGTTCTGGCCCATGGAATTAAACATGCTGCAAAGGAATGGGGCCTGGAAGATATTGCAGTGCATGTCAAGGGCCTAGAACCGGCAGGGTATGATCCCCGGGTCTTCAAAGGTATGGGGCTTGCCTATGGAGTGTCTGACAGGGGGGCCTGTCATTTGAGAACCACCTTTTATAAACCTGAGTTGGCCGGCATGAGTCCCATGGACATCCTGAAAGGGAAAGCTGAACTTCTGATTGACTTTGAGGATCGCCTGACCATTTTTGACACAATGGTTCTCTGCCGTTTTTTCAGGGATTTTTACACCTGGGAAGAATTGGAGGTCATGATCCATTCATTAACCGGTCTAAAATCCGATAAAGCCTCGCTCCAGGAAAAGGCTGGAAATATTGCAAAAGAAATCAGAAAATTTAATATTCAGGAAGGCTTAACCAGTGATGATGACCGACTGTCAAAGGGCCTGTTCAAAAAACTTACGGACACGGGAGCTGAGTTAACCCATGAAGAGTATGAATTTATGCTGGCTGAATATTATGAAATAAGAGGATGGGTTCTATAGGATTTTTAAGGTATTTTCTCAGGTAAAAAAACATGAATAGAGCAACAATTAAAGATATTGCAAGGCAACTGCAGGTTTCTACCACAACCATTTCCAACGCCCTTAACGGCAAACCAGGGGTTGGTATGGCTGTCAGGGATAAAATTGTGCAAATGGCCAGGGAAATGGGATATCAACCCAATTATTTTGCAAAGGGTCTTGTCAGCAAACAAAGTCTTGCAATCGGATTAATCGTATCCAGTATTGCAGACCCGTTTTTTTCTGAACTTGCCCTTGGGGTACATGAAAAAGTCAGCGAACTGGGTTACACCATGATGCTTTTCAATACCAATTACACAATTGAAAATGAGAAAAAAAGCATTGAAATGCTCAAATCCAAGGGAGCTGACGGCATTCTTTTATCAACTATACTCCAGAATGACCCGAACATTGATTTATTGAACGAGATGCAGATTCCCTTTGTCCTTGTCAACCGTTTGATCCTTAATCCAAAAAAGGCCAGTCAGATCGACTCTGTTTCAGTGGATAATTATGGCGGCTCTTATAAGGCTGCCAGGCATTTATGCCGGCTTGGCCATACAAAAATAGCAGTTATTGCAGGGGATATGGAAGCATCCACTGCTATTTTGCTTACTAAAGGTGCAAATGATGCATTTGCCGAGTTTGGTATTACCATCCACCCGGATTTATTTGTTGAATGTGGGTTCTATAGAGAAAAGGCCTACCAGGCTGCCAAGGAAATATTTGCCAAAAAAAACAGGCCGACTGCATTTTTAATCCAAGGGGATAACATGGCCCTTGGAGTCAGGGAAGCTGCATATGAAAGCGGTCTCAAAATCCCTGAAGACCTGGCAATCATAGGGTTTGATGATATCAGCATATCTTCTCTGGCCGGGATAGAACTGACCACAGTCAGTCAGAACCAGTATAAAATGGGCATGACCAGTGCTGAGATGCTCATCAACAAAATCAAGAATAAAAACCAATCCGGCAGCAGCAGTAAAATAGAGATGGAAGCAGAACTGATCATTAGAAATTCCTGTGGTTTTAACCTGAAAGGGTATGTCAGATAATTGTCCCACATTATATTTGATCAGGCTATATTTGATCGGGTGAGATAGGCTAGGTCAATTTTATCCCTGGCAAATCATCCGGTTATTTCATAGGGGTTTATATCTGGTAGAAGGGGCAGGTTGAACCGGTTAGAAAGATTCTCTAAAATCTGCCTGTTTTTTTCTCTGGTTTCCTGGCGGGTCTTCCCCTTGATGATCAGTGTGGCCACCCATCTGCTATCGCCCGGAACAAAGCTTGTGACCGCCTCATCTGCTCCGAAAAAGTCTGTTTCCATGTGAAGCGGGCCGCAGGATTTCATAATATTTTCTCCCTTGATACAAATTCCTTTGGGGCTTACAAGGAGATGCTCTACAATTATATGTTCTGGTATATGTTCTGGTGCATGGTTTGGTTTTTCAGGCAGGGAAAACAAATCGTGTTTCTTATTCAAGGCCAGATCGGCCAGTATTTCAACCATATTCACTCCAGTGGAGGCATAAACAGCCATGGGTGTCTGGCTGGGGAACCGGGCATCTATTTCCAGCATTTTCATCTCTCCCTTATGCAGGATGACCTCAAAGTCCATAATGCCATCAAGTTTCATGTCCTGAGCAATGGTTTTAGCTGATAGCTCAAAGCGCCGGATAAGTTCCGGTTCAATTTGCGCCGGCGCAATCACCTGTTTGCAATCATAATTTTCATCCATATAAAGCTCGGTAACCTGCAGGGCTTCATATCTGTCAGGGCTACCAATTATTTCCAGGGAATAGGAAGGTCCGTTTATATATTCCTCTACTACCCATTGCTCTTTTGCCAATCGCTCTTTGATGAATTGTTCATTTATCAATTGCTTTTTTGGATATCGGGTATCAAATAATTTTACCCATTCATCCTTTGAAGATATGATTTTTACGCCGTGGCTGCCGCTTCCTGCGCTGGGTTTTATAACAACAGGAAAGCCGCATTCAGGCCAGTCCATGGGCTTTGGAATGGCCAGTTTTGAAAACAAATGATTTGATTTTTGTTTTGATGAGGAAATCCTGTATGCGTTAAAGTCAAAGCAAAATGGGGTGGTTGTGCTTTTTTGCCAGAGATTAAGCATTTCCAATGCCTTGTCATTTTCCAGGGCCGGCAGAACCAGGTCAGCCTTTTCAAGAAAAGCAGAGGCCTGGTTTATCCGGCAGATATCAACCTGGACAAATTCAGTGGCAAGTCCTTTTGCCGGCGGATCAGGGGTTTTATCCAGCACCATGACTTTAAACCCTGCTTTTTTTGATAAATAGGCAACTTCCACTCCCTGGAGCCCGCCGCCAACGATTGCTATTAACAAAATATTTTCCTTTAAAACCAAATTAGTACCTGAACGAAAACCGTGAATTTTCCCGATTACTGCAATGGGTTCAAATTACAGGTTGAGGCGAACACCATCAAGCCAGGTAAGGCTCCTGGTATATTTGCCTAATGTATTGCTTTTATCTTTTGCCATTAACAGTCGTTCAATACCAAATCCAATACCCACCCAGGTTTCATTTATTTTCCAGGCATTGTCCAGGGGGTGGGGACCCATTGCGCCTGACCCCAGTTCCAAGTCTTCTGGCTCCACACTCACCACATCAATGGTGCTGCCATAGACGGTGGATTCCTCTGTTTCCAGTTTATAGTCATTAATGCCAGAAGTTTTCATGACAAGCCCGGCCAATTCTTCAAGCCTGGAATGACGTTCTTCCATGGGCAGGCCAAATTCACAGACATTTAACATGGTAAACTCATTGGTATGGCGGGCACCTTCTGATTCCTTTCGAAAGCAGGAACCAATCTCAAATATTCCAATGGGCTTTTCCCAGATTCGAAGTAAATCCTTCATGATATAATACAGATGGGGTGCAAGCATGGGTCGCAGGCACCGGCTTGCGTCAACCCAGAAAATCTGCTTTGTCAGAGGATGGGAATCTGTGATGGACATTTTTTCCAGCAGGTTTTTTGCCATCATGGTGGGTGTGGTTACCTGGACAAAACCATTTAATGTTAGGGTTTTCACCAGCTGGTCGGAAAGACGGCAAAGTTCTGGACGTCTTTCATTGTTGCGCATTTTTTCCAATTTTATTTTTTGTGTTTTAACCAAAGCAGTTACCATGGCCTGAAAGGTCTTGTTCCTCTGTGTTTCATCCTCAAACACCTGGAGCAGATCCTGGGTTTCTGCATTTAGTTCTATCAACCGGTTTTTTTGAGTTTCAGTCCATTTGTTCATCATAATACATACCCTGGTAACTATTTATGTGATAAAAATATTTTATCGGACCAATACCTTTGCCCCTTTGATTTCAGAGGGATTCGCTATCATATAAAATTAAGTCGTCTGGGTGTCAAGCAATTTACAAAAGGTGAATCCAATCCGTTTGAATTGTCCCACCAGATTCTTTTATTGACAAATAATAAAGTTTGTCTCACTATAACTTGATGGTATAGGAATTTTCATTTTTGACATATAATATCAAATTCTTATGGTAAGTTTGATGAAGATGTGATTTATTTTAGCCGATGAGACAGTCATTGGGCAAAAAACCAACCATT
>Ga0180009_10005794_pt1 | contig 13130 bp, 6 predicted proteins | sample OS_PC_MetaG_FD_123537 | JGI IMG/M metagenome (GOLD analysis project Ga0180009, IMG submission 123537) | Groundwater microbial communities from the Aspo Hard Rock Laboratory (HRL) deep subsurface site, Sweden - OS_PC_MetaG | ecosystem: Environmental > Aquatic > Deep subsurface > Groundwater... | reverse complement strand
CTTCGGGCACAATCCCGCGCCGCGCGAACACGAACCCATAGCGTGCGGTTTCGCTGGCAAGGCGGATGTCCATTGCCAGCTGCATCGTCGCGCCCACGCCCACCGCGACGCCGTTGCAGGCGGAAATCAGGGGTTTTTTGCTTTCAAACAACCGCAGCGTCAGCAAGCCCCCACCATCGCGCACCTTGGGATCGGACAGATCGCTGACCTCGGTCGGATCGGAGAACACGTGCCCCCCGCCCTCCGGCGTCAGATCGGCCCCGGCGCAGAACGCCCGCTCGCCGCTGCCGGTAAAGATCACCGCGCGCACCGCGTCATCGGCGTCGATATCGTCCATTGCCGCCATGATTTCCTGCCCCATCGTGCGGGTATAGGCGTTCATCTTGTCCGGGCGGTTCAGGGTGATGGTGGCGATGCCATCGGCTTTGGCGACAATAATCTGGGTGTATTGGGTCATGCGAATCCCTCTTCCGGTTCCGGGCGGACAGGCGCGCTCATCCCGCCCTGTTGGAGACACATGAGACACTGTCCAGGAACCGAAAACAAGCCCGCGCGCGCGCATGCTTTTGAGTGGAGGCGTGAAGGCAGGCTAACGGCGAGCGGGGCATGACGGGGGAACCTGGCGGCACCCCCGCAAGTAGGAAAGGTGTCGGTCAGCTAGCGACCCGTTTCGCGACGTTCGGATTGTAAGTACCGCTTCCCAAAAGCGGCCATTCTAGCGTCATGGGAAGGGAATGCGCCTCGTTGGTATAGGAGTGACTTTGACCCCGCCCCTGCCGCCTATTATTGTCGGAGCCTGTGGCTTAATAGGTGCCAATGAGATCACGGCCCGCCCGAATTCGTAGAGGACCCGAAGCATCGCGTGAAACTGCCGGAGCGCATCAAATTTCACATCTGCTTTCTTGTCGGGCCAAACCTGAATATCAAATTTGACTCCAAGGATCGGATGGTCGAGCCCCAAGTCAAAACTCTGTGTTTCGAAAAGCCCCTTGCTCAACGCGGCAATTGGCCGCTCATGGACAATTTCATCTCTGTATCTGCCGATGTGTTTCAATGTGAGCTTGTCGGTACTTTCCTGCCATGCCTCGGCAACAATAGCTTTTAGGCCATCGGGTAGTTCGCTGCTCCTTTTCGCAAGTTTTGTTAAAGTCCCGACACCAGCGAGACCCGCAATAGCATTCGCGGCATATGCGGAAATATGGTCACGGGCCGAGCCAGCTTCATTCAAAAAGCTGTGGCAATCGACCAGAAAATTCGTGTGGTCGGAATTGCTGAATGCCATCCTATCATGGAAGCCTTCCAAATGAGCGTAAAGCAGCATCTGGTGGTACCATTCGGAAATGTGCATCAATCTTCGCGACGCACCCATTAAGTGGAAACCAGCGGCAGAGCTCAGTCGGCTGGGATTGTCTTCATTCCGCTCCCGGTGCGCGTTGCCCAAGGCCGCCCAATCGTGGCCGGGCCAGTCGGCAATGTTCGCTCCAAGATTTGGAACGAGAGCCGGATTCCAATACCTGTCTTCATATCCAGATGACCACACCCGCTCCTCATTGCCAATGCAACGAAGATCCGCATTGGCAACGATTTCCCCGAATTTTCCGTCTGGGAAGGATGTTACTTCAACGCCCTGATTTTTCCCGATCGGCCAAAACCTAACCGCCCCCTCTTCGTCCTGGGTTGAGCGCAGCCCTGCAGAAAAATGCAGGAAAGTTGAATATGTGGTTTCTTGAACAGTCATGAGTTAGCCCAACCGCTAACGGATATGATCGGGCAAGCAACCCTCAATGAACGGGGCCATGGCAGCTTTCATCGTTTCTCACTCCAAAAGCGGACGTTCCGAAGTCCACCCAGAAACAGACTCAACCACCATGAGAATCAGAAAAGCCGCCCACGCACCATCGGGCGCGGGGCGGCTTTTTCGAACCCTCAGGGATAAGCAATCCTTAGCGCGGCGCCATCCGGATTGCGCCGTCCAGCCGCACGTCCTCGCCGTTGAAATAGCCGGTTTCGATCATGCACAGCGCCAGCTTGGCATATTCGGTGGGGATGCCCAGACGCTTGGGGAACGGCACCGAAGCCGCCAGCGCGTCGCGCACGTTCTGCGGTGCGGCGGCCAGCAGCGGGGTGTCGAAGATACCCGGCAGGATGGTGTTCACCCGAATGCCTTCGTTCATCAGGTCGCGCGCGATGGGGAGCGTCATGCCGATCACTCCGGCCTTCGATGCGGAATAGGCCGCCTGACCGATCTGGCCATCCTCGCCCGCCACCGACGCGGTGTTGACCATCGCACCGCGCTCACCATTCTCGTCCAGCGGATCGAGCGTCAGCATCCCCGCCGCCGATTTGGCGATGCAGCGGAAGGTGCCGATCAGGTTGACCTGAATGACGAAATCGAACGCGCTGATGGGGAAGTGCTTGATCGATCCATCTTCCTTGGAGCGGCTGGCGGTCTTGATCGCGTTGCCGATCCCGGCGCAGTTGACCAGAATGCGCTCCTGCCCGTGGGCGGCGCGGGCCTTGGCAAAACCGGCGTCCACGTCTTCATCGCTGGTCACGTTGACCTTGCAGAACACCCCGTCGATTTCAGCCGCAAGCGCTTCGCCCTTTTCCTCGTTCATGTCGAAGATCGCGACTTTCGCGCCCTTGGCCGCGAGCGCGCGGGCGGTTGCCGCGCCAAGGCCGGATGCGCCGCCGGTGACGACTGCGGGGGTATTGGCTGAAACTTCCATTGTCTTATTCCCTCTTTGGTGCGCCCCCGCGCAGGCGGGGGCCTCAGTCGGATTGGCATGAGGTCCCCGCCTTCGCGGGGACTCACTCTGATTTCAAAGCCTCTCGATAATCGTCACGTTGGCGACGCCGCCGCCTTCGCACATGGTTTGCAGCCCGTATTTCTTGCCGTGGCGGCGCAGTGCGTGAACCAGCGTCGCCATCAGCTTGGTGCCCGACGCGCCGAGCGGGTGGCCGAGCGCAATCGCGCCGCCGTGCACGTTCAGCTTTTCGGGGTCAGCGCCGGTATGCTTGAGCCACGCAAGCGGCACCGAAGCGAAGGCTTCGTTGACTTCGTAAAGATCAATATCGGCCATCGTCAGGCCGGCGCGCTGCAACGCGCGGTCGGTGGCGAACAGCGGTTCTTCCAGCATGATGACCGGATCGCCCGCCGTCACCGTAAGATTGTGGATGCGCGCCAGCGGGGTGAGGCCGTGGCGCTTCAGCGCGGCTTCGGATACCACCAGCACCGCCGACGACCCGTCGCAGATCTGGCTGGACGATGCAGCGGTCAGCAGGCCATCGGGCGACAGCAGCTTGACCCCGGCGATCCCTTCCAGCGTCGCGTCAAACCGGATGCCTTCGTCAATCGTGTGCAGCTGCGCGCCCTCAGGCGTTTCGATCGGCACCGGCACGATTTCAGCATCAAACGCTCCGCCCTTGGTCGCGGCGATCGCTTTCTGGTGGCTGGCGAAGGCAAAGCGATCAAGATCGTCCTTGGAAAGCCCATGCTTCTTGACGATCATCTCGGCGCCCATGAACTGGCTGAAATTGATGCCGGGGAACTTTTCCTCAAGCCCATCGGCCTTGCTATAGAGGCCTTCCTTCATGTGCAGCGTGACGTTCGAGCCCATCGGCACGCGGCTCATGCTTTCGACGCCGCTGGCGATCACCACGTCCTGCGTCCCGCTCATCACGGCTTGCGCGGCGAACTGGATCGCCTGCTGGCTGGAACCGCACTGGCGATCAATCGTCACCGCAGGCGTGGACTGCGGCAGCAGCTTTGACGCCAGCACGCCCATCCGCCCGACCTGCAGCGCCTGTTCGCCTGCCTGACTGACGCAGCCGGTGATCACGTCCTCGATCGCAGCAGGATCGATCCCGCTGCGTTCAACAATCGCATCGAGCGTGGTCGCCAGCAGATCGACCGGGTGCACCCCGGCAAGCCGCCCGCCGCGACGCCCGCCAGCAGTGCGCACGGCTTCTACGATATAGGCTGTGGTCATCTCTCTCTCCTTGCTCTGATCCGAACGCGTCGGCGGCGAGTAATCAGTTTCGCTTCGCCACTTGTTGTGCTGTAGCGCCTATGGGAGCGGAAGTTGCAAATCAAGCGGGCAAAGTAAGGGCGCTCGCGTCGCTCTTCCCGCTTTTGACGGCATCGCGCCGTTCGGATCAAGCGAGTGCGGCCCGCAGGAAACTGCCAAGCAAAGCCGGCCCGCTATCAGCGAATGCGCTTAACCCGCAGCGGCCGCCCACCGTTGATGCGCGCGCGGAAACTGCCCATGATGCCAGCTTTGATCGTCACCTCGTCACCCGCCTTGGGCGGACGCATGCTGGCACTTTCAAGCTGCTGCCACACCGCCCCATCGTCCATCGTGAACGTATACAAGCGGGTCGGGTTCAGTTGGACTGCGGTGAGACGATAGGTCTTTTCAGCGAGCTGGTTATCACCAAGCCAGAGGTCCACATTGCTGGTTGCGCCAAAACGCGCCTCGCGCTCAGCCTCCACGGTATCGCGATCCGCGACCAGCAGATCGCCCGAATCCCGCACGCTTGCAACCTGTTGCGCCGCACGGTCAAAGCACTCCAACCGATCACTTTTATCGCCGATATCGCGACACGCAAGCAGGGCCGATAATTGCGCTGGCGCGTCGCTTTCGGCGGCATCTTGCGAGGATGCAGTCTGCGCCAAAACCGGGCCGCCAAGCAGCGCAACAGGAATAGCGGCGGCAACGATAGCAAGACCTGCAGATCGGCAGGCTGTTCGGACAAACATGGGGGGCGTCTCCTGCGTGGCAAAAATGTCGTTTTTGCGACTCTGGCACCACCACTTGGCGCAACCAGAACGCTATGTCGATAACTGTTGCAATTCAATCACACCGGGGGGGGAACTTCCCCGCAGCGGCAGGCCTTCGCTTTACACCCGCTACCCCTTGGGTCAATCAGCGGATGGTAGTGCGGCTTGGCATGTAATCGTCGAAAGATGCTAGGTCAGCCGCGTTTATCGGTAATCTTATTACCACATCACAACAGAAGGTGATCTTGATGAAAAGCAAATTGTTTTTGAGGGCGCTTAACGCTGGTGTCGCTACTGCGGCGCTAAGCTTCGCGCTCGCGCCGCAGGCGGCGTTCGCTCAGGACGACGCAGCGCAGGACGATATCGCCGCAAACCCGGAGAGCGCGATTGTCGTGACCGGTTCGCGTATTAACAACACGAACCTGACGGCATCCAGCCCGGTTTCCGTGGTCACTGCGGACGATATCGATTTTCGCCAGGCAACCGTGGTGGATGAATTCCTCCGCGAAATTCCGGGCATCACGCCGAGCATCGGCGCGCAGGTGAACAATGGTAACGGCGGTTCGACCTTTGTCGATCTGCGCGGCATTGGTGCCAACCGCAACCTCGTGCTGCTCAACGGAACGCGCGTCGTTCCTGCTGGCCTTGCCGGCATCACCGACATCGATGTTATTCCGGTCGCGTTGATTGAGCGCGTTGATGTGCTGACCGGCGGCGCTGGCGCTGCTTATGGTGCGGATGCCATTTCGGGCGTCGTCAACTTCATCACCAAAAGTGATTTCGCTGGCGTTGATCTTTCTGGTACCAGCCAGGTCACTGACGAAGGTGATGGCGATACCTACCGTGTCGACTTGACGATCGGTGCCAATTTTGATGATGGGCGCGGTAACGCCACCCTCAGCATGGGCTACACTGATCGCAAGGCCGTGTTCCAGGGCGATCGGCCCTTCGGTGAATTCAACCTGAGTTCGTTCTCCGGCAATGCGGGCGGGTCGAGCACTGCTGTCCCAACGGTCATTTCGGTTCCGGGGACGACCAGCGGAACATTGCAGATCTCGCCTGATGGCACGTCGCTGGTGCCGTTTGATCGGCCGTTCAACTTTAACCCGCAGAACATTTTCCAGCTGCCGCTCGAACAGTACCGCCTGTATGGGACCGCTCGCTACGAAATTACCGAGGGGATCGAAATCTTCTCCGAAGCAATGTACGTGCAGAGCACCAGCAGCACGATCATCGCGTCTTCGGGCACATTCCGGAACGTGTTTGAAACCCCGCTTTCCAACCCGTTCATGCCAGCCAGTATCCGCAACCAGATTTGCGGGCTTGATACTGGTGGTGGTACGCCGCTGTTCACGCAGGCGCAGTGCGATGCCGGTGCGCTGGCGACCGATCCGACCGATCCCAACTTCCAGACTGTGGACATCGATTTCGGTCGTCGTTTCACAGAATTTGGCACGCGCAATAACGAGAATGAAACCCAGCTCTGGCAGTTCAAGACCGGTTTCCGCGGCGGAATCACTGATAACATCAGCTACGAAGTTTTCGGTGCCTATGGTGAAAGTGAAATCGATTCGCGGCAGAGCGGCAATGGCCTGTTCTCACGCCTGCAGCAGTCGATCCTTTCGACCGATCCGGCAGCCTGCCTCGATCCGTCGAACGGATGTGTGCCGATCGATCTGTTCGGGCCGGAAGGCAGCATCACACCAGCAGTTCAGGGCTTCCTCGATACCGGCAACTCGTCTGGGACTGAAACGTCGCTGGGCCAGGTTCAGGGCTTCATTTCGGGCGACTTCGGCGCTTCGTTGCCTTGGGCAGAAAACCCGGTCAGCTTCGTGGTTGGCGCTGAATATCGCGAATACAAAGCCGGGACCAGTTCAGACTTGCTGAGCCAGACCCCGGGCGAAGTGCTCGGCAATGGTGCGGCCAGCCCGGATAGCTTCGGCACATATGATGTGAGCGAAGTATTCGGCGAACTTAACATCCCGTTGGTGGAAGGCGGTTTCGTTCACGAAGCCACTCTGCAACTCGCCGGTCGTGTGTCGGATTACTCGACCACGGGCACCGAATATACGTGGAAAGCGGGCGGCACGATCAGCCCGATCCCCAGCGTTCAGATCCGCGGCAACTACCAGCAGGTGACGCGTGCGCCGAACATTGGTGAACTCTTTTCTCCACGGGTTACCGGGCTTGACAACTTTGACAGCGACCCATGCGCCGGTGCCATCACCAACGCCGACCTGCGGGCAGTCTGTATTGCTCAGGGCGCCCCCGCGACATCGATTGGGAACATCATCGTTGACCCGGCGGGTCAGGTGAACCTGACCGAGGGCGGCAACCCGAACCTCGACGCAGAAGAAGCCGACACCTGGACAGTTGGTGTGGTGTTCACACCTGACTTCGTCCCGGGCCTGTCGGTTACGGTTGATTACTACAACATCAATCTGACCGATGCGATCACCTCGCCGACCGTGGATAGCGTGTTCATCGGTTGTTTTGGTCCGGACTTCCGCACCAACCCAGTCGTGACGGCTGCATCGGCCAGCGATCCGCTGTGCACCGATAGCATCCGCCGCAACCCGGCGACCGGCAACCTGTTCGGATCGGTCGCAACCACCCCGGGTATCCTGACCTCCGTGTCAAACCTTGGGCAGATCAAGACTGACGGTATTGATCTGGTGATCAACTACGCGACCGATCTTGGTTTTGCCGGATTGAACCTCAACTTCAACGGCAACTGGACGGACACGAACAGCTTTGATCCCAACACGAATGACCCGACTGACACGGTGTTTGAATGCGCCGGGTTCTTCGGGACCAACTGTGGGTCGATCACGCCTGATTTCGCGTTCACCCAGCGTTCGACACTGTCGTTTGAACGCGTCGATGCATCGCTCCTGTGGCGCTACATCGATGGCGTTGAACTCGAACGTTCAGTGTTCAACGATGCCGGTCAGGCTCCGTTCCTCGATGAATTTGAAACCATCGGGGCAGAGCATTACTTTGACCTGACCGTGCGGTTCCAGGCGACCGAAAACTTCGCGTTTACCGCTGCGGTTATCAACCTGTTCGACAATGATCCGAAGGTGGTCGGCAGCAACATCGGTTCGACCGCGTTCAACAGCGGGAACATTTTCCCGTCGACCTACGATCCGTTGGGCCGTCGGTTCTCGATCACCGGTCGCGTCACCTTCTAAGGCGTCGCTCCGGCACAAAATCAGAGGGCGTAGCGAAAGCTGCGCCCTCTTTTTTGTGTCCAGCTCACAAACTGATGGCTGTTAGAGGCAATCAACGCAGCCAGGCCCGGCGGAAGCTCGCCCCAGGACAGTGGCAAAGCCGGGTGCGCCCTCGCGAAAGGCTGGGCGCGCAAGAGGCCAAATCTAACGCTAGAATGTTGCAAAACTGCAACTTTAGACAATTTAATTCTGAATTTTTGTTCAGGAACCTGTCTGGGCGTTGCGTAGCGGGTGCAAACGCAATTAGGTTGCAATTTGGTAGCGGGGGCGCTCCGCTCTTAACAAGGGACCTCATACATGATCAGGTTTTTCAAAGCCGAACGCCGCGTCGGTCTTTTTGCAAGTGTAGGTGTTGCCGCGCTGGCAATGTCCGCTCCGGCGCTGGCGCAGGATGCGGAGACTGAAGAAGAGGTAGCGGTCACCACCGCCGAAACTCCCGAACAAACTGCCGCAGAATCACGCGGGATTACAGTCACTGGTTCACGTATTCGCCGCGACGTCAACCTAGACTCGGTGGTTCCGGTGGTTTCGGTGACCCGTGACGAAATCCTGAACGACGGCAACATCAGCCTTGGTGATGCCTTGAACGATCTGCCTGCATTGCGTTCGACCTTTAACAGCTCGAACTCACAGCGGTTCATTGGCACGACCGGCCTCAACCTCCTCGATCTTCGCGGTCTGGGCACAGAGCGCACACTGACGGTGGTCAATGGTCGCCGGCACGTCACGTCCAGCGTCGGATCATTCCAGGTTGATACCAACACGATCCCCAGCGCGCTGCTGGAACGGGTCGATGTGGTTACCGGCGGTTCATCGGCTGTGTATGGTTCAGAAGCCATCGCCGGTGTCGTCAACTTTGTCCTGCGCAAGGACTATGAAGGCCTCCAGCTTGATACCCTTGTCAGCATCAGTGATCGGGGGGATGGCCGCCAGTTCAGCGTTGAAGGCGTTTGGGGCAAGAATTTCGCCGATGGTCGCGGCAACATCACCTTGGCCGCTGAGCACACCGATAGCCAACGCGTATTCAACGCCCAGCGCCCGGAAATTTCGGGTTTTGGCATTGGCTTTACGGGCTTCGTCGTCAACCCCGATGATACCACGGCCGAAGGTCTGACCAACAGCAACGGCATCCCCGACAACATCCTCGCCCGCAACCTGCTGCTCGACTTTATTTCCGATGGCGGGACGGTGCAGACTTTCTGCCTTTCCGACGAAGTTTCGCAGCCTCTGGCATGCGATGCGAACGGACTGGAGCGTCGTTTCCGCTTCGGCGCGGATGGACGCCTGTTCGGCGAAGTCACTGATCAGTTCGCCGCTGACGGGCTTGCCTCGAACGGAGGCGGCACGGCGCTGTCAGATGGCACACTGCTTCCGGATATTGAACGCACCACCATCAATCTTCTGGCGAATTTTGAGGTTTCGTCTGCATTTCGTCCGTTTGTTGAATTCAAATATGTCAATATCGACTCTTTTGGTCAGGGAACACCGTCATTCTTCAACAGCTTCTGCGGCGGTCTGGCCGGTGCCTCGGGGCTTGATCCGAGTTGCGCTGACGTAGCATCGTCGGCGTTCTTCTTTGTGCCGATTACCAACGCATTCCTCGATCCGGCTGACGCGCAAACCATTTCGAACATTCAGGATGAACTGCTCGGCTTTTTCGGGCTACCTGCTGGCCTATCGCAGGGCTTTTTCATCAATCGCAACAACAGCGATTTTGGAACCCGCAATGACAAGCTTAACCGCGAAACCTATCGTTTCGTCGGCGGGGTTGATGGCGATATTTCCAGCAACACGCGCTATGAATTGTCGTTCAGTTATGGCCGGTTCACAACCCAGCTCGATGCTCAGAATGATCTGATTTTTGCAAATACGCGCGCTGCGCTTGATTCGGTGGTTGACGGCGGCAACATCGTCTGCCGCGTCAACGTCGATGCCGATCCGTCCAACGACCTGCCGGGCTGTGTTCCGCTCAACCCGTTCGGGTTCGGCGCGCCGAGCGATGAAGCGCTCGCGTTCATCAACACCACATCGCAATTGGATGGGAAAGCACAACAATACAACGTTCTCGGGTTCATCTCGACCGACAGTTCACCCTTCTTTGAACTGCCCGGTGGCCCGGTAGGTGTGGTTGTTGGTGGTGAATGGCGGCGCGAAACTGCGTTTGAACAGCCCGATGAATTTTCTGCGGGCGGAAACACCTTCTTCAACGCCTTTGACGTGTTCGATCCACCGGCACTTGAAGTGTATGAACTGTTTGGTGAAATTAACGTGCCGCTGCTCGCGAACCGGCCCTTCTTTGAAGAGCTGACCTTTACAGCTGCCGGTCGTATCTCCGATTACAACTCGGGCGCTGGATCGACCGGGACGGTTGAAGCATGGAACCTGAACGGGATCTGGGCACCGATCCGTGATCTCCGCTTCCGCGCCAACTTTTCCCGGTCGGTTCGTTCGCCGACATTGTCGGACCTGTTCTCACCGCAAACGGTCAACTTCCTGTTCTTCGATGACCCGTGCGATATCGACTTCATCGATCAGGGGTCGGGCACACGCGCAGCGAACTGCCTTGCTGCCGGGGTGCCTGTCGGTTTTGACGAGAACATCACTGGCAACCGCTCGGTTTTACAGGGTGGCAATACTCAGCTCAGAGCGGAAACTTCGGACAGCTTTACCGCGGGTGCGATCATCCAACCGCGGTTCCTGCCGGGCTTCAGCCTGTCGGTCGACTACTACAATATCGACATTGACAACGTGATCGCAAACGTCGGCCCGCAAGCTATTTTGAACAATTGCTTCGATGCCGCCGATCTCAACAATACGTTCTGCGAGGCGATCAGGCCACGTCAGGCGGATGGCTCGCTCGATGTCAATGCGGCGCTCGTGACCGGGCCGATCAACTTTGCGGCACTGACAGCCGAAGGGCTTGATTTCGACGCGCGCTACGTCAGGACATTCGGCAATGGCCACCGGTTGTCGCTGCGTGCGATTGCGACCTATGTGATCGATCGGACCAACTTCCTCGATACCAATAATCCGGAAGTGCCCAACGATGTCCGCGGCGAACTTGGCGATCCGGTATGGGCGGCGAACTTCAACGCGGCATACACCGCCGGGGCGTTCACGCTGTCGTGGTCAGGTCGTTTTGTCGATAGTCAGTTCAACGGCGCTCGTGAAAACATCAACAACAATATCGAATTGTGCACGACCGGCACCATTCCCCGCACAGACACCCCTTGCACGGCCGGTGAATTGGTTCAGGCACCGCCGCGCAATCCTGATGCGTTCGATGCCGAGTTTCAGAAATTTCCGACGCGCCTTACCCAGGACGTCCGGCTGGATATCGATATCGAAGATGATTACCGTTTCACGATCGGCGTCGACAATATTACTGACAAGTTGCCGCCGTTCGGCCTTACCGGGGCAGGCGGGGGTTCCGGGATCTTCTCGAACCGCGGCCGCACGTTCTTCGCATCGTTCCGGGCGGAATTGTAATTCGACCGGAAGGGCACAGGCCTGAAAATGAAAAGGCCCCGGGCAACCGGGGCCTTTTTTGTTGCGGCTAGCAATCCGAATGGTTTGGCTCAATTCACCTGCATCGCAAGCTGGCCGTCGCCCTCGTCGATCACCAGCGTGCTGCCGTCTGGCACTTTGCCCTCCAGCAGCATTTCAGCCAGCGGGTCTTGCAGATACCGCTGCACCGCGCGTTTCAGCGGGCGTGCGCCGTACACCGGATCATAGCCCACCCGGCCAAGCCAGCGCAGCGCGGCATCGGTCAGCTCAATCGTGATCTTGCGGTCGGCAAGCAGTTTTTGCACCCGGCCCACCTGAATTTCGACAATCGGCGCCATGTGTTCCTGCGCCAGCCGGTGGAACAGGATGATCTCGTCCAGACGGTTGAGAAACTCGGGCCGGAAATGCCCGCGCACCACGTCCATCACGTCCTTTTCGACCGTCGCCGGTTCCGCGCCATCGGGCAGGTTGGCGAGATACTGGCTGCCAAGGTTTGACGTCAGGATAATCAGCGTGTTGCTGAAATCGACCACACGCCCCTGCCCATCGGTCAGGCGACCATCATCGAGCACTTGCAGCAGCACGTTGAAGACATCGCTGTGCGCTTTCTCGACCTCGTCGAACAGCACCACCTGATAGGGGCGACGGCGCACGGCTTCGGTCAGCACTCCGCCTTCTTCATAACCGACATAGCCCGGAGGCGCGCCGATCAGCCGGGCGACGGCGTGCTTCTCCATGAATTCGCTCATGTCGATCCGCACCATCGCGCTGTCATCATCGAACAGGAACCCGGCGAGCGCCTTGGTCAGTTCGGTCTTGCCGACGCCCGTGGGGCCGAGGAACAGGAAGCTGCCGAGCGGGCGGCCCGGATCCTGCAGCCCAGCGCGCGCGCGGCGAACCGCCTTGGAAACGGCAGTGATCGCCTGGCTCTGCCCGATCACCCGTTTGCCGAGCAGTTCTTCCATCTGGAGCAGCTTTTCGCGTTCGCCCGCCATCATCTTGTCGACCGGGATACCGGTCCAGCGGCTGACGACGCCGGCGATGTCCTCCTCGGTCACTTCTTCGCGCAGCAGGGCGTTTTCGGACAGCGCCTGCGCGTCGGTGAGCTGTTTTTCGAGTGCAGGGATGCGCCCGTAAGACAGCTCACCCGCCTTCGCCAGATCGCCGGTGCGCTGCGCCTGTTCGAGTTCGAGCCGCGCGGCGTCGAGCTGTTCCTTGATCCGGCTTTCAGCCTCGATCTTGTCGCGTTCATTCTGCCAGCGGGTGGTAAGTTCGGCCGACTGCTGTTCCAGGTTCGCCAGCTCCTCACGCAGCGCGATCAGCCGGTCTTTTGACGCGGAATCGGTTTCCTTGCCGAGCGCGCTTTCTTCGATCTTGAGCTGGATGATCCGCCGGTCGAGCGCCTCGATCTCCTCGGGCTTGCTTTCCACCTCCATGCGGATGCGGCTGGCGGCCTCGTCCATCAGGTCGATCGCCTTGTCGGGCAGGAAGCGGTTCTGGATATAGCGATCAGACAGCTTCGCCGCCGCCACAATCGCGCCATCGGTGATGCGAACGCCGTGGTGGAGTTCGTATTTGTCCTTGATGCCGCGAAGGATGCTGATGGT
>Ga0180009_10005793_pt1 | contig 13130 bp, 8 predicted proteins | sample OS_PC_MetaG_FD_123537 | JGI IMG/M metagenome (GOLD analysis project Ga0180009, IMG submission 123537) | Groundwater microbial communities from the Aspo Hard Rock Laboratory (HRL) deep subsurface site, Sweden - OS_PC_MetaG | ecosystem: Environmental > Aquatic > Deep subsurface > Groundwater... | reverse complement strand
TCTGTATGTCGTGCTCACCGGCGCGGTCGAGGTGACGAAGCAGGAGGGAGGCGATCTCCTCACGCTGGCGGAGCTGGGCCCGGGGCAGATCTTTGGAGAGATCTCGTTGATCAAGGACCGTGCTCCCACCGCCACCGTGCGCGCCGTGGGCAAGACCGTCCTGCTCAGCCTGTCGCGTCGGGCGTTCAACCACCACGTGTCGGAGTTCCCGGAGGTCCTGGCGCACATCTACCGTGTGGTAGTGGAGCGCGAGGAGACCAACCTCCAGCTCCAAACGTCCGACACGGTGGACGTCGAGGAGGATCTGCTGATCTGAGCAGGCGTGCCGCTGCCGTACCCCGGAGCGCCCCGACAGGGGCACGCCCTCGCGCCCCAGCGGGGCGCTCCGGGGATGCGGCGCGCTTGCATTTTGCCCCTGGCTGGGCTATCGCTTCGATCGTCTGGTCGCCCAACATTGGGCATTCTTATGGATGCATGTATCCATACATACAGGAGTCATGCCATGCGACGGTTGCGGAGTATCACGCCCTTTCTGGTGTCGCTGCCGCTTGCCCTGTTGCTCTGGGGCTGCGTGGAGCAGGAGCCGGACCGTCCCACCGAGGACGACAAGCGGCTCATCCGGCAGAACATCCTGAACAAGGTCCCGGAGATGAAGTACAAGGTCAACGCGGACCTGGAGGGCAAGGTGACCTACCTGGGTCTCGACGTGGACAAGGACGTGATTCAGCCGGGCCAGCAGTTCACGCTGACGCACTACTGGAAGGTGAACAAGCGCGTGGACGGCTGGAGGCTCTTCGTCCACCTCAACGGGCCCGAGAAGCGAGGGTTCATCAACGCCGACCACAAGCCTATCGGCGGCCGCTATCCTGCGTCGAGCTGGAAGACGGGCGAGATCATCCGGGACGAGCACAAGGTGACCTTGCCGGCAGACTACAAGGACCCAAAGGTGATGGTGTTTGCCGGGTTGTGGAAGGGCAAGCTGCGCATGAAGATCAAGGGGCCGCAGGATAATGAGAACCGTGTCCTGGCCGCCACGCTGCCGGTGAGCGGCGGCGCGCCGCCCAAACCGTTCAAGCCCAAGCGGCTCAACGCGGTCAAGTCGGCCAAACCGGTGAAGCTCGACGGCGTGCTCGATGACGAGGTGTGGAGCAAGGCGCCCTCGACCGGTCCCTTCGTCAACACCATGGACGGGCGCCCGCTGCCCTGGAAGACCGAGGCCAAGGTGGCCTGGGACGACAAGCACCTCTACGTCGCATTCCAGTGCGAGGACGACGATGTCTGGAGCGACCTGAAGAAGCGCGACGACAAGCTCTGGACCCAGGAGGCCGTGGAGATCTTCGTCGACGCCGACGGCGACGGCAAGGACTACATCGAGCTGCAGGTCAACCCCAACGGTGCGATCTTCGACAGCTACATGCCGGAGTACCGCAAGAACCAGAACGACTGGAACAGCAAGCTGCAGGCGGCGGTGAAGGTGGACGGGACTCTCGGCAAGCGCGACGACAAGGACAAGGGCTGGAGTGTCGAGATCGCCGTTCCGTGGCAGGACATCAAGGGGCGCGGCACGAAGGAGATCCAGCTGCCGCCCAAGCCAGGCGCAGTGCTCAAGGTCAACTTCTTCCGCATGGACCTGCCGAAGGCCAAGCCGCAACGCGCGTCGGCCTGGTCGCCCCCGATGGTGGGCGACTTCCATGCGCTGAACAAGTTCGGCGAGCTGGCCTTTGCCGACGAGGAGGGCAAGCTGCCCGCGGGCAGCGCCGCGGCCGCGCCGATCCCGGCCAAGCCGCTTCCCTTCCCGGGGAAGACCGTCAACATGGAGGCAATGCAGCGCAAGACGATCCGGGCCCGGCTGATACCGACCAAGATACACCCGGCGCCCAAGAAGGAGCCCAAGGCCAAGTAGCGTATCTCAGTGGCCCCCCGAGTTGTCTGCTCTGCCTGCCCGCCCCACCGGACCACGGTTGTCTGCTCTGCCCGTCGGCTGCTCTGTGCCCTGACCGCAGTCGTCCTTCTGCTCACCGGATGTCCCTCGGCCACGGCAGGACGGGGTACTGGAGCTGTCGAGCGACCCCGCAGCGATCAGAGAATCCACGAGCCGGCGGCGCCCGTGGCCGCCCAATACGGTGGTCGGCGGCAGATGCCGATCTCGGGGATCGAGGAGCGGGTGATGGCCACGCTGGCCGGGGCCGCACGGACGGCCGGCCGGACGGTGCCGCGGATGGACCAGGCTGCCTATCTCGCGGCTCGTGAGATCTGTCGCGCGCTCCCCTCCACCGGGCCTCCCTCGTCCACGGTTGTCGAGTTCTCGCTGCGGAGCCAGGGCATCATCGATCCGCCGCCACACATGGTGATCGCGAACCTGCCGGTGGGACTGGAGGACGAGGTCCTGGACCAGCTAGGCGGTCGGTTTCGTCAGATCCTGGGCCACAAGGAGTTCTCCCGGGTGGGCATCGGAGTCGTGATCCCGACGGCCACGCCCCGGTTGCAGCGGGTGCTGGTGGCCCTTCTCGAGAACCGTGTGGACCTCGAGCCGATGCCCCGCAGGCTCGCGATGGGCCAGCAGGTCAGCCTCCGCTTTCGCGCGGCGTCCTCCCACCATGGCATCCAGCTGGTGGTGACACCGCCGGACGGCAAGACGGTCACCACGCCGCTTGCTGGCGAGGGCTTGCTCTCGGCCCCGTTGGCCTGCCGCCGCCGAGGTGTCTACCAGGTCGAAGTGACCGGGGAGGGCCAGTTCGGGCCGGAGGTGCTGGCCAACTTCCCGGTCTACTGCGACCAGGATCCTCCCGTCCGCGTGACATACGCTGCCGTACGTCCGCTGGGGGACGACAGCGAGCAACTGGAGCGGGAGCTGTTCGAGGGCACCAACCGTGTCCGACGAAAGACCAGGCTGCCGGAGCTGCGCCGTGAGCAGCGGCTCACGGTGGTCGCACGCAAACACAGTCGGGACATGCGGGACAACAGGTTCGTGGGGCATGTGTCCCCCACCACCGGACGTCCGATCGATCGCCTCCGGGCGGCGGGTGTGCTGCACCTGGTGGTGCGCGAGAACGTGGCCCAGGCCTACTCCACCGAGGAGGCGCTGCGCGAGCTGCTGAACAGCCCGGCGCACCGGGAGAACATCCTCAGCCGGGACGTGACCGAGATGGGGATCGGCATCGTGGTGGACCGGCGGGCTTCGACGGCGGTGATGCTGGTGACCCAGCTGTTCATGAAGCCTGGCAAGGCCTACAACCCCGCGACCGCCAAGCAGGATGTGCTCGCGGCGATCCGACGCGGTCGGTCCAAGGTCGGGTTGGGGTTGCTCAAGGTGGACGCCACCCTCGACCAGCTCGCCGGGGAATACGTGCTTGAGGTGATCGCCGGCGGCGATCGCAAGGCCAAGGCCGACGCGACGCTGGCGGCGGCGCTCCGCCACCTGGGCAACAGGTTCCATCGCATCGACGGGCTGCACGTGCGTGTGTCGGTGATCGATGCCCTCGAGCAGGCCGAGGAGATCAAGCGCAAGCGCTACTCCAGCGTCGGGATCGGCGTGGGGCAGGTTGGGGAACAGGTGTTGATCTTTCTCCTGCTGGCCGGGGAGTAGGCCTCCGTCAACCCCCCTCGACCCCCGGCGGCGCGTGGGCCAGCACCTGCTGCATGAGCGCCCGCTGCTTCTCCTCCAGGGTGCGATTCGCTCTCTCCTCGCGCTGGCGCCGGGCCCAGTCGGCCAGCGCGCTGCCGTGGGGCAGCGGAGGCGCCCCGGCCAGTCCCAGGTTCAGCACAACGGCCGCGATCTCGTCACCGGCGGCGGGGAGCGGGGATCCGGAGGCGCGTGCCACAAGCGCGCCGATGAGGCCGAGCACCAGCGTATCACCCAGCTGGGATATTTGGTCGGGTGTGATGCCCCCGTGGACCTGGCCGGCGGCATGCAGGGGTGCCAGCGCGAGTCCGATCTGCTCCGCCATCCGCAGGCGTAGCTGGCCATCCGGCCCTTCTGACGGGGGCAGGCTGGGATGCTCGCCGACGGAGGTCTCCAGCAGCGCCTGTCCCTTGTCGTGGTCGATCGCGAGCACGCGCTGGAGGTTCTCGCCCCCCTCGCTCGCGGCAAGCTCGAGCAGGTGGAGCAGGGGAGCTCGGCCCTCCCCTGGTGCGATCCGGAGCAGCAGCACTGGACGTCCCAGTCTGGTGTCCTGCGCCGCGAGGACCTGGAGCGGACCGACGTCAACTGCGACCGACTCGACGGAGAACCGGCGGTCGGTGGCCCGTCGCTGCTGTGCCGGAGCCTCCGCGCGTTGTTGCCCCACCACGGATGGCGCCGCGGTCTCGTCGCCCGCCGGGAAGCTCTCGACCGATCGTCGCAGGGCCTCCAGCGACTCGTAGCGTTGGGCGGGATCCTTCGCCAGGCACCGCGCGATGGTCTCGTCACAGACCGGCGGCAACCCGGATAGCACCGACGAGGGAGCTGGTGGGGATGCCTCCAGATGCTTGGCCACGAGACCGGGATGGGTGAAGGGGAGCTGTCCGGTCATCATCTGGAACAGCGTCACACCGAGGGCGTAGATGTCGGTCGCGTAGGTCACCGGCTCGCCCTTGATCTGCTCCGGTGACATGAAGGCCAGCGTGCCGATAAAGGCGCCGGTCTGGGTCTGTCCTGCGTCCTGGAGGTGCGCCACCCCGAAGTCGCCCAGCTTGGCCGCACCGGCGGTGGTGAAGAAGATGTTGGAGGGCTTGATGTCGCGATGGACGATGCCTCGCTGGTGTGCCGCCGCCAGACCGGCCAGCACCTGGAGCGTCACAGCTCGACAGGTCGAGAGATCAACACCCGGTCGCAGCCGGCCGGTCAGTGTCCCTCCCTCCATGTACTCCAGCACCATGAAGCCCATCTCCTCGTGGAAGTCGAGGAGGTTGACGATGTGCGGGTGTCGTAGCTGTCCCGTGGTGCGAGCCTCCCGCACGAATCGACGGTAGGCATCGCGCCCCCGGGCGCCGCCGGGAGCGGTGAAGACCTTGACCGCGACTCGCTGTTCGGTGAGCCGGTCCACCGCGAGGTACACGCGGCCCATCCCTCCCGAACCGAGCAGGCTGCCCAGGCGGTAGCGCCCGGCCAACACCTTCTCCTCGCCTCCCGGGCCGACGGGCGCCAGGTCCGGGTCGTCAGCGCAGTCATGCATCTTGACATCCGCTGTCGGGTGACGCGCCCTCAGCAGCTCCAGGGCGTGCTCTGCGCCGAAGGAGTGCCCCAGCCGAGAGAGGGCCACCACAACGGCCTTGCCGGCGCGCAGATCAGCGGCTGGAGTCCCGGCTCCCTGCCATGCGCGCTGCAACAGCGGTGTAGCCTCCTCGGCCCTTCCGAACCGGAGCAGCAGCCGGCCGAGCTGGAAGCAGGGCTCGGCGATCGCGGGGGGAGACGAGCTGGCCTGCTCCAGGTCCGCCAGGTGGCGACTGTAGAGATCCATGGCAGGCTTGAGCTGACCCAGCTCCTCGCGCAACATGGCGGCCCCGGCCAGCTCGCCGGCCTGCTCGTAGCAGCGGGCAGCCTCCTCAGGCTTCTGGCCCGCTCGATACAACCTGGCCGCAACGAGCCACGCACCCCGCTTCTCGCTGGCCGTCGCGCACATGGCCGCCACCGAAGGATTGGCCCGTTCCACCTGTGCGACCAGCGCCTCGACGGCACCGGGGTCCCGCAGCTGCAGCAGGTTGGACAGGGCAGGGGGGAGGTCGCCCGCCGCGTGGTATGCGCGGGCAGCGGATCTGAAGTCCCAGAGCTGCTCGTAGAGCTGTGCGGCACGGCGGTGGAGCCCCTCCTGCTCGAGCTCCCTGGCCGCCTCGTCGAGGCGTCCCTGGGAGATCAGGTTGTCGTATTGCTGCGCCACGTGCCCCTCGACCGCAGAGTGTCTACTCCGCCCGCCCGCCCCACCGGACCACAATATGCCCCATTTGACCGTCGAACTCCACTCGTGCTATGCGACCCGAATCTGGTGGACCAGCACTACAGGCGAGGTGGGGAGCCTGTTCGGAGCGCGGCCCGAGCGCGCGAGACAAGCACTCGCCGGCAGGAGAACCGATGGCTCGACAGGTTATCGGAGTACTGGGGGGGAGCGGCCTCTACGAGATCGAGGATCTGGTTGACATTCGCGAGGTCGAGGTCGAGACCCCGTTTGGCAGGCCATCGGACGCCTACATCACGGGCGAGCTGGAGGGGCGCACGCTGATCTTCCTCCCCCGTCACGGTCGCGGCCATCGAATCTCGCCCAGCGAGGTCAACTACCGGGCCAACATCCTCGGTTTCAAGCAGCTGGGCGCGCAGTGGCTGATCTCGATCAGCGCTGTGGGCAGCATGCGTCCCGAGATCGAGCCGGGGCACGTGGTCATCATCGACCAGCTGTTTGACCGGACCAAGAGCCGCCCCTGCACCTTCTTTGGTGACGGCATCGTCGGGCACATCGAGTTCGCCGACCCAATGTGCGGCGACCTGTCCAGCGTGCTGGTCAAGGCGGCGCGGGAGGAGGGGGCGACGGTTCACGAGGGGGGGACCTACGTCTGTATCGAGGGACCGCAGTTCTCCACGCGTGCGGAGTCGCGAATCTACCGCAGCTGGGGGGTCGATGTGATTGGCATGACCAATATCCCGGAGGCCAAGCTCGCGCGCGAGGCGGGGCTGTGCTACGCGACCGTGGCGCTCCCGACCGACTACGATTGCTGGCACGAATCCGAGGAGGACGTGACGGTGGAGGCAATCATCCGCCAGCTGCAGCAGAACGTGACTCTGGCCCGGCGGATCATCCGGGGGGCGACATTGCGAATACCGATCGAGCGAAGCTGCCGTTGCGCCAGCGCCGTGAGGCACGCGGTCATCACGAGCCCTGACGCGGTGGATCCAGAGACTCGAGAGAGGTTGCGACTGATTCTCGGACAGGAGTAGAGCATGAGCCTGCTTGTGGTGGGCAGCGTTGCCCTCGACTCGGTGGAAACGCCTCAGGACAGGCGGGACGATGTCCTGGGCGGCTCGGCGTCGTTCTTCTCGGCGGTGGCGACCCTGATCCGTCCGGTGCGGCTCGTCGCCGTGGTGGGTCAGGATTTCCCCGAGGAGCACATCACATTCCTGCGCGAGCGCGGTGTCGACCTGTCGGGCCTGCAGCGGGCCGAGGGCCGGACCTTTCGCTGGAAGGGGCGCTACCTGCCGGACATGGTGGGGCGGGAGACGCTGGAGACCCAGCTGAACGTGTTCGAGAGCTTCGATCCCAAGCTCTCGCCTGGCTATCGCGACTCGGAGTTCGTCTTCCTGGCCAACATCCACCCCGTGCTCCAGCTCAGCGTCCTCGACCAGGTGGCCAAGCCGGCCCTGGTGGCGTGCGACACGATGAACCTGTGGATCAACGAGGAGAGGGCCACGCTGGAGCAGGTGCTGGCCCGTGTGGATATCCTGCTGATCAACGACGAGGAAGCACAGTTGCTCACCGGCCACCGCAACCTGCTCAAGGCCGCGGCGCTGGTGCGCAAGATGGGGCCGGGCCGCCTCGTCATCAAGCGCGGAGACGCCGGTGCGTTGCTGTTCGACGAGGGGGGTGTCTTCTGGGCTCCGGCCTTTCCGATCGAGTCCGTCGTCGACCCGACCGGGGCAGGGGACTCCTTCGCCGGAGGGATGGTCTCCTACCTGGCCCACACCCGGGAGCAGACCCCCTCGGCCCTGCGTCGGGCCATGGTGTACGGAAGCGTGATCGGGTCGTTCTGCGTCGAGGACTTTAGCCTCGATCGCTTCAGGACCCTGACCAAAGATGAGGTGCTGGTGCGCTGTCGGGCGCTGGGCGACCTCGTGCGGTTCGAAGAGGTTACGCTGTAGCCGGTCCGGAATTGCGTTCCTCGCGCCCCTGCGGGGCGCTCCGGGATGAAGCAGCGCAATTCATCACTGCGGTGTTGCCAGCCACTCCGTGCCGTGACAAGAAGTGCACATGGACCGCCTGCCCACCCTCCTCTCCAGGGGGCCGGACGAGACGCACGGATTCGGCGTCGCTCTCGGGCGGTGCCTCATGCCGGGTCACGTGGTCGGGCTGGTCGGCGGGCTGGGCGCGGGCAAGACGACCCTGGCCGGGGGCGTCGCGGAGGGCATGGACGTCCCGCCCGAGACTTACGTCTCCAGCCCGACCTTCACGCTGGTCAATGAGTACGACGGGCGATTCCCGTTGATTCACATTGACTTCTACCGCCTGTCCGATCCGGAGGATCTGGTGGAGATCGGGCTCGACGACTACTACGGGGGGCCAGTGGCTTGCCTGGTGGAGTGGTTCGACAGATTCGCAGACGCCCTGCCCTCTGGCTATCTGCAGGTGACCCTGGAGGTGACTGGTCCCGAGGAGCGGCGGTTCGAGCTGCGCGCGGTTGGCGTGTCGCACGCCCAGCTGGCCCGGCAGTGGGCTGATCGGGCACAGTGAATGCTTGACATGGACAACCCATGCCAACTATATCAGAGTTCGCGGTTCGCAAGTTCTGGTTTAGTTTTGACTATTGAGCTCTTGGGGCGCTTTGTGCCCCGCAGGGTGGCACCACTGCCCTGCGCTAGGAGTAGCTGATGACGAAACAGAAAGGCAACCCCGGCGAGGGTCCCGTCGAGATTCCGGAGATGCTGTCCATCCTGCCGCTTCGCAACTCGGTGTTGTTTCCAGGCAGCATCATCCCCATCGACGTGGGGCGGAAGAAGTCGGTTCGCCTGATCGAGGAGGCCATCAGCAAGGAACGTCCTGTCATCGGCATCCTCACCCAGCGGGAGGCACGCACCGAGGACCCCGGCGACGCCGACCTGTACACAGTCGGTTGCGCGGCCAGGATCCTGAAGGTGATCAAGCTGGCGAAGGACAACTTCAGCGTGATCCTGCAGGGGGTGAGCCGGGTCCGTATCATCGACTACTCCCAGCGGGATCCATTCGTCATCTCGAGGGTGCAGGCGGTGCCTGATGTGGCCAAGCCGGATGTGGAGCTGGACGCGTTGGTGCTCAACCTGAAGGACATCGCCAAGCGTGTGGTCAAGCTCATGCCCGAGCTGCCGAAGGAGGCGTCAGCGTTGCTCGACAGCGTCTCCGAGCCCGGCCAGCTGGCCGACCTCATCACCTCGAACCTGGACATCTCCGTCGAGGAGAAGCAGGAAGTGCTGGAGACCTTCGACCTCAAGGCGCGGCTCCGCAAGGTGCTGGCCTTCCTCTCGCGTCAGCTCGAAGTGCTCAAGGTTCGGGAGAAGATAAACACGCAGGTGCAGGAGGAGATGGGTCGCAACCAGCGGGAGTATGTCCTGCGCCAGCAGCTCAAGGCGATCAAGGAGGAACTGGGCGAACTCGACGAAAGCGGCGGAGATCTGGAGGAGTTCAAGGAGAAGATCGCAAAGGCCGAGATGCCGCCGGAGGCAGAGAAGGCCGCGTTGAAGCAGTTCGACCGGCTGAAGGTGATGCAGCCATCCTCGGCCGAGTACACCGTTACCCGCACCTATCTCGAATGGCTGGTCGAGCTGCCGTGGCAGACCGCGACCGATGACAACCTCGACATCGACAACGTGCGCAACGTGCTCGACGAGGACCACTACGACCTCGAGAAGGTCAAGAAGCGTATCGTCGAGTACATCGCCGTGCGGAAGCTGAAGCCGGACAAGAAGGGCCCGATCCTGTGCCTGGTAGGTCCACCGGGCGTGGGCAAGACATCACTTGGCCGCAGCGTGGCGCGGGCCATCGGCCGCAAGTTCATCCGGGTCTCGCTGGGCGGCGTGAGGGACGAGGCTGAGATCCGCGGTCATCGCCGGACCTATGTCGGATCGCTGCCGGGGCGGATCATCCAGAACATGAAGAAGGCCGCCACGATCAACCCGGTGTTCATGCTGGATGAGATCGACAAGCTGGGGCACGATTTCCGTGGTGACCCCGCCTCGGCCCTGCTCGAGGTGCTGGACCCGGAGCAGAACCACGCGTTCTCCGATCACTATCTCGAGGTGTCCTACGACCTGTCGCGCGTGATGTTCATCGCCACCGCGAACATCATGGATCCCGTGCCGCCGGCGTTGAAGGACCGGCTCGAGATCCTGGAGCTGCCCGGCTACACCCGTGATGAGAAGATGCAGATCGCCAAGCAATTCCTGCTGCCCAAGCAGCTGGAGGAACACGGCTTGAACCAGGAGCAGCTCGCGTTCCAGGACGAGGCGCTCAGCGAGATCATCGACTCCTACACGCGGGAGGCCGGCGTCCGCAACCTCGAACGGGAGATCGCGAACATCATCCGCGGCTGCGCGGTGAAGGTCGCCGAGGGGCTGCAGGAGGACCAGCTGCCGGCGGTGGACCAGAAGAGCCTGTCGGAGTTTCTCGGGCCCCAGAAGTTCCTCAGCGAGGTGGCGGAGCGGACGGCAGAGCCGGGCGTGGCCACCGGCCTGGCCTGGACACCGGTCGGAGGCGACATCATCTTCGTCGAGGCGACCCGGATGTCAGGCAAGGGAAACCTGGTGCTCACCGGTCAGCTGGGCGACGTGATGAAGGAGTCGGCGCAGGCCGCGATGAGCTACGTCCGCAGCCGCACCAGCGAACTGGGGATCGATGAGGGCTTCCTGGAGAAGCACGATGTGCATGTGCACATCCCGGCAGGGGCCATCCCCAAGGACGGACCGTCGGCTGGCATCACCCTCTTCATCGCCCTGGCCTCCCTGCTCAAGAACACCTGTGTCCGACCTGATGTCGCGGTCACGGGTGAGATCACGCTACGGGGTGCTGTCCTTCCGGTTGGGGGCATCAAGGAGAAGGTGCTGGCCGCTCACCGGGCGGGGATCAAGACGGTGATTCTACCAGAAAGAAACCAGAAAGATCTCGTCGACATTCCCGCTCAGGCCCGGGACGAGCTGGAGATCCGATTCGTTCGTCGTGTGGACGAGGTGTTGCCGATGGTTCTGAGCGACGAGACCCCGCCACAGCGGAAGCGACCGACAGTCCGCCACAGCCCGACCTTCTGACAATATCAGTAGTGATTCCACCCTCAACCCAGCACGGTTTGGGGCCGTGCTTGTGTTGACATGGTGGGCCAGAGACTTACGTTAGGCCCGCACTTTATGGATATCAAGTTCGGCCGGAGCGAGGCGCTTCGGGCTTTCGCGGAGGCGACCAAATGAGCAAGATGATTGGGATCGATCTGGGGACCACGAACTCCGTTGTCGCCATCATGGAGGGGAAGGACCCAAGAATCATCACCAACGAGGAGGGTGGACGACTCACTCCTTCCGTCGTGGCCGTGGACGAGAAGGGGGAGATCCTGGTTGGGCAGATCGCCCGCCGGCAGGCAATAACCAACCCGGAAAACACAGTTTTTTCGATCAAGCGCTTCATGGGGATGAAGCACGAGGAGGCGTCGGGGGAGATCAAGCGGGTCCCGTTCAAGATCGTCAGGGCGCCCAACGGCGACGCCCACGTGGAGGTGAGAGGGAAACGGTTCTCACCCCCCGAGATCGCGGCCAAGATCCTCCAGAAGCTGAAGCGGGCTGCCGAGGACTATCTGGGTGAAGAGGTCAAGGATGCGGTGATCACCGTGCCCGCCTACTTCAATGACTCCCAGCGTCAGGCGACCAAGGACGCGGGGCGCATTGCGGGTCTGGAGGTCAAGCGCATCGTCAACGAGCCCACGGCTGCCGCCCTGGCCTACGGGCTGGACAAGAAGAAGGACGAGCTGATCGCCGTCTACGACTTCGGCGGCGGGACATTCGACATCTCGATCCTCGAGGTTGGCGAGAACGTCGTGCAGGTGGTGAGCACCAACGGCGACACTCACCTCGGCGGTGATGACATTGACGATCGCATCATCCAGTGGCTGGTCGACGAGTTCAAGAAGGACCAGGGGATCGACGTCTCGAAGGACAAGATGGTGCTGCAGCGGCTGAAGGAGGCAGCGGAGAAGGCCAAGATCGAGCTGAGCTCCGTGCCGGAGACGGAGATCAACCTGCCGTTCCTCACCGCCGATGCCTCGGGGCCGAAGCACCTGCTGATGAAGCTCAGCCGCGCGCAGTTCGAACGGATGGTCGGCGACATCATCGATCGTACCATCGAGCCCAGCCGTCGTGCGCTGGCCGACGCCAGCAAGTCGCCGCAGGACATCGACGAGGTGGTGCTGGTTGGTGGATCGACGCGCATCCCGATGGTGCAGCAGCGCGTTCGGGAGTTCTTCGGCAAGGACCCGCACAAGGGGGTGAACCCGGACGAGGTGGTCGCGCTCGGCGCTGCAGTGCAGGCCGGAGTGCTGGCGGGCGACGTCAAGGACATTCTGCTGCTGGATGTCACGCCGCTGAGCCTCGGCATCGAGACATTGGGTGGTGTGATGACGACGCTGATCCAGCGCAACACGACCATCCCGACCAAGAAGAGCGACATCTTCTCCACGGCGGCGGACAGCCAGTCCTCGGTGGAGGTGCACGTCCTTCAGGGCGAGCGGCCCATGGCGCGTGACAACCGGACCCTGGGACGGTTCCACCTGGACGGCCTCCCTCCCGCGCCGCGGGGGGTGCCCCAGATCGAGGTGACATTTGACATCGACGCCAACGGCATCGTGAATGTCTCGGCGGTGGACAAGGCCACGGGCAAGAAACAGCACATCACGATCACCGCATCGAGTGGCCTGTCCGACAGGGACATCGAGAACATGGTCACGCAGGCCTCCGAGCACGAGGCCGAAGATCGGAGCAGGCGCGAGGAGATCGAGGCCAAGAACAAGCTAGACTCCATGGTATACAACACCGAGAAGACCCTGAACGAGAACAGGGACAAGATCGCGGCGGAGGATCGGGAGGCGCTGGAGGCGGCACTGGAGCGGGGGCGCAAGGCCGTGGAGAGCAACGACAAGGACGAGATCCTGGCGGCCACCGATGAGCTGACAAGAGCCTCCTACAAGATGGCGGAGGCGATGTACCAGGCGGCCGGTGCAGGGCAAGGTGGCGGCGCCGGGCCGCAGCCACCTCCTGGAGACGACAAGGGCGACAAGGACGGGGTGATTGACGCCGAGTTCGAGGAGGCGAAGAACTAGTTCCTCTTCACGTTGGTTCTGGTTGGTTGGGCTCCGGCAACGCCCCTGGCGCTCGCCTGGCTCACCCCTGCTTCGCAGGGGTGACCTCGGAACGACACTCGCGCCTGGTGCGTCGCCCTCGC
>Ga0180009_10005792_pt1 | contig 13131 bp, 9 predicted proteins | sample OS_PC_MetaG_FD_123537 | JGI IMG/M metagenome (GOLD analysis project Ga0180009, IMG submission 123537) | Groundwater microbial communities from the Aspo Hard Rock Laboratory (HRL) deep subsurface site, Sweden - OS_PC_MetaG | ecosystem: Environmental > Aquatic > Deep subsurface > Groundwater... | reverse complement strand
TGGCCCCGGTCAGCTTGGTGAAGAACTCGGTGGCGGTGGAGGCGATCAGCGCCTGGTCGTCCGACATGCTGCCCGAGGTGTCGATCAGCCAGACGATATCGGCCACCGGCAGGCTCTCGACGTCGAAGTCGTCGCACTCGGCCTTGAGGCCCTTGCTGGTCCGCGCCAGCGCCGTGCCGTTGGTCAGGTCTCGCATACGGATCGAGGTCAGCTTCGTGGTGTCGTTGAAGGACGCCGCCGGAGCGACGGCCGCGAGCAGCACCACCCGGTCGGTGCGCGCCACCGTGGTGATCAGCAGGGCGAACGAGGTGGTGTTGGCCCCGTAGCTCGGACCGGGCGTGACCGTGACCTCCGTCGCCGGGTGCCCGCTCACCGCCTGGAGCAGCGCATCGCGCACCGCCCCGGGCTCAGCGGCGGAGCTGGCCGTGACCAGCCGCTGACTCACCGCCGCCGGGAAGCTGTCGTAGGTCGTGAAGAGCTGGCGGTTGAACACCGCCGAGATGCTGAGACCGGTGGCCTGGCTCATCGCCTGCTCGTCGGCCTCATCCTGCTTGAGCGGATCGCTGACCCCGATCTTGGTCAACACGAAACCAGCCACCTCGGTCGTCGGGTCGTCGAAGGTGGCGGCGGCCTCCACGAGCTGCGCCCCCGTGATCGTCACGGGGCGGACAGCGCCGAAGGCCGGGGCGAGCGCCAGGGTCCAGTCGCCCGGCTTGTTCAGATCCAGCGTGGGGTTGATCAGCGCGGCGGTGTTGCAGACCAGGTTTGGCCCCTCCTTGGCGTCGGGGATGCCGTCCCCGTCGGTGTCCGTCAGCCGCGGGTCGGTCTCGGTCCCGATGCACTTGGGGTCGATCGGGGGATCGCACTTGCCCGCGGCGCAGGTCTGCCCCTCACCGCACTCGTCCCCCTTGGGGCACAGGAAGCGGCAGTCGCCGATGAACCCGTCCTTGTTGCGATCCTCCTCTCCGTCGATCACGCCGTCGCCGTCCTGGTCCTTGTTCTTGGGGTCGAGGCCCACGCACTTGCCCTTGGGGCAGTCGGCGTCCTTCTCGCAGCTCTTGATCGGCCTCGGAGTGTCGGACTCCGGCACCGCGACGCAGATCTTGGGCGCCTTGACCTCCACCCCGTCGGGGATGCCGTCACCGTCGGTATCGGCCTGGCACGGGTCGGTGCCCAGCGCCTGCTCCTCGCTGTTGGACAGCGTGTCGTTGTCGCAGTCGGCCACCGTGCAACCGGCGCACACCCCGCCGTCGAGCTGAGATGGGCCGGCATCCGCGTCTGTCGCCGGCGGCCCGTCGCCGGACGTGTACTCGCCTCCGCCGCAGCCTGACGGAAGCAGCATCGCGAACAGCAACAGCGCGTATGTGCCCCTGGTCATGGTGTCCTCCTAGTAGGGACTACGTCGATCGTAGCCCGTGTGGCTGTGCCCGTGAAGCGCCTCGATGGGTAGGTGCGAGGCCTACAGTCAGTCCCCGAGGATCAGGGGGGCCCGCCGCCCGGTTGCCGGAGCAAAATGCGCTGGCATGCCCCTGTCGCTCACCAGAAGCTCGCTGGTAGCGTTGGCGGGTCCGGCCCGAAGGGCCGTCAGCTGAAGCAGATCCAGATCCCCGCCACGGCCAGCACCAGCCCGGCCGTGAGCAGCAGGTTGGTCCGCTGCCCCTTCGCCTCGACGGCATCGCCGGCGGTGCCGAAGGTCAGGCCGGCGAGGTCGGCGTCGGTCTGAGCCGTCGTGGCGAGGCTGACGGCCACCAGCAGCACAGCACAGATCACGAACAGCAGCAGCGCGAAGTGGAGGAAGTTCATCGTGGCGTAGGCCGCGAGCAGCCCCTGACCCAGCCGGCTCTTGACCAGCTCCAGCACCAGCCGTGACATGCCGAGCAGGAACCCGGCCAGCAGCGCGACCAGCGCGCCGACGCTGTTGACCCGGCGCCACGCGATTCCGACCAGAAACACCGCGGCGATCGGCGGCGAGATGTAGGCCTGGACGCTCTGCAGATACTGGTAGATCTGGCCCGAGATCAGCTTCATCAGCGGGATCCAGAGCAGACCCAGCGCCACGAGCACGCCGGTGGAGACCTGCCCCACGAGCACCAGCCGGCGCTCGGACGCCGCGGGCCTCAGCTTTCGATACAGGTCCCAGGTGACAAGCGTGGAGCAGGAGTTGAACACCGACGACAGCGAGCTCATCAGCGCCGCCAGCATCCCGGCGACGACCAGGCCGCGCATGCCGCGGGGCAGCAGGGTGCCGATCAGCGTCGGCAGCGCCGCGTCGGGCGTCTCGAGCCGCAGGCGCCCCTGCACCGTCAGCGCGCGCGCCACCACCCCGGGAACGACGAAGATGAACAGCGGCAGCAGCTTGAGGTAGCCGCCGAACAGCGTGCCGCGGCGGGCCTGGTCCACGTCGGGCGCCGAAAGGACGCGCTGCACGATGAACTGATCGGTGCACCAGTACCAGACACCCAGGATCGGCGCGCCGAACAGGATGCCGGTCCAGGGGAAGGCAGGATCGCTGATCGGGCGCCACACGCTGAGGAAGCCGGGCTCGACCAGCTCCGCCATCGCGCTCCACCCGCCCACCTCCCGCAGTCCGATCAGCGTCACCCCCACGGCGCCTCCCACCAGCACGAACATCTGGAGCATGTCGGTGTAGAGCACCGCCCGCAGGCCGCCGAAGATGGTGTAGACGCCGGTGGCCACCACCACGACCAGCGCGCCGGTCCAAAAGTTGATGCCCATCAACGACTCGAACACGATGCCGCCGGCGGCGATGGTCACCGAGATCTTGGTCAGGACGTAGCCCACGATCGAGATCCCGGCCAGGTACCAGCGGGCGGCGGGCGAGTAGCGCCGCTCGAGGAACTCCGGCATGGTGAAGACCCCGCTGCGCAGGTAGAACGGCACGAAGACCCACCCCAGCAGCAGCAGGATCAACGAGGCCAGCACCTCGAACTGCCCGACCGCCACGCCGCTGGCCGCGCCGGTGCCGGCGAGCCCGACCAGGTGCTCGGAGCCGATGTTGGAGGCGAACAGGGAGGCGCCGATGACGAACCAGCCCACGCTGCGCCCGGCCAGGAAGTAGCCCGCCGAGGTGTCGCGCACGCCTCGCTCGCGGCGGGTCACGCCGACAGCCACGGCGAACACGGCGACGAAGTAGAGGCCGACCAGCAGCCAGTCGAGCGGGCCCAGCATCGGGGCAGTCTACGACGATCCAGCCCGTGGCCGGCGGGAAATCGCGAGCGCGTGTGAGAGTGTCGGCAACGGGGGCTACGAGCGCGCCGAGCGCGTCACTGGACCGTGACCTGCGTGGTGAGAGCGTCGCTCGTGTTGCCATCCCCGTCTGTCGCGGTGATCGTGACCGTGTAGACACCGGTGGGTGCGGCGGCCGCGATCATCACGATGAACGGTACGTCGGCCTCGGTGATGGCATCGGTGGCCCCCTGCACCGGCACCGAGCTCTGCGCCGAGGCCGGGCCCGAGACTGACGCACTCCGACAACCGGCCACCCCCGCCTCGGGTGGCCACCCCGCGAGCCCCCTCTCCGATCCGTCTTCCTCCATGATTCCAGATGCTATCAGGTGGCACGGGGCTTGCTGCAAACCACAGTGGGCAACCAAGACAATGGAGGGCGACATGGCACGGCGAGTTAGGTCGGGACTGGTTCTCATCAGCTGTCTGGCGATCGGGGCCGCAGCAGGATGCGGTGGGGAGTGGAGCGAGCCGGCTCCGGAGCCGATCGAGCCCGCGACTCCGCCCCCGGTGGTAGCGCCACCGAAGGTCAAGCATCCGTCCGCGCTGCAGTCCGTGGTCAGCGAGATCGTGCTGCCCACCAGCGGCAACGAGCACGGCCTGGACCTGGATGGGGACGGCATGGTGGACAACCAGGTCGGGCGCCTGCTGGGCCTGCTGAGGTCGGCGCTGCAGATCGAGCTGCAGCCGACCCTGAACAAGCAGCTGCAGGCCGGCAAGGCGATCGTGCTCTTCGATCTGCTCGCCGGCTCGCTGTGGACCGAGGGTGAGGCCGAGGTCCGCGCCTATCTGGGCCGCGACCTGGACAGCAACGCCGCCAACAACTACTCCGGGGTGGAGCAGTTCCAGGCGATCTCGGGCATCGTGGAGACCAGCGTCCTGCCGGGCTCGATCTCCAGCGGCCGGCTCGCCACCACCAAGCCGTCGACGGGCTTCATCGCCCTGCCGTTTCTGTCCAAGACCGCAATCCTGCCGCTGCGCAACACCCGGATCCAGGCCGAGGTCGGCCCCGACGGTATGCAACAGGCGGTGCTGGCCGGCGCGATCCCGATGGCCGACGCCGTCGCCCTGCTCGCCCCGGTGCTGACTGCCGAGCTCGACCGGCTGTACAAGCTGCCCGAGCTCAGCCCGCTGGCGAAGCAGGCGTTCAAGAGCTGGCTCGACGCCGACGCTGACGGGTCGATCAGTGAGCAGGAGCTGACCGGCAGCACCGCCTTCGGCTTCCTGCTGCACACCGCCGACATCGACACCGACGAGGACGGCACGCCGGACGCCGTCTCCTTCGGCATCGCCTTCCGCTCCGTGCCGTGCTCGATCCGGCTGTCCCAGTAGCTCCCTGTCAGTAGCTCCCTGGCTCTCCCCGTCTGTTCCCTGCTACCATCGAACTGTCAGCACTTCCTGTCGGGACGGAGAGGCGTGTGGCGCAACCGGTTGGAGCCAGAATCAGCCTGCTGCTGGCAATCCTGCTCGGCGGCTGCCACCTGGCCCTCCCCCTCTCCTCCGGGCCGGCAGACGACGCGGCGACCGACACCCCCGTGCCCGGCGACCGATCACCGACCGACGCACCACAGGACCACTCGCCGACCGACGCACCGCAGCCGGGGGACCGGCCGCCGGTCGACTGGCACGTCGAGCCCCGAGACTTTGCCTGCGACCTTGTGGCGGAGATCGACCTGCCCGCAAGCGACCTGCCCGCAAGCGACCTGCCTGTCTGCGACCTGCCTGTCTGCGACCTGCCGACGAGCGACGCCCCCTTCGTGGTGCCGGACGCCGGGCCGGCGTTCGACCTGCCCTGGCCCGACCAGGGGAGCACGCCCGACCATGGGAGCACGCCCGACCAGGGAACCCCGCAGTGGACGGTTGAGACCTCGGCAGCGCCCGCGATCACGTCTTTCCACGACGTAGGCCCGGCGCTGGGGGGCGTCTTCGCAGTGGGATCGCAGTGCACCGTGGTCAAGCGAGGGTCCGGGACGACCTGGCAGCCCTTCACGTCCCCCTCCTGCAACATCCACCTGCAGGCCGTGTGGGGCAACTCCACCGACCTGTTCGTCGCCGGCGACAACGGCTACATCTATCGCTACTCCTCAACCACAAGCATGTGGGACAGCGGCAAGAAGGTGGCCTCGAACCTGTTGGCCGCTCTGTGGGGGGCGAGCACCAGCGACCTGCTGGTGGTGGGCGACATCTCTGGCGGAAACGGCATCTGGTCCTTCGACGGCTCGACCTGGACCGCCGCTAGCGTGCCCCGCATGAGCACTGCGCAGAACCTGCGCGGGGTCTGGGGCATGGGCAATAATCGCATCGCCGTGGGCAAGGCCGGGACCATCCTGACCGCGCAGAGTGGCTCGTGGTCCCAGAGCCTATCTCCGACCGCCAACAACCTGCGCGGTGTGTGGGGCAGCAAACCAACGGACCTGTTCATCGTCGGCGACCAGGTCTTGCTCCACGCCGGCCCGTCGTGGTCGATGATCCCGGTCGCCAACAGTGTCCTCCACGCCGTGTGGGGCACCGGCACCGGCCAGGCCATCGCCGTGGGCAGCAGCAGCGGCGGCGACTGCACCGGCAAGGCCTCGACGGCGAACAAGGGCGTGGCCTACGCGTTGACCGTGAGCTCGGCCACGCTGATGCAACTGCCCAACAGCACCAAGCCGCTGTGTGCCGTCTACAAAGCTCCGTACGGGACGACCTTCGCCGTGGGGGACCAGAACACGATCATCTCCCGGCCCCCGTGAGCTCAGGGCCGCAGCTCGAGGCCGAAGGGCAGCGAGTCGATCCGGGACAGCTTGGTCGTCAGCTTCGCCGGCTTGGTGATCACGCTCCAGCTCGTGCCATCGAAGGCGGCCGAGCAGAGGTCCTTGCCGTCGTCGCTCAGCACAAGCAGCAAGCGATCCTGCTTGGCCTGGCTGCGCAGGACAACCGACTCGGTCTCGCCGTTGCACGACAGGCCCACGTCCGAACCGAGCGTCCAGCTGCCGCTCCAGCTGGACCAGCTGATCTTGCCCTTGTCGTCGTCGGCGTAGGCGCAGACCGCCTTGCCGCTGCTGCCGACCCATGCCACCGCCGCCGTGAAATCGCCGTGCGCCTGCTCGTCGACCTTGCGGATCTGGGTGTCGTAGTCATCGGCACCCACCCAGCCGCTGCCGGTCCAGGTCGCCAGACCGAGCTTCTCGGTGCCGTGCAGGTCGACAAAGGCCCCCGCGATCTTGTCGCTGGCCGGGTCAGCCGCGAGATCGACGAAGTTTGGGATGCCGTTCTTCGGCGCGGTGGCGCTGGCCACCCCGCTCCAGCCGCCGCCGGACGGCAGGACGCGGTACTTGAAGCCGTCGTCCGTGTCGTCGCCCCAGGCCACCATCAGGTCGCCGGTCTTGGTCTCGAACGCGCCGTCGAACACCCGCTGGATCACGGTGCTGCTGACGGAGTTGTTGCGCAGGTTGGTGGTGAGGGTGGCCGCAGAGCCGGTGCCCCACGTGCTGCCGGTCCAGACAAGCGCACCCAGATCGCTCTGGTCGTCGGCGAACAGCAGCGCGATCTCGTCGGAGCCCTGCTTGCCGCTGGGCACCAGCTCGACCCAGTGGAGCTTGCCGCCCGTCAGATCGGGGCCGGGCCCCGCCCCGTCGTTGATCGGCAGGTAGGCCGGCGCGGACCATGCGCCGGTGCTGCGGGTGATGAAGAGCGGCCGGCTGCTGCCGTCGCTGTAGACCACCAGCTGGTCCGTGGAGCTGTTCTCGACGGCCAGCGCGAAATCGCGCCTATGGAGCTCGGCGCCCGCGCCGGGGATGTAGAGCGACTGCTGCCACGTGCCGTTGGACCAGCTGAAGGCCTGCAGCACCGGGCTGCCGCTCACCTCGACCTTGAGCAGCGCGAGGTCGCTGACCGGGCTGGTCGCGGGGAAGACATGGCTGACGATCCAGTGCACCTCCCCGGCCGGCTGGGGCTGGTTGGTCTCGGTGACCCAGGCGCTCTGGCTCACGCTCCAGCTCAGCAGTCCGAGCTGCGCGCTGCCCACGCCCAGCCAGAGCCTGCCGTCGTCCGGTCCAAGCTGCGTGATCGGCGGCCCCAGGTCGGGCCCGTGGTCGGGCAGCAGGTCGGGCCCGATGTCCCGTGCCCCGTCGGCTGCGGCGTCCAGATCGCCTGCCGCATCGACTCCTGCATCCTGGTCGATGGTGGTATCGGAAAGATCGTGCTCACCGCCGTCGCGTGTGATCAGGTCGGTCGCCGGGATGCCGCTGCGGTCGAAGAAGCAGCCCGCCGCAAGCGAGCAGACGAGAACAGCCGCCAGGCACCGCATCATCTCCCTATCCTACCACGGCGAACAGCTGCCCCTCAGCCGCCCACCACCCGCATCCAGCCGTGCTCGTCGGCGAGGGCGCCGAACTGGATGCCGGTCAACCGGTCGTACAGGGCCCGCGCCACCGGCCTCGGGGAGCCGGGGGCGATCTCGATCCGGCGACCGCGGTAGCCCAGGGCCCCGATCGGGGTGACCACGGCCGCCGTGCCGACGGCCATCATCTCGGTCACTGCGCCCGACTCGATGCCCTCCACCACCTCGTCGATGGACAGCAGCCGCTCGGCTGCCTCCAGCCCCAGGTCGGGGGCGAGCTCCAGCAGCGAGCGCCGGGTGATCCCGGACAGGATGGTGCCGCCGGCGGGCGGCGTGACCAGCTCACCCCGCTGCACGACGAAGACGTTCATCGCGTTGAGCTCCTCGATGTAGCGGTGCCGGGCGGCGTCGAGCCAGAGGACCTGGTCGTAGCCCGCCTCCCTGGCCCGCCGCTGCGCCGGGATCCCGGCGGCGTAGTTGCCGCCGGTCTTGGCGAACCCCACGCCGCCCGGAGCGGCACGCACCTGCTCCTCCTCGACCATCACCGCGATGTCGGCGAAACCGTCGCCAAAGTAGGCCCCGACCGGGCCCGCGATGATGAAGTACAGATGATGGCTCGAGGTCCCGACCCCGAGCGCGGGCTCGATGCCGATCATGCAGGGGCGGACGTAGAGCGTCCCGGGCGCCAGCGGGACCCAGTCGCGCAGCTGTCGGACCAGCAGCTCGGTCGCCTCCAGCTGAAGCTCCTCGGCGATCTCCGGCATCCCCAGCCGTCGTGCGGACGTGATGAAACGACGCGCGTTGAGCTCGGGCCGGAACAGCGCGACCTCGCCCGCGGGCCAGCGGTAGGCCTTGTGCCCCTCGAAGATCTCCAGGCTGTAGTGCAGCACCTTGGCCGCCGGGGAGAGCTCGATCGGGCTTAAGGGCCCGACGGCAGCCGAGTGCCATCCCCGCTCCCCGTCGTGCTCGATCCGCAGCATCAGGTCGGCCAGCACCTTTCCAAACGGGGTCGGCCCTGCCAGCGTCTGGCGGGCGAGTTCCGGGTCGGTGTGGGCCTGGATCTGGATCTGCGTGCTCATGGGGCACCTCGGCGAAACGTCGGGACACTACACCGCCCGGGGGCATGGCGGGAAGAGGGAAGCCGGGACGCCGCTTCGGTTGTCTCCACCCCCTCCCGACTGCTACCTTCCCGGGCATCCAGTGGAGCGTGGCATGTCCGATCATTTCTTGACCGAGATCGAGGTCTTTGCCGAGATCCTGATGGCCGCGGCCTATGCCGATGGCGCGTTCCAGCCCGAGGAGGATGCGCTGATTCGCAGGATCCTCGCCGGCGCGGTGGGAGGCGGCCCGCTGCCCCCCAGCGTCGAGACCCGCCTGGAGCGGTTCGAGCCCGACACCTTCGAGATGGTCCCGGCCTGCGAGAAGCTGCAGCTGGACGGCGCACACCAGCGGCGCCAGCTCCTGGCCCTGGTGGCCCGCGTGACCGAGGTCGACAACATCAACGACGTCGAGGAGTCGCACCTCATCCGCCGCCTGGCGCGCTGCATCGGGGCGAAGCCGGCGGAGTACAAGGACCTGGTCTTCGACCTGACCGCCGGGGACGAGGACCGGACCTTCCCGCCGCCCCTGCCTCGTCGACGCCGAGGCGACTGAGCCGGCTCGGTCCGCGGCGGCGGAAGCAGCGCCTACCCGTTTGATCCCGAAAGGTTGCCTGGGTCCCCTGGCACCCTCACGTGCCACTGTGTGCTGCAGTGAGACACCGACGCCCGGCATTCACGCGAACCAGCTCAGCACCGGCGGCACGAACCAGCGGATCCAGATCGTGATCCACAGCGCGCCGACCAGGTTGGCCAGCACCCCGTTCTTGACGAAGACCGCCAGCGAGACGCCGCCGATGCCGGCGAAGGCCAGGGCGTTGACCGGCGTGGCCACGGGGGTCATGAAGGCGCAGGTCGAGGCGAGGGAGACCGCCAGCATCAAGAGCAGCGCGTCGAGCCCAACCCGCGCGGCGATCGCCTTGGACAGGGGAAACAGCACCGTGGCCACCGCGGTGTTGCTCAGCACCTCGGTGGAGAAGATGGTGACCAGGACCAGCAGCAGGATGGTCGGCAGGGGACCGGCGCCCCCGGGGACCACCAGGGCCACCAGCCGCTCGAGGTGACCCATCAACCCGCTGCGCGCCAGCACCACCAGCAGAGCCAGAACGCCGACGGCGAACAGCACTCCTTTGAGCGGCACATCGCGCACCAGGTCCCGCAGCACGAGGGGCCGCTGGCGCACCTGCCCGGCCCGCTGTGGGACCAGGAACAACCCTGTCACGACGAGCAGCGTGAACCCGAGCCCGGCGACGTCGGCGGACGAGAGCACCAGCGGCCCACCTCCCGGCGACAGCTCCCACAGCGGCGCGGTGCCCACGCCGGCGACGAGCGTGAGCAGCAGCAGCCCGACCCAGAAGGCGGCCCACACCGCAGCCCAGCGGCGGGCCAGCGCGAACAGCGGACCGGCCTGCCTCGCGATCGGCGAGTCGTCCGGGCCGTCTGGACCACGACCAAGGCTGGCGCTCATCGTGCGCCGCTCGGTCAGGTGGAGCATCCCCCAGCAGACTCCGAGGAAGGTCAGAGCCAGGGGCATGCCGAATGCCAGCCACGAGACGAAGTGCAACGCCTGCCTCCCGGCGACGCGGTAGATGCGCAGGCTCGCCAGCAGGTACAGGTTGGCCGGGCTCCCCACCACCGAGGCCAGGCCGCCGATGTTGCCGCCGTAGACCACGGCCATCGCCAGCAGGCTGCCGAAGCGCGGCGGCGCCTTGCCGCCCGCCACGCGGCGGATCGAACCGACCACCGGGATCAGCGCCAGCACCGTGAGGGCGTTGGGGACGATCGTCGAGAGCAGGAACGACCCCAGCATCACCCCGAGCACGATGCGGGACACGTGGCCCGCGCTGCGTCGGGTCAACCACGCCACGAACAGCTCGTGCCCGTCCGCGCGCAGCAGCAGCCGGGACACGAGATAGCCGCCGATGAAGATGCAGACGGTCTGGATCGTGCTCACGGTCGCTGCCAGCTTGGGGGAAGCCCCGGGCCAGGTCAAGCAAGGCTTGGAGCTTCCACCCCTGCACCGATTGGGCTAGGCTGCCCGGCCATGACCGCCTACTTCCGCTTCGTGCTGAGTCACAGGCTGGCCGTGGGTCTGGTATGTCTGCTGATCACCGCCCTGTCGGTGGCGGCCTTCTCCACGGGGGTGATCGCCTCCTCGATCAAGAAGATGTTCTTCGGCGACTCGCCGCGCTACGCCGCCTATCAGGCCCGCGCCAAGCGCTTCGGCAGCGACGAGATGTTCATCGTGGCGTTCCCGCAGATCGACCCGCTGGCCGTGGCGAACCTGGATCGGCTGGCCCGGGTCGTGGCGCGGCTTGAGGCCTTCCCCGAGGTGGCCCGGGTACACAGCCTGCTCACCGCCCAGCGCATCTGGTCCGACGAGGACAGCCTCCGCGTGGAGAGCTACGCCGACGCCGCGCGGTCCGATCCGGACCGGCGGTCCTCGCTGCTGGACCGGCTCACAAGTGACAAGCGCCACAGCGGAGTCGTGATCAGCCGCGACGGGAAACACATGGCCGCGCTGGTGGAGCTCGCCGTGGACCCGACCCGACGCGCGGAGGGCGTGCCCAAGCTGGTGGAACGGGTCATGGATCAGTTCCGACGCTGCGGCTACTCCCGCGCCCAGCTGCACCTGACCGGCATCCCTCCGCTGATGAGCAGCATCATCTCCGAGACCTACGTCAACCTCGAACGGCTGTTCCCCCTCAGCGGCCTGGCCCTGCTGATCACGGTGCTCGTCGTCTTCCGCAGGCTGGCCCCCGCGCTGCTCGCCAGCGGCATCGCGCTGATCGCCGATGCCTGGGCCCTCGGCTTCTCCCGCCTGCTCGACCGCGAGTTCAACATCCTCGTCAGCATGGTCCCGGCGGTGATCCTGGTGGTCTCCTACTCCGATGTGATCCACCTGTGGAGCGCGTTCCAGATCGAGCTGAAGAGCGGCAAGGACCGCAACGAGGCCATCCTGGCCAGCGCCACCGACGTGGGCACGGCCTGTCTGCTGACCTCCGCCACCACCTTCGTCGGCTTCCTCGCCCTCTCGCTGGTGCCGACGCCGATGTTCCGACAGATGGGCCTGGTGCTGGGGTTCGGCGTGGCGGTCGCCCTGCTGCTGGCGATGACGCTGGTGCCGCTCGCGCTGTCGGTCCTGCCGATCGGGCGCACCGCCGCTCCGCCCAGCCCGCTGATGGGCCGTTTCCTGGAGCGGCTGGCCTCGGGCTGCTCCCGTCGGCCCGGGGCGATCTGTGGTCTATTCGCCCTGGGGCTGGCGGGATCGATCGCGGGGCTGACCCAGCTGCACATCGACACCGACATGCCGGAGCGGCTGAGCGAGGGCAGCCGCTTTCGCCAGGACCAGCGCTACTTCACCCGCCACTTCGCGGGTACCACCTCGGTCGAGGTGTTCGTCGACACCCGGCGGCGCGAGGGCCTGCTCGAGCCGGCCGTGCTGCGGGGCATCGACACCCTGGAGCGGCGGCTGGCGGCCAGACCCGAGGTGGACCACACCGTCTCTCTCGTGACCCTGATGCGTGCGTTGCACCAGGCCATCGCCGGCAAGGATGGCCTGCCCGACACGCGCCAGGCCCTGGCCCAGTACCTGCTGCTGTTCGAGATATCGGGGGGTGAACACCTGGAACAGATGGTCGACTTCAAGCGCCGCACCATGCGCATCGTCGTCCGAACCAACAGCAACGCCGTACGCGCGACCCACGAGACCGGGCTCGCCATCAACCGCATGGGGCACCAGTTGCTCGACGGCCGCGCCAGCGTCGAGTCCTCGGGCATCGCCTTTCTCCTCGGCTGGTGGCTCGACGCCATCGTGGCCGGCCAGCGCAACGGGCTGCTGCTCTCCTTCGCGGTCATCGCGCTGATGATGGCCATCGGGCTGCGCTCCGTGCGAGTCGGTCTGCTCTCGATGCTCCCCAACCTGCTGCCGCTGCTCGCGCTGGGGGGCTTCGTCGGCGCCATCTTCCGGCCCACCGACTCGGACACGATGGGGATAGCGGTCATCGCCCTCGGCATCGGGGTCGACGACACGATCCACTTCCTGATGCGCTACCGCATCGAGAGCGGACGCACCGCCAGCAGGGACGAGGCGATCCGCCGCACCTTCGCCTTCTCGGGCCGCGCGATCATCCTGACCACCGTCGTGCTGGTGGCCGGTTTCCTGCCCTTCGCCACCAGCGACTACTTCACGACCTGGATGACGGGCACTCTGCTGCCGGGGGCGCTGGTCGTGGCGCTGCTGGCCGACCTGCTGCTGGTCCCGGCCATGGTGCAGCTGGGCCTGCTGGCCTTCGACCGGCGCGGGGGCGGCGGCTAGACTGTATGGAACAACCGGCCTCGATCGTAAAATCGAGGTGGTATGAACCCTCGTGTTGATGAGGCCATGGTGGCCTGCGTCATCGCGGGTTGGCGCCAAGACGCCAGAGCCGCATACGAAGGAGGCCGGTCATGAACGATGGTATCACG
>Ga0180009_10005791_pt1 | contig 13134 bp, 13 predicted proteins | sample OS_PC_MetaG_FD_123537 | JGI IMG/M metagenome (GOLD analysis project Ga0180009, IMG submission 123537) | Groundwater microbial communities from the Aspo Hard Rock Laboratory (HRL) deep subsurface site, Sweden - OS_PC_MetaG | ecosystem: Environmental > Aquatic > Deep subsurface > Groundwater... | reverse complement strand
TTAGTTATGCTTTGTTTACCGCGTGTGTAGGGTCATTCGACCCCACAGGTAGGTGTAGGGTATAGATGTAGTAGGGGATGGTCTCTAACCATTCCTATTGATTGGTTTTCAAGGTACTAATAGTTGTGTTTTTATACCCTATCTATACATCATTTTGTGTTTTATGTTGTACTGGATGACCACATCGTGTGCATTCCCATACTCTTCTCGGCGAATTTGAGCGGGGTAAGATAATTAAGTGATTGGTGAGGCCTGACTGAATTGTAGGTAACCAGCCAATCAGTAAGTTGTTTGTTGAATATATCTGGATCTGGATGGAAGTTGCCCCATCGTAGGAACTCCTCTTTGAGCGTACGATTAAATCGTTCAAGGAATGGGTTGTCTTTAGGTGTGCGTGGCCTGGACCAGTAGTGGGTTAGATTAAGACGCTGTACAGCCCGCGCAAAGTACTTATGGAACTCAGAGCCATTGTCTGTGTGGATATTCTCTACGCGTGATTCAAGCAGATAGTACATGCGTTTAAGAAAATCTTCAGCACTCTTTGAGGTGTGGTTCTTGTACATGTGAGCGTAGCCTACTCTGGTGTAGTGGTCAATGCAGGTAATAATATATCGTTTAAGCCCGCACCTGTGCAGTACAATGGTATCAAAATGCAGAAGGAATCCTGTTCGTTGCTCTTTAGTGGTTTGCACAAGATGAGATACATCGTGTGCAGGGAGGGGGGTTCCCCCCCGCTTAATATTTGTTAAAAGAAAGTCTCTGTGTATATATTATTTTCAGGTACGCCTTCTTTTTTTAATTGTTCCCAAAAATCATCAACAAAATCTATTGAACCACATATAAAATAATCTCGTTTTTTAAGATTTCTGAGACATTTTTTGATGATTGCCACACTCATTCTTCCGAAGTTGAATCCCGGGAGATCACTCGATTTTTGTTGGGTTAAATAGAAAAAGACTTTGAGATTTTTCCATTTGTTAATTATTTTTTTTAGATCAGAATAATAAATTAAATCATTCTGTATTTTATTGCTGTAAAAAAGCGTTATATGCTTTTTATTGGGCATTTTTTGAAAACAATCTTGAATAATAAGATAAAAAGGAATTATTCCAATTCCTCCCGCGATAAATACTAAATTATTTCTGTCCGCATCGGGATAAAAATTTCCATATAGACCTTTTATTAAAAGCTCGTCGCCTTTTTTAAGATCATGGAGCGTCGCGGAAAAATTTCCAATTTTTTTTACGGTTATGGTAATATAATCTAAATTTGGCAAACTTGAAATAGTATAAGGTTTTCCAATTCCTTTAAGCGGACCGCTAGTAAAGCACACAGTAGTAAATTGTCCAGCTATAAATGGAAAAATCCGTCCTTTTTTAGGCGTTAATGTAATAGTTGTCACATTGTGATTTTCCTGTTTTTTGCCAGCTACTATGCATAAACATTTATAATTTTTTTTTAGCATGTTTATTTTTATAATCATCAATGGCTGCCTGCAAAGCGAGGTGTCCCAGTACTGAACAATGAAATTTTCTATTCGGCAAACCTCCTAAGCGCTTTATGATTTCCTGCGGTTTTATTCTCGCGGCCCGATTAAGCCTCATCCCTCCTTTTTCTGTTATCATAACTGAAAGCATTGATGTCGAGGCAATGGCAGAGGCGCAACCGTAAGTTCTCCAACGGCAGTCCTTAATGACCTGTTTTTTACCATCAACCTTAATTAATACCATCATAACATCCCCGCACGCGTAATTCCCTTCTGTGCCAATCCCATCCGCGCCATATTTTTCTTTTTCTTTTAAAAAATTTCTAGGATTAAAAAAATGATCTTTTACTATGTCGCTGTATAACCACGGAATATCGCCGTACGCATGGCCAGCGATTACATCGGCGCTCACTATTTCACTTTTGCGTTTAGCGCATTTATTGTTTGTTTTCTTGTTAGTCACTTTCTTTTTGCTTAATCTCTAAAGAAGAAATTTTTCTTAACTTATTAACTATTGTGGGTAGTTCTTTCAGCACATAATTAATGTCTTTTTTATTTGTATATTTGCCAAGAGTTATCCTTAAACTGCCATGCGCCCTCTTGGCAGGTACACCTATTGCAATAAGTACATGAGACGGATTAAGATCACCAGAAGAACAAGCCGAACCAGTGGAAACACAAATCCCCTTGTTGTCAAGCATAAGCACGAGCGATTCTCCTTCAATATCCTTAAAAATAAGGCTGATATTATTTGGAAGCCGTTTTTTCGGATGTCCGCTTAATGTTACGCCATCAATGCTAGCCATTAACTTTTTAATGAAATAATCCCGCAATTTCAACGACTGGAGATAATTTTTATTTCTTTGCTTATCTGCGCGTTTAAAAGCTTCTGCGAAGCCAACTATTCCAGCCAAATTTTCCGTACCAGGCCTTTTTCCGTTTTCTTGGCCGCCGCCACATAAAATCGGTTCAAGCGAAACCTGATTATTCACATATAAAATGCCAATGCCTTTGGGTCCATAAATTTTTGAACCATTAAAACTAATAAGATCAACGCCAAGTTTTTTAACATTGATTGGCAAATAGCCGCACGCTTGGCAGGCATCGGTATGTAAAATCGGCACTGCATTATTTTTTCTAAATGAGCGAATTACTTTTGATATTTTCGCCATGGGCTGAATTGTGCCTATTTCATTATTGGCGTAAATAATAGAAATTAAAATAGTATCGGGTCGCAGTAATTTTTTTAATTCCAACGTATCAACAAGCCCATATTTATCAACATTAATATAAGAAACTTCAAATCCTTCTTTTTCTAATTTTTTTGCTGATTCCAGAACTGCTTTATGTTCTATTTTTGAAACAATAATATGTTTTCCGTATTCTTTATATTTATGAGCTACTCCTGATAATGCAAGATTATCAGATTCCGTGCCTGAGCCGGTAAAAATAATCTCTTGCGGGTTTGCTTGTAAAATTCTGGCAACATCCGCGCGGGCTTTTTCCATTGTGGCTTTAGCTAATCTGCCAACAAAATGCAATGATGATGGGTTGCCAAAATTATTAAGCAAAAAAGGCACCATTTTTTTAAAAACAGCATTATCAATCTTAGTTGTTGAAGCATGATCAAGATATACGCTTTTCATTAAGGTAAAATTAATTTATCTTTAAAGCTCTTCCAATACAATTCCTAGCGATTTTTTGTATAATTTTCTTGTCAACTATCTTAGAATTATTTAAATCTTTTTTTACTGAAACTGTTCCATTAGTATTAAATACAAATAAATCCGGAGCCATAGTTGCGCATAAACCGCATCCCAAGCATTTTTTTTTATCAAATTTTACTTTAAATTCAGTTCGTTTCATGGTTGGTCAAATTTTAAAAATCATCTTTTACAAAAGTCAATTGTTTTTTTATATTGGAATGGCCACGCGGATCAAAATCAAATTTTGTTGTTTTTAGAAAAGTATTGAACATCGGTTTTCTAATTGTACAGTAGCATATATTTATATTTTTGCAATAAAAATGAAAGGTATGTAGAAGCTTACAATGTTTACTTGGACATTTATCTCAATTCGAAAGATCCTAATTTTCGAAAGATTGACAGTATATCTAAAAGTATGTATATTTAACAATAAATTATTGCCTTGGATATGCGTTTTGATAATGTTTCTAAAATACGATTATTAATGGATAATTGTGGGGCACCCTAACTCTAACATTTGAAAAAATTATTATTACATTAGCATTAAATATTTCAGCTGAGGAGTTAGCAAAATAATCTAAATTTTATAAATTCTTTATCTATGTTGATAAATCGTGCAAAAAATTTAATAAATGATTTAAAAAATGATTTAGCAGATACTGAAACCTTTAAGGATATGAACGAGGTGTGGCATAAGTATTTAGGCGGTAAAGGTTCCATTAAGCTAATATTAAAAGAGATTAAAGAATTGTCCATAGATGAGAAGAAAACCGTTGCATCTTTAGTTCAGGCATGCCATAAAGATGCGTTAAATTTGTTTAACAAAAAAGAAAAATTATTAAGAAAAGAAAAATTATCGGAAGATATTGATAACCAATCGGAACGTCTTGGATATGATTTGCCTAAAATAGGGCACCTTCATCCGATATCAAAAACAATAAGAGAAATGAACAATCTTTTTACTGGTATGGGCTTTAGTATTGTGGATGGTCCAGAAATTGAAGAAGATGAATATTGCTTTCAGCGATTAAATGTTCCCACAGATCATCCAGCCAGAGATATGCAGGATACTATCTATATAAAAGAACCTGAATATTTACTAAGAACTCAAACATCTTCAATAGAAGCAAGGATATTAGCAAATTATAAGCCACCTTTTAAAATTGTTTCCTCAGGGAGAGTTTATAGAAATGAGAAGGTTAATAAAAGTAATCACTTTATATTTCATCATTATCAGGGAGTAGTGGTTGTTGAAAAAATTAACCTAAAGGATTTATTTGGGATATTTCATATTTTATTTAAAAAGATGTATGGGTCAGACGTAATTGTGCGTTATCGCAATAAATATTATCCAGAGGTTGAACCTGGAGTAGGGCCCGATATGCAGTGTTTTAGTTGTCGTGGCAAGGGTTGCACACTGTGTAAGGGTATTGGCTGGATTGAAATGGGCGGGGCGGGCATAATTCATCCAAATGTGATGAAAAAAGCTGGAATCAGTACTAGTAAATGGATGGGATTTGCTTTTGGGTTGGGCCTGGACCGATGGGTAATGGCCAAGTATAATATTACCGATATAAGGGCTTTGTTAGGTGGTAATTTAGGTTATAAATATTACGAAAATGAAAGTATTATATAGTCAAATTAAAGAATTAGTGCCTGATTTAAAAGCGAGCCCAAAAGAAGTTGGAGAAACTCTGACTATGTCCGGGTTTATGATGGACAGTTTTGTTGAGGTTGTGTATAAAGGGGCTAAGGATTATCTAATTGGTTTAGAAATAAGACAAAATCGCGCAGATTGTCTTTCTGTGATAGGCCTAGCTAGAGAAGTCGCTGCTTTTTATGGATTTCGGGTCTCAATACCTTCTATAGAGTTAAACATAGAAAATAAAACTAAGTTAAATATCAAAATTAAAGCTACTGATTATGTTAAGCGAGTTTTAGCAATTAAATTGTCCAATATTAAAAATAGCGAATCGCCTGATTGGCTAAAGGAATATCTTGCTTTTTATGGATTAAATAGTATAAATCTTTTAGTTGACTTATCGAATTATGTCATGCTGATCACGGGCTATCCTTCACATTTAATTGATTTACAAAAAACAGACGGCCAAATATCTTGGTCGCTGAACAATGATTTTAATAAAATGGTGACCTTATTTGGATCTCATATAGTACTTCAAAAGAATACGGAATTGATAATAAGGGATAAAAAAAACATTTTGGCTTTAGCTGGGATAGTTGGCGGTAAAATAGCCGCTATTGATTTGGAAACAAAATCTATGATTGTTGAAATTGCAGTTTATAATCGGTCTATCATTAGAAAAAATTCAAGAAATTTAAATATTACTACAGAAGCCAGTCATCGTTTAGAAAAAGATCTTGACCCGAATAGTGCTGACTATGCGATCAAGCTGCTTGTATCATTGTTCGTTAAATATACAGGAGGCAAAATAAGTAGCGACTTATTTGATTATTATCCTAAAAAGCACACTTCGCCGTGTATAAAATTTGATACAGATTTACCAAGTAAGTTTGCCGGCATCAAAATTTCTGAAGAAGATATTTTTAGGATATTCAAAAATTTAAATTTTACTATTAAAAAAACTGGTAGGCAGTTATTAGTTGAACCACCAACATATAGATTAGACCTCTCTATTCCGGAAGATCTTGTCGAGGAGGTGTTGAGAATTTATGGGTACAATCGCATACCTACCAATGAAATTCCGAAATTAGAAATTATTCCAAATATTACTCCAAAAAATATCGTGTTGTCTGAAAAGATAAGAGATATTTTGAATATTTTTGGGTTTGATGAAATTTTATCATGTCCACTGACAAAAAAGAGTGATAATGAGTTCATTAATTATATTGACTGGGATATAGTTATGATCCAAAATTCAGTTAATGATATTTATCCAAACTTGAGACAGTCAATAATAATTGGCTTATTGAACCAGTTGAATGAATATGCCAAAAATAATGTTGATTTTATAAATATTTTTGAAATCGGAAAAATTTTTGGTGCGAAAGCGAAAAAGAATAAGTATATAGAATACGAGGCGCTTGGAGTAATATCTACATCTAATGATAATAATTTGACTGAATTCAAGAATAAAATAGAATCATTATTGCGTCTAGTAGGTCTTAATGATATTAAGTATTTTGATGCAAAATTTAAGCCTAAAATAGCTAATTCAAAATCATGTTGGGATATTTATATAGGTAAACACTGTATTGGCATTATTTACAAGTTAATTCCGCAAGAAGTAAAATTAAATGTATATTTTGCAGAGATTAATATTGCTAAGACTACAGAATCACTTTTGAATACAAAGAATAACCCGGTAGTTGAAATTACACAAAAATTGATAGCTTTGGACGCAAATGTCGAACTCAATGCAAATGAGTCAATTTTTAAATATTTAAAAAAACTTGAAGATAAATTTGATAAAAATTGCCTATGGAGTATTAATATTTCAGATGTATATTCATTAAAATCAAAAGTCAGATATACAATAAGGGTGACTTATAAAGAATTATCCGATCAAGAGGCAAAGGAAGTTCATCAAAATATTTTTAATCCCACAAAGGTTTGAAGTATATAAAAATAGCCGGCAAAAAATTTTGCCAATTATATAAAGTTTTCAGAACAACATGCCAGCCTTCAAAAAATATTATTTTACAAGAGGGGCATTAATAAGAAAAGAACATTTTGGATGCCTTGTTTTATTAAGAAACGGCAAGCGTTATCTAGTAGATTGCGCTTTTTTTAGTTTCTTTCAATTGATCAATAGCGGACAAAAAATACAAATTACAAAAAAATCTGATTCTAATTTTATCAAAGAACTTGAATACAAGAATATTATAACTGGGAAAAAAAGTGAAGGAGGAATTCCGAAAATAATCGAAAATGATTTCATATCTAAAGACTGTTTAACCTATCCGCGTACGGTATATTGGGAGTGCACTAATTTGTGTAATTATAATTGCATCCATTGTTATTCGTCTTCGGGCAACAAAAATAAGACCGCCTTTCTTCCTTTTAAAATTATAAAGAAAATGATAAGAGAGTTTGCGCGATTGGGAGTTGAATTTTTAAGTATTGGTGGCGGTGAGCCACTTTTATATCCAGATATATTTAATGCTATAAAATATGCTACTTCGCTTGGCCTAGCTATTGAAATGACGACCAACGGCTCTTTATTAACATCTCAAGTTATCGAAAAGCTGAAGTCATCAGGTTTAAAATTTATTCAAATTAGTTTGGATGGCGCCAATCCTAAAACATATAATAAAATAAGGATTAATGGCAATTTTGACTATGTAATAGATGCTATAAATAGAGCAGCTAAAAATTTTACTCTCTCTGTTTGTACAGTCATAAATAAACTAAACAAATTTGAAATTCTTGATATACTTGAAATTACCAAGTTAGCTGGCGCTAAGCATTATCGGGTTATTCCTCAAATGGATGTTGGTAGAGGTGAAAATGTAAAAAAACTTCGTTTAAGCAGGCGTGAACTCAGGGCGGCTAATGAGCTAGTTTCAAAACTTAGAAGAACAGAGAGGGGTATAATTAATGTTCAATTTAATGAAAATTTACTTTCTCCAAAAGAAAAAAATATTTTTTGGATGCCGGAAAACCATTATGGTTGCTCAGCGGCAAGAACCACGTGCGGAATTGATGCTAAAGGAAATGTTTATCCTTGTTCATTTATGGCCAGAGAGGAGTTGAGGTGTGGAAATATTAAGAATAAAACCCTTTTGGAAATTTGGAGTAATTCAAAAGTAATGAAATGTATTCGAGGGGTGGAAAAAATAACCGGCAAATGTTCAAAATGTAGATATTTAAAAACTTGTCGCGGTGGATGTCGGGCGGCAGCTTATCTTAAAAATTCTAAAATTAATAGTAGCGATCCTTTGTGCGTAATTTAGTATGAAAAAAGAATTTTTTAAAATAAAAAAACGTATTAATTGGAGACGGGTTGAGGGTTGTTTTGTGCTTCTTCATCCCGACAAAAAGAGATTATTTTTTTATAATAAAAATATTTCAAATAGTGTAAGCAATGATGGGCTCATTATTTTAAATAAATACACTAAAAACCTGGTTAGAAATTTGTCATCGTGCGGTATTATTGAAAAAATTAAACAGCCCGCTCATCGTCTTGATTATACTGTAAAAAAACTGACTTCGCCGCTGAATGTTACCATTCAGATTACCAATAGATGCAATCTTAATTGCATACATTGTCATAGGAATTTAAAAAATACAAAAGATTTGGGTTTGAGAACATTTAAAAAAATAATAAAAGAGCTTAGATCTCTTAATATTTTTAATATTAATATTTCAGGAGGCGAACCAATTTTAATCGCTGAATTACCAGAGATGATTAAAACCGTAAATTTGTCGGGAATGAAAGTTACAATGTCAACTAATGGATTATTATTGACCAAAAAATTGGCTGATTTCTATAAACGTGCTGGTTTACACAATATTCAAATATCTCTTGATTCGGCTAATCCCTCAAAACATAACATGATTAGGGGTATGCAAAATGCTTATGAGATTCTTATAGAAAAAATAAAATTATTAAAAAAATTAAAAATAAATTTTACAATAGTAACCACACTAATTAATCAATCCCCCGAAGAATATTCGCAGGTTATTGATTTGGCTTATAAGTTGGGGGCATCAGCACACAAAACAAATACAACAGTTCCACAAGGAGAAGGAAGAAAATTGAACGCGAAGATTTTATCAATAAAAGAGTATAAAAGGATATGGATAAAAAAAGTAAAAAAATATGAAGGGCGCATGCCAGTTTTAGCTGAAACTATGTTCGTAATTCAATTGGGCAAAAATTATATCTCTCCGCCCAAAATTTTTGATTTATTGAGAGTAGGATGCCCCGCTGGCATATTAACTGCTAATATAAACGAATATGGAGAGGTAAATCCTTGTCCGTTTTTTCCAGATATGGTTTTGGGTAACATTAAAAAAGATAACTTTAAGAAAATATGGAATAATAAAATAGCAAATATGTTTAGGGATAGGGCCAGGATAACAAAATGTGGTAAATGTGAGAACAAAAATATTTGTGGTGGTTGTCGAGCACGTTCATTTGGACTATTTGCCAAATTAAACGAGAGCGACCCATTATGTTTTAGATCAAAAATATGACAGCCAAAAATAGCATCTATTTGCATTATGCCAACACTTTAAATTCCTCTTTTTTATATAAAAAATTAGGGCTAAATTTCCCGACTAATATTTTTTATATCAAAGATGGGGAGGATGAATATTTTTATGTTCCGTTTTTTGAATTTGATTATTTGAAAAAATTTTCAAAGAATAAAAATATAAAGAGTTTAAGTGAACTTCAAGGGTCTAATAATAATTATTTCAATGCGATTATAAATTTTCTCAAAAGAAAAAATAAGGCAATAATAGTTCCGGCATTTTTTCCGTCGTGGTTATTCGACAAAATGACAAAAAATGACCTACAAGTATTGATTGGAGACGCATATTTTTTTCGGACGTTGCTTATTAAGGATGAAAGTGAATTAGGAATGATTAGAGAAACGGCGGAAAGCCTAAAAGAATGTTTTGCTTATATAAAAGATATTTTAGATAGAACAGCTGTTAATAAAGGTCAGCTTTATTTTGAGAAAAAAATACTGTCATCTAAGTCGTTGTCTGAGATAATAAATATTTTTCTTGCGGCAAGGAATATTAAATGTGAATTACCGATAATTGCTTGTGGAGAATTCGCCTATTATCCTCATTGCCAAAAGGAACATTTTTTAGTGGCAAATAAACCAATAATAGTTGATCTTGGTGTAAGTAATAATGAGAATGGGTATTATGTTGATTCATCAAAGACTTATTTTGTAGGGGCGCCGAAATATAAAAAATTCATAAAATTATATAATGATATTACGGAAGTAAAATCATTACTTGAAGAAAATATGAAGGTTGGAAAATTAATTTCGGAAGCTTACGCCAAAGCTGTTAAAATGATGTCTAGGCGTGGTATAGAAATAATAAGAGACAAAATACCAACAAGAAAGCATCCCGATGCAATATGCCATCATTCTTTGGGGCATGGCGTCGGTCGCAACTTGCATCAATTGCCGATAGTTGATAAAAATGCTCATGTTGAATTTGAAGAGAACATGGTAATTGCTATTGAGCCAGGCGCGTATATTAAAGGAATCGGAGGCCTCAGGATTGAAGACACTTATCTTATTACTAAGAATGGCAATGTAAATTTAACGGGGGTACGGTAGTAATGAATTCTAACACGAAAACAAGTTCATGTATTATACGAAATTATGCCGTATTTCGTAAATTTGCTAATTAGAATGAGCTATAAAACCATAATTATCGCCAACATTGCGGAGTCCTTTGAGGGTTTATTAAATAAAATTAAAAACCCCAACGAAAAGACTGAAAAGATACGGATAGCGCATAATTTATGCGACAGGTCGTTATTATGGGAGAGGGACGATAAAGTTCTTGTAACTTCTTCCCCCATATCTCCGTTATTTTTTGAAAATACTAAAAAAGTATTGAATTTTAGTAATTGTATAAATATTTTCCCTAAGAGATTAGAAGTCAATTTGTCGGAAGCCATCATAAAAGACAAGGATTTGATGAAGATAATAATTGGTATTATTAAAAATAATCCAGGTATCAATATTTCTACATATGCGGTTACAGCTTCTTTTATATGTTTGGTAAATTATCTTCGAAAAAAAAATTTTGAATTTACTGTAAAAGAAAAACCAAGCGAATATTCGGATTGGACAATACAATTTCTTGATTCAAAAGTTGGTTCAAGGATAGAAATAGATAAAATAGAAAGTAAATATATCAATACGCCGCAAAGTATTATTTGTAATGACAAAAATGAGGCTATTTCTGTTGTGGAGTATTTTTATAAAAAAAATATTTCATGTGTTATTAAAGCAAATTTTGGTGAATCGGGGTGGGGCACCTTGATGATAAAAAAAGAAAATTATAAATCGTGGGATAGGGCATTAGAAAAAATAAATAAAGAATTTATAAAAGACCCCATATGGAACGACAACTTAATCTTGGTTGAAGAATATATAATGTCAAAAGGAGGAAGCTCTGGTGGCTGTCCGTCTTCTGAGTTGTTTCTATCGGATGAGGGTGCCCAGATTACTTATATATGTGATCAAATTGTTACAAATGAAGGAAAATTTTTAGGAATTGCGCTTGGAAGAAATTTATTGGATAAAAAAATAAAAAACCAGGTAAACCAGGCGTCTATGCTTGTGGGGAAGAGATTCTGGGAATTAGGGTACAGAGGATTTTTTGACATAGATTTTGTTTTATCTAAAAGAGATAGGGTTCCGTATATTGTTGAAACAAACACAAGAAGAACGGGTGGCACTCATGTTTACGACACTGTTAAAACTATATTTGGAGAAAATTGGGAGCATAAATGTTTTTGTATATCGTATAATCGATTTACTTATGGGAAAGAGATACTATCGGTAGATGAAATTTTATATAAGCTAAGCGGAGTTTTGTATCCCATAAATAATAAAAAAAGAGGAATTATATTAACATTAATCAATAGATGGAAACCTATCTTTGGCTTTATTGCAGTCGGCATTAATAGAAAAGATAGCATTAAATTGTATAATAATCTAGCAGAAATTTTATCCACAGTCGATTCTTAGGCAGGTATTTTTTGTTTGTTTATATTGATAAATTAAGCAATAATCACAAATTTAATAAGTACTATTGACATATCTAAAAATAAAGTATAGCATAATTACTAGTTAAACCTTTAATATTAATTAAGGAGAAGAGATATGAAAAAACAGTCAAAAAAGGACAATCCTGACTTCGTCAAAACCAATAAAGAAGAAGTTGAAGAAACTAAGAAAGATCAAGTTCAAGAATACTACGAAGCTGAATCTTGGCAGTTTTCAGGTTGTGGAGATTAATTTACATAAAACACATAAAAAAAATGAAAAGCAATGCATGTTGCTTTTCATTTTTTTTATTAAACAATCTTCGTTGAAACATTACTATGACAATTAAAATAAATTTTTCAGTTGATAAAAATAAATTATTTTATTTAGCAAAGGTTTTAAACATTAGTAAATCGAGAAGTGTATTACTTAAGGATTCGAAAAATAATTTAGATAATGTCAAAAAAATGTGGCAAAGAGGTCATAAGCCCGTACTCAACTACCTATTGAACAAATTTTCTGGTTCGGAAAACTATAATATTAAAATAGTTATTGTGCCAGAATATTTTTTTGTTGGAGCTTGTGAGCCTATTGAGAAGCTTGTGATTTATGGGCAGCCACCTAGATGTAAAAATTTTTCAACGGCTATTATTATTCATGAAATAACTCATATTTTGTTGTCTCGTATCACCATAAAGAGATGTCGTATAATAGATGAGGCGATATGTTTTATGGCTGAAAATATTGTTTATGAAAAGCTAGAAAAAAAATCTATAAGAGAAATATGGAAGATGAATGAACTGGATAAATTTCATAGAGAGGCACTAAAGTTATCTTTTAAATTTTCTGATTATTTTTTTGTGGATAATTCTACTGATATAAAAAATATTATTAGATTATTGTTTGAAAATATAAGGTCTGATATATTAAAAACAGTGCCGCAAATTGGCCTTTTTAAAAATTTACATAAAAATATCACTTTTTCTAAAAAATACTTCAATTCTCGGGCATATTTATACACAAAACAATAAGGTTGAAAAGGGAATGTCCTAGATGACCACATCCTGTGCATGCGCATGAGTAGAATTTTTGGTGTTGAAAATTATTGTAAAATATGCTAAAATGAAATATATGAATACTATTCAAATAAATGAACAAATTGTCGCAGATTCTGGTATCTGCCATGGAAAGCCGACATTTAAGGGCACA
>Ga0180009_10005790_pt1 | contig 13135 bp, 13 predicted proteins | sample OS_PC_MetaG_FD_123537 | JGI IMG/M metagenome (GOLD analysis project Ga0180009, IMG submission 123537) | Groundwater microbial communities from the Aspo Hard Rock Laboratory (HRL) deep subsurface site, Sweden - OS_PC_MetaG | ecosystem: Environmental > Aquatic > Deep subsurface > Groundwater... | reverse complement strand
CGATCTGATAAAATTTGAGGGCCAAATTCGACAGGGGGAGGAGAAGAGATGAACATATGCACCTTCAACGTCAATTCCATCAGGGCTCGCAGGGACCTGATTCTCCAGTGGCTCGACTCTCGCGGGCAGGATCTCGATGTTCTCCTTTTTCAGGAACTGAAGGGAGAAGAGGGCCACTTCCCCTTCGCTGACTTTGAGGCCCTGGGATACGAGTGTGCCGTCTACGGGCAGAAAACGTACAACGGCGTCGCCGTCTGTTCCAAAATCCCGATGTCGGACATTCGGCTTGGGTTTGGTGATGCCCCCTGGGACGAGCAGAAGCGCTTGATGGCTGTGCGGATAGGCGAGCTGCACATCATCAATGTCTATGTGCCCCACGGGGACATTCCGGAAACGGAGAAATTCCGCTACAAACAGGACTGGTACCAGACTTTCCTTCAAACGCTTTCAACCCGGTACTCTTCTAAAGACCAGATCATCATCGGAGGGGACTTCAACGTCACACGGGGGGACATGGACGTCTATGCAGCGGCAGATCTGGCGGGCGCAGTCGGCACCCTGAAGGAAGAACGGGAGGTTTTTGAATCCCTTCTCCAATGGGGGTTGACCGACGTTTTTCGTTTTCTTCACCCGAAGGACCGGACGTTCACATGGTGGGACTATCGAACGGCCGGAATCTGGCGGGATGAAGGCATGCGGATCGATTACCTGCTCTGCACGTTTCCGCTGGTCAAGCGTTTCAAACACATCGCCGTTGACCTCTGGCCTCGAAAACGGCGTTTCCCCACCCCTTCCGATCATGCCCCCCTATGGGCCATCATGGACTAAAGCTTCTTCTACTTTTTTAAATCTTTCAGTTCCCGCAACATCTCTCTGTCGCGATCCCTTTCCCGGATGGTTTCGCGCTTCTGATGAGTCCTCTTGCCTTTGACGAGAGCGATTTCGAATTTGACTTTTCCGGCCTCGTTGATCAGAACCTTTGTCGGAACCATGGTCAAACCCTTTTCCTTGACCTTTCCCATCCAGCGCTTGATCTCCCGGCGGTGAAGCAGAAGTTTTTTTTCCCGCAGAGGTTCATGATTGAAGATGTTTGCCGCTTCATAGGGGCTGATGTGGCAGTTGAGGAGAAATGTCTCTCCTCCCTTAATCTCTATAAAACTCTCCTTGAGGCTGATCCGGCCTTCCCGAATGGATTTGACCTCACTGCCGACAAGAACCGCACCGGCTTCCAGTGTATCAATGATTTCATAATCAAAAAATGCTTTTTTGTTTTTGGCGATCAGTTTCATTCTGCTTGTTCCCTCTCATCCTCGGGATGAACAAGATATCGGGAATATCTTTAAGAGGATAGAAAAGTGGCCTCCCAAACGAGTTCGCTGACACAAGGCCTGGTGAAGGAATGCGCACAGACGGATTTCAGAAATTCAACCTGTCCGCTTTACCTTTAAAACAGGATGAAAGGCTTTCGAAAAGCCGCTGCTCAATCGCCTGTTCCGAAAGAGACGAGACTTCTGAAATCTCGGTAACTATCAGGTCTTTGGCTTTTTCCATCATCTTTTTTTCCCTGAAAGACAGAGGTTTGATGGAATTGAGATAGTAAAGGCCCTTAAAAACCTGTGCGACATCCAGCACGGTTCCGGATCTCATCAGATCCACATGCTCCCGGTAACGACCCTTCCAGTTCATCGTCACATCAACGGTCCCCTCGCTCATAAAACCAAAAATGGTATCCACTTTGCTGGAGGTGATCGGTTTTCGTATGCCGATTTCATCCGCGTTGGAGAAAGGAACAAGAACCAGCGTGTCGTTCGTCAGAATCCGAACATGGTAAATCTTAAATTCTTCTCCGAAATAACTTTCGAGCTGGATATCTTCGATAACACCGATACCTTGGTTGGGATAAATAATTTTATCGCCGACTTTAAAAAGATTCATTTTGACTGATAACATTATAGGTTAAGATAATATGCGCGTCAACGGAAAAAAGAGAGGGCCCTCCCCGGGAGTGTGCGGATCATCAAGAATCCGCGGGTCGGCGGAAGGGAGGGGCCTCTTGACACAAGGCTGCCGGTTTATTAACATATTCCCTTAATCCCAGATGAAAGCTGAAGAATAAGATGAAAAGAACGTTCCAACCCAATAACCGAAAACGCAAAAAAAATCATGGGTTCTTAGTCCGTATGCAAACCAAGGGCGGACAGCAGGTCATTAAAAACCGCAGACAAAAAGGGCGGAAGAGACTTTCCGCTTAATGGATGAAACCTTTCGTCCTCGAGAGAGGATAAAAAAAAGAAACGATTTCCAGGGATTGTATGCAGACGGAACCCGATATAAAGGAAAGTATTTTATTCTCATTTATCAGGCCCGCCATTCAGATTGTTCCAGACTGGGTGTCGTGGTGAGTAAAAAACATGGGAATGCCGTACACAGGAATAGAATCAAAAGATTGCTGCGGACCCTTTTTCGTACAAACAAGGACCTGTTGCAATCCCCGGTGGATCTTGTCCTCATTCCAAAAAAAGGGATTCGGACTGCCGAATGGATATCTCTCCGGAACGATTACCGAAGAGCCATCGAGTCCATTCAGGCAACCGTGGTGACGAAATGAAACGGGCGGTTCTCTTTCTCATTCGAATCTACCGCGCCCTTTTATCTCCTCTCCTCGGACGGCACTGCCGCTTCTATCCCACCTGTTCGGTCTATACATCCGAGGCCATTGAAAAATTCGGATTGATGAAAGGCCTCTTTTTAAGTGTCAAAAGACTCCTCCGATGTCATCCTTTTCATTCCGGAGGAGTTGATCCCGTCCCATAAAGGAACTGCTCATGGAAAAAAGATTTTTATTTGCTATCGTCCTCTCTTTTGTGGTTCTGTTTCTCTGGCAGGCCGTTTTTTTAAAAAAGCCGGTACCGACTCCGGCTCCCGCTGTTGAAACCCTGGAGAAGCTGTCCATTCCTCAGGCGGAACCTGTGAAGGAGGCGCCGTCCTCCGATACGGAACCCGCCGCCACCGTCCAGGAGCCCCTCCAACCCGTGTCCGGTGAAAGGGAACAGGAGATCGTTGTTGACACCTCCCTCTATCGGGCGGTCTGGAGCAATAAGGGTGCGGTTCTCAAGAGCTGGATTCTTAAAAAATATCAGGATGATGAAGGGGGAGACCTCGACCTGATCAGCAAGCGCTCTTTGGAAACGAAGATCTACCCGTTGTTTCTGACCACGGATGATGAATCCTTCGATACCCTTGTCAATCGCGCCGTTTATCAGCCGTCTATGGCCCAAATCGAATTGGTTGACGGGGAGACGGCGGAACTGCGGCTCATCTATGCCGACGACAAGGGAAACAGTGTGGAAAAGATTTTCTCTTTCTCCGGCGGAAGTTACGTTGTCGACGTTTCCCTCTCGGTCCGCCGCAGTGGACAACCCCTAGAGGCCGCCTTCGTCTGGGGACCAAGTTTCGGCAACCTCACCGAAGCGGAATTAAAAAACAGGCTCGGCGGCGGGACGGGAACGGCGTTTTTCACACAGAACAAAGTGGCTCGGATCAACGAAGCAAAGGTTAATCCGGACAAACCAAATGCTTTCAATTACATACAGTGGTCCGCCTATGAAAACAACTATTTCGCCGCCATCTTCATTCAGGATTTTCAAAAATCCAGCGCCGCATTCATTCAGAGACAATCCGATCAGATCGTCGATTCCTTTCTGGCCGTGAACCGTGTTCAAAAGGTCTTCATCGGGCCCAAGGATCTGGAAATCCTTGCCGATTGGGGATACCAGACCAAAAAGATCGTCAAATTCGGCCTTTTCAGTTTTATTTCTGAAATTTTATACAGAGGTCTCAAAATCATTCACGGCGCCATCCCCAACTGGGGAATCGCGATCATTCTCCTGACCATTCTCGTCAAGATCATCTTTTTTCCTCTGACCTACAGCAGCACCAAATCCATGGCCAAAATGCAGGAGATCCAGCCCAAGGTCAAAGCGATCAAAGCCAAATATAAAAAAGCCAAGCAGGACATCGCCCAACGCCGGAAGATGAATGAAGAAACGATGGCCCTCTACAAGGAACACAGCATCAATCCGGCGGGAGGATGCCTGCCTCTTCTGATCCAGATTCCCATTTTCTGGGGATTTTTCCGCCTTCTGGCCGTTGCCATCGAGTTCAGACATGCGCCCTTCTTGTTGTGGATCACGGACCTGTCCATGAAGGATCCGTACTATGTCACTCCCATCCTCATGGGAATCACCCAGTACATCAGCCAGAAAATGACACCAACATCCGCCGATCCGACCCAGCAGAAAATGATGCTGATCATGCCTGTGGTCATGACTTTTTTCTTCATGAATTTTCAGAGTGGATTGGTCCTGTACTGGCTGACCAACAATGTTCTGCAGATCGGACAGCAATATATCATGAACCGCATACGGCAAAAGCAAAAGAGAGACCAGCATGGAAAACGAAGAAAAAAAGCTTGAAAAACAGGAGTTCAAAGGGCGCAACCTGGAAGACGCCATCGGCCTGGCCGAACACATCCTCAAGCGCTCCCGGAGCCAGCTCAACTATGAGATCGTCGCCGAAAAGACCAAATTGTTCGGCATTAAAACCAAGGAAATCGTCATTGCCGCCTGGCCGAAAGAACCGCCGCGCCCGACTTCTCTGGAAATAAAATTCCTGGACGAATTCATTTCGCGTTTTCCGCTGGATCTGAAATACCACGTCAAATCAAAAAACGACATGCTGTGTTTCATCTTTGACGGCCCCGACAAAAACCTGCTCCTGCGCAAGGAGGGAGCTCTTCTCCTTGCCCTCCAGCACATCCTCAATAAAATTTCGGATAAAAAGGTGCAGACCGATTGTGATTTTTACAGAAAACGAAAAGAGCGCGAACTGAAGGACTATGTCAGCAAAATTGCACGGCATGTTCACGAAACAGGGAAAAATGAAGTGCTCGATTACATGAATCCCTATGAACGGCGCATCGTCCATATCGCCGTCAACCAGGTCCCCGGCATTTCAACGGAAAGCATCGACGAGGGATTTCTCAAGCGGATCAAAATCTTCCCCGTTAAACAATCCCCCAACTGAACACCTGCTTTCTTTGAGATCCACGGAGTTGAGTGAATATGGTCGTGACGGAAACAGCCAATGGAATGAGCTTCGAATATCATGCTTGAAGACACAATTGTCGCCGTTTCCACTCCGTTTGGATTCAGCGGCCTGGGAATCGTCCGCCTGAGCGGCGACCGGGCGCTGCCCATCGCCCTGAACATATTTCTGCCGAAGTCCGGAATTTCGGTCGAGCCGCATCATCCAGCTCTGGGATACGTTTACAGCGCCGAAAGCGGAGAGAAGCTTGATGAAGCTTTTTTGACATATTTTCCCAAGCCCCGGTCCTACACGAGAGAAGACATTGTCGAAATCAGCTGTCATGGAAGCCCTGTTGTCCTGGAGGAAACCGTCCGTCTCTGCATTGCAGAAGGGGCTCGGCATGCCGATCCGGGCGAATTCACCCTGCGCGCCGTTATAAACGGCCGTATGGATATCATTCAGGCGGAGGCCGTTCATGATCTGATCACGGCGACCTCCCTCGATCAGGCCCGTATTTCCTTTAATCAAATGCAGGGCCGGCTATCCCGGCAAATCGAAAATTTTCGCACCCGCCTGATTCATCTCCTCTCCCGTATTGAAGCATCCCTTGAATTCCCGGACGACGACCTGGAAATTTCCGTCGATACCATCATGCGGACGCTTGACGATACGCTCGAAAGCATCAATCATCTCATCGGCACCTATGAACTCGGTCAATCTCTTTCCGAAGGGACCACGCTGGTGATCGCAGGCACCCCGAATGTAGGTAAATCCACCCTGTTCAATTCTCTTCTCGAACGGGACAGGGCCATCGTCACACCCCAACCGGGCACAACCAGAGACTATATAACCGAAAAAGTGTTTATAGACGGCGCTCTTTTCTCCATTATCGATACCGCCGGAATGACCGACTCCTCTCATCCCGTCGAGAAGGAAGGAATCAAGAAAAGCATCCGTCTGGCGGAAGAAGCGGACGGAGTGCTTCTTTTAATAGACCTCTCCAGAGCCGAAACAGCGGATGATCTGGCCCTTATGAAAAAATACGGGCAGGAAAAAACCCTGCTTGTCTTGAATAAAAACGATCTGCCGTTCCGGGCCGACATCATTCGCATATCGGAATATTTTTCAACGGATCAGATCGTGCAAATCTCCGCGCTCGAAAAGCGGAACATCGAAATCCTCAAGAAAAAAATGAGGGCCTATTTTACCGTCCCCATAAAAAAAGAACAGGAGGTGGTTCTTCACCTCCGCCAAAAACTGCTTCTGCAGTGCATCAGGGATCATTTGAAAAAAGCGAAGGAAATGGTTCTGGCCGGTTATTCGGAAGAGCTCTACATTGAAGAAATCAGGCTTGGCCTTCCGGCGCTGGGACAGCTGACCGGAAACATTCAGGCCGAAGACGTGTTCAGGGACATTTTCGCCCGGTTCTGCGTCGGGAAATAAGCAAGCATGGAAGCATTTGACATCGTCGTCGTCGGCGCCGGCCATGCCGGCTGTGAGGCGGCATCAGCCGCGAGTAGAATGGGACGGCGCACCTGCCTGGTTACGACTCATCTCGAAACCATTGCCCAAATGTCATGTAATCCCGCCATCGGAGGGCTGGCCAAGGGGCATCTGGTGAGGGAAATTGACGCCCTCGGCGGCCTGATGGGACAACTGGCGGATGAAACGGGAATCCATTTCAGGCTTTTAAACAGCAGCCGGGGCGGGGCGGTTCAATCCCCGCGGGCGCAAACGGATAAAGCGCGCTATCGTTTCCTAATGAAGAACCGCCTGGAAAATACGGAAGGGCTGTCCCTCTTTCAGGGAATCGTCACCGCCGTCGACATCAAAAACGGGAAAGCCTGCGGAGTGAAAACACAGGAAGGCCATTCCATCCCAGCCAGGGCCGTTGTGCTGACGCCCGGCACATTCCTTCATGGAGTGATTCATATCGGCCTTCACCATTTTTCCGCCGGCCGCGCAAATGAACCGTCCTCCGACCAGTTGGGCGATGCCATTCAAAAAATGGGCTTGCGGCGCATGCGGTTAAAAACCGGCACCCCCATGCGGCTGCACCGGGACTCCATCGACTGGGACCGCTTCACTCCTCAAGAAGGCGACAAAGAGCCCGTGCCCTTTTCCTTTCGAACGTCTTTTCCTCTTACAAACAAAATCGTCTGCTTCATGGGGCGGACGACAAAAGAGACCGGGATTGTCATTCGAGACAACCTCGGCCTGTCTCCGCTCTACAGCGGCAAAATTTCCGGAATCGGACCGCGGTACTGCCCGTCCATCGAAGACAAGATCGTGAAATTCCCCGAGCGGGAAACACATCTTCTGTTTCTTGAGCCGGAAGGAACGGACACAGCGGAGGTGTATGTCAACGGTCTCTCCTCAAGCCTTCCCTACGAAATCCAGAAGCGAATACTGGAAACCATTCCCGGCCTCGAAAACGCTCACATTCTGCGGCCGGCCTACGGCATTGAATATGACGCGATTTCACCCATGGAGCTTCGGCCGACGCTCGAACTCAAATCGATACAAAATCTTTATTGTGCCGGGCAGATCAACGGGACCTCGGGATATGAAGAAGCGGCGGCTCAGGGCTTGATGGCGGGTATCAACGCCTCCCTCAGGCTTCAGGACAGCGAACCGTTTATCCTCCGTCGGGAAGAGGCCTACATCGGCGTATTGATCGACGACCTGGTCTCACTCGGCGTGGAAGAGCCCTACCGTCTCTTCACATCCCGGGCTGAGTACAGGCTGCGGCTTCGTATCGACAATGCGGATTTTCGCCTGACGCCTCACGGGAACAGCCTGGGATTGATCACCAAAGAAGAATACGCCGTCTTCTTGAAGAAGCAGGAACGCCTGTCCCGAGCCATGTCCGTGCTTGAACAAACTCCTTTTCCTCTCCCGGAAGGAGACAGAATCACTCTTCGAACCCACCTGAAAAAACCGGAATCGTCCTTCACCTCGGCGGAACCCTTCCTGGTTTTCTCGCCTCCCCTTTCAACTGAAGAAAAACGACACCTCCAGGCGGAAATCAAGTATGAAGGCTATCTGAAAAGGCAGGATAGGGAGATCGCCAAAATTCAAAAAAGCGACAGGGAAAAAATCCCGTCTTTGACGCCATTTGAAAGGATTCCCGGGCTAAGCCGGGAAATCGTCGAACAGCTGAAAAAACAAATCCCCTCCACTCTTGGAGAGGCGAAAAAAATTCCCGGCATCACTCCCGCCGCTGTTTCCAATATCCAAATTTATTTAAAGCTTCAAAAAAAGAAAAAGAAAGATTAAAATACTTCCGTGCTTCAAGGGATTTTCGAGCATGGAAAAAATGTTTCACGTGGAACAAGTAACAACGATGAACAAGATCATTGCAGTCGCCAACCAGAAAGGCGGGGTTGGCAAAACGACAACCGCCATCAACCTTGCCGCCTCCCTTGCCACAAAAAAGCGCCGGGTTCTTATCGTCGACTTTGACCCGCAGGGCATGGCCACTGTCGGTCTCGGTCTTCCAAAAGAGGAACGCAAAGGCATCTACCAGGCCCTGATGAAAAAAATGCCGACCCTAGAGTGCATTCGGCCCTGTGATCTTGAAAATCTCTACATCTGTCCCTGCAGCCCCGAGCTGTCCGGATTTGAGGCGGAAATCTTTAACGAGGATGAACGGGAGATCCGTCTCCGCCTGGCCCTGGAGCAGGTCCGCAAGCTGTTTCATTATATTCTGATCGACTGTCCACCCTCTCTTGGGTTTCTCACCATCAATGCCATGACAGCCGCCGACTCCATATTGATTCCCATTCAGACGGAATTTTTCTGTATGGAGGGGATGCCCGAACTGCTGCGCATGCTGGACCAGGTCCGCGCGTATCTCAACCCGAAGCTGCGTATCGAAGGGATCCTGCTGACCATGTACGATGAGAGAACCAACCTGTCCAAACAGGTGGCCGATGAAATTCGGGGTTCGCTGAGGGGCGTCACCTACGATTCCATTATTCCCCGTACGGTCAAACTGGCCGAAGCCCCCAGTTTCGGAAAACCTGCCCTTCTCTATGATATAAAATCCAAGGCGGCACAATCATATCTGACCTTGGCGGAGGAGTTTCTCAATCATGAAAAAACAAGCGTTGGGTAAAGGCCTGAAGGCTTTTCTGTCCGATGAATACACCATTCTGAAAGAAGATTCGTATGCGGAAGTCGACATCGAGCTGTTGAAGCCGAATCCCAATCAGCCGCGAAAAATATTCGATCCCGGCGCCATCGAAGAACTGGCCCGTTCCATTCAAGCATCGGGCGTTTTGCAGCCTGTCGTCGTCGTCGTGGACAACGGGAAATACAAGATCATTTTCGGAGAGCGCCGGTGGAGAGCCGCCCAAAAGGCCGGACTTAAGAAATTGCCGGTATTGATCAGGCGAATGGCTGAGGAAAAGCAGATCGAGGCCTCCCTGATTGAAAACATACAACGCGAAGACCTGAATCCCCTCGAAATCGCTCAGGCTTATCAGCAGATGGTGGAGACGTTAAAATGCACCCAGGCCGAAGTGGCTGAAAAAGTGGGAAAGGACAGAGCCTCGGTCGCCAATTACATCCGCCTTCTAAAGCTCCCCGATAACGTAAAGAAACGGATCAATGACGGAACTCTCTCCATGGGCCACGCCAGGACTCTCATCACGCTGGAAAATAAAGAGCTGCAGGAGCATCTGGCCCTGGAAATCGTCAACAAAAAGCTTTCCGTGCGCGATGCCGAAAAAATGATTAAAGCCCTCAGGAAACAAGCGACGACCAAACCTGCACAAAGTAAAAATCCCGATCTTCAGGCCCTGGAAGAAGAGTTTATCCGCCTCCTCGGAACCAAGGCGTCCATCAGCGGAACACAGGAAAAAGGAGTCATCAAAATTCACTACTTTTCACTGGAAGACCTTAACAGAATTTTTGAGCTAATCAAAGGAGTTTGACATGAAAGAACGACCTAGAGAGATTGACGATGGCAGAATCACCGGATTTTTTGACAAGGACACGGAAATTCAGGGGGATCTCCGATTCAAAGGCTCCTTCCGCATAGATGGCCGATTTAAAGGAACCATTCGTTCGGAATCGATTCTGATCATCGGGGACCAGGGCAAAGTGGAAGCCGATATCCAGATCGGAAACATCATCATCAACGGCGAAGTCAAGGGAAATATTCACGCCAAGGAGAGGGCCGAGATCAATTCCAAGGGCCGGGTGTTCGGAACGATCACCTCTCCCAAACTGGTCGTGGACGAGGGCGCCTTTCTCGAGGCGGAGTGCCACACGTCGTCCAAAGCACCCGAATCCATCCCCCCCGCGAAAAAAACCGACCCGGAACAGAAGGTTTGAGAAAAGCAGCGGGGATTATACCGGCTCGATTCGATTCGACCCGTTTCCCTGGAAAACCGCTGGCTCTCATCGCTGGAAAACCGATGATCCAGCGGGTTTATGAGGGCTGCCGGACATCACGCCTCCTCGATCGTATTCTGATAGCCACAGATGACGAACGCATCGAATCAGCAGCCCGTCGGTTTGGCGCGGAAGTCGTTTTGACCTCTCCTGCTCATCAGTCCGGAACGGAGCGGACCGCGGAGGCGGCCTCCTCCCTCCCGCATCCCATCATCATCACTATCCAGGGGGACATGCCTCAAGTACGAGGAGACATGATCGATTCTCTCGTGGAAACGCTCCAGGATGAAACAATCCCCGTAGCCACTCTGGCCTTCCGTTCTTCGGATCCCTCTCTCTTCGAGAACCCTAACGCCGTCAAGATTGTCTGCGACAGAAAAGGAAACGCGCTGTATTTTTCCAGATCTCCCATCCCGTACGGATCGGAATCCTCTTTTCAGATTCACATCGGGATCTACGGTTTCCAGAAATTCTTTCTGCAGAGGATCTCCGTCCTCCCGTCCTCATCTCTTGAAAAAACGGAGCGGCTCGAACAGTTGAAGATTCTTGACAACGGGTATACAATCAAGGTGATCGAAACCGGGGAGCATCCTCATCATGTGGATCATCCGGAAGATATTCAGACTGTTGAACATGATATAATCAGACAAAATAAATGACAAAGTTTATCTTCGTTACCGGAGGAGTTTTATCCGCTCTGGGGAAAGGTCTTGCCGCGGCCTCCATCGGCCGTCTTCTCGAAAGCCACGGATACAAGATCACCCTTCAGAAGTTTGATCCCTATCTCAATGTGGATCCCGGCACCATGAGCCCTTTCCAGCACGGCGAGGTGTACGTCACGGATGACGGGGCGGAAACCGATCTGGATCTCGGGCATTATGAGAGGTTCACGTCCACGCAGACGACAAAAGCCAACAACTGGACGGCGGGGAAAATATATGAAATCATTCTCAGGAAAGAGAGAGAAGGGAAGTTTCTGGGAAAAACCGTCCAGGTGATTCCGCATGTCACGGATGAAATTCAAAAATCCTTTTACGCCGTTGCGAATAATAATGATATTGTCATCGTTGAGATCGGCGGAACAGTGGGGGATATTGAGAGCCTCCCTTTTCTGGAAGCCATCCGACAGATGAAGCTGTCTCTTGGCTCCGATGTGATCTTCGTTCACCTCACGCTTGTCCCCTATATGCAGACATCGGGTGAACTCAAGACAAAACCGACCCAGCACAGCGTGAAGGAACTGCGGGCCATCGGTATCCAGCCGGACATCATCCTCTGCCGGACCGACAGACCTCTCAACAAAGACATCAAGGGAAAAATCTCCCTATTCACCAATGTTCCCCTGAACGCGGTGATTACGGCCAAGGATGTCAACAACATCTATGAAATCCCCCTTCACTTCGCCCGGGAGGAATTGGACCTGATTATTCTTCAACGGCTTGGATTAAAGCCGAAAACCAGGGATTTAAAAAAGTGGACGACCATGGTCCGGCACATGAACAATCCCAGGGATGAAGTCAATATCGCCTTGGTGGGAAAATACGCGGGGCTGCAGGATTCCTATATCAGCCTGAATCAGGCCCTGTTTCACGGCGGGGCGGCTCATCAGATCAAGGTCAACATTTCCTGGATTGAAGCGGAAGAGCTGGAAAACGGATCGCCCGAAAAGATATTGCAGGAAGCCGATGGGATTCTTGTTCCCGGAGGATTCGGAGTCAGAGGGATTGAAGGAAAAATCCAGACTGTCACATACGCCCGGAAAAACCATGTCCCATTTTTCGGAATCTGCCTCGGAATGCAGTGCGCCTCTATTGAATTCGCCCGCAATATCGCCGGTCTGCAGGACGCCAACAGCACGGAGTTCAACAAAGAAACTCCTCATCAAATCTTCTTCAAATGGAGGGAGCTCAAAGGAGTGTTTGACCTGGGTGGGACCATGCGCCTGGGACGCTATTCCTGCACCCTGGAGAAGGGAACCCTGGCGGGACGGATTTACGGAAAGAATGAAATCAATGAGAGGCACCGCCACCGGTTTGAATTCAATCCGGAGTACGAATCCCGTCTGCGGGAAGCGGGGCTTGTGATTTCAGGGAAAAATCCGGACCACGACCTTGTCGAGATCATTGAAATCAAAGATCACCCCTGGTTCCTCGGCTGCCAGTTTCACCCTGAATTCAAATCAAAACCGCTGGAGCCCCATCCCCTCTTCACCTCCTTCATAGGAGCAAGCTATGCCTATCGCTGCCGGAAAAAAACTTCTTGATGCCCTTCCGGGGAAAGACAGGCGTCTTCCCCTGTTCCTGATCGGCGGGCCCTGTGTCATTGAAGATGAGGCTCATTCCCTGTTCCTCGCCGACCGCATTCGATCGGTCTGTGAGAAGCTGGACATCCCCTTTATTTTTAAGGCCTCCTTCGACAAGGCCAACAGGTCATCCCTCTCTTCCTATCGAGGGCCCGGACTGGAGAAAGGCCTGAAAATCCTGTCCCGTATCAGGGAATCCACCGGTGTTCCCGTTGTCTCCGACGTCCATGAAACCTGGCAGGTCGGCCCCGCCGCCGAGGTGCTCGACATGCTGCAGATCCCGGCTTTCCTCTGCAGGCAGACCGATCTCCTTCAGGCGGCCGGCCGCACTCAAAAGCCGGT
>Ga0180009_10005789_pt1 | contig 13137 bp, 9 predicted proteins | sample OS_PC_MetaG_FD_123537 | JGI IMG/M metagenome (GOLD analysis project Ga0180009, IMG submission 123537) | Groundwater microbial communities from the Aspo Hard Rock Laboratory (HRL) deep subsurface site, Sweden - OS_PC_MetaG | ecosystem: Environmental > Aquatic > Deep subsurface > Groundwater... | reverse complement strand
ATGTGTGGGTACCTGTAAGCGGAAAGAGGTTGTTTGTTCAGAAAACCTTGGAAGCCAGGGATGGATTCCAGGAGCTCCAAGGATGGATTCATGCGTTTTTCTGAATAAATAACCTCTTGAAGCACTTATGATCACATACCCACATGTTTTTGGTGCACCCGAGGACCTCCGAGGTTGCGTCGAATAATTGTGTTGGGACCCACTGGCGGTTGCCGGAATCATTCCGGTTTTCTATGATAGCTGGAACAGCAGGTCGGTCCTGGTTGAACGGACGACTCCGCTTCTTTCGGGTGCACCAAATATGTGTGGGTACCTGTAAGCGGAAAGAGGTTGTTTGTTCAGAAAACCTTGGAAGCCAGGGATGGATTCCAGGAGCTCCAAGGAAGGATGCATGCGTTTTTCTGAATCAATAACCTCTTGAAGCGGTTATGATCACAACCCCACATGTTTTTGGTGCAACCCTTCTGTATCCCAAACGGTGTGATGCGCCACCTTGATCCATCGGAGTGGCCCGGAACCTGTATGCAATTGAACTCATTCTTGACGGCCGTCTTCACGGGGAGCGTTCGTCGCTGCGAATCTCGCGAATTCAATCCGCTCAATCACACACAGATCCCGGATCCCTTCACAGGACAGATGGTGAACAGTTATTCCCAAACACGGTAAAGACAACATGATGAATCAACCATCCAGTGACACAGGCACCAGCCAGGTCTATCATTTTCCAGTTCAGATCTACTATGAGGACACCGATCACTCCGGGGTCGTTTATCATGCCAACTACCTTAAATATTTCGAACGGGCCCGCGAGCATGTGATCGGTTCTGATCGGCTGGTCGCCCTCTGGAAGGAAAAAGGGCTTGGGTATGTGGTATACAAGGCCGATCTGACCTATTCCGAAGGGGTTGAATTTGGTGAAAGCCTTGATATCAGAACCACTTATCGTCTTGAGGGGGAATACCGGCTGATCTGGCGCCACGAAGCCTGGCGCCAGGGAGCCAGGAAGGCGGCTGTCACCTGTGACCTGCAACTGGTATGTGTCGACGCCGATAAAAAACTGAAACCGATACCCTCAAAAGGATTTGAATAATATTTGAATCCCTGATGACAGAAAGGGGATCGGAGCCCTCGCAATTTAATATTATACTGATATTTCTGCATAAATAAAAACTACTTGCCAACATACAGGAATATTAGAATAATAATGCACTGGGATGTAAGGTCCAATGCTCGGCACTTGACAGGGAAAAAGTGATGCGCGGCAGGTTGATCCTGCTATCATTCCGCAGCAAAATTGTTTTCCGGAAACCACCCGATATCTCCATGATTATCTCGAGCACCTTCGAGCGGTTCGGCCAGTAGTACCCAAATCGGAAATTATTTGAAGAAAGGAACCTGGCGCGATTGTCGGCACTTCTTTGAGGGCTGAATGATTGGTGAACAGGTTCCGTGATCCGTTCTGTCGTTTGGTCCGGTTCAAATGATACATCCACGCGAATTCAGCATCCCCTTTTGTTTTTAGACCACACCGACAGTGATTGCATTTTGAAAACCCATTATTTTAAGACAATGACCGAATTGAAATATACAGATCATCCGTTACCGAAGGGGGTCGGGCTTTACCATCGCTCAATGGATAAAGATTCCTGTGGCGTTGGTGCCATTGCCAATATTTTCGGTGAAAAATCCCATAAGATCATCCAGGATGGTATTTCCATTCTGAAAAACCTTGAGCATCGCGGTGCGACGGGTGCGGATCCCAAGGCAGGGGATGGTGCCGGTATGTTGCTTCAGTTGCCCCATGACTATTTCAAGACGGTGGCAAAGGAAGAGGGATTTGAACTGCCAGATGAAGGGGACTATGGGGTCGGCATGGTTTTCATGCCGCCGGATGCAGAGGCCATTGAACGGTGTCGGCAACTCTACGACGATGCTATTATCGCAGAACGTCAGGAAGTGCTGGGATGGCGACGCGTCCCGACGGATAATACCTGTCTGTCAGAATTCATGCTCGATCAGGAACCGGCTGTCTATCAGGTCTTTATCAAGCGCACGACCCTGTACATGGACACTTTTGAAAGACGACTGTACGTGATCCGTCGTCAGATTGAAAAGACCATTCAGACGTCAGATATTCCAAATAAACACTTTTTCTATGTCTGCAGTCAGTCGGCAGCGACCATCGTTTATAAGGGGATGTTTCTTGCCAATCAGCTGGAGCAGTATTACCTGGACCTGTTGGACGTCCGATTTGAAAGCGCACTGGCACTGGTCCATCAGCGATATTCAACCAATACCTATCCCTCCTGGGGACTGGCCCAACCGTTTCGTTTTATTGCACACAACGGCGAAATCAACGCCTTGCAGGGGAATATCAACTGGACCCGTTCCAGAGAATCGACCTTCGAATCCGATTATTTCGGGGAAGATATCAAGAAACTGCTGCCCATTATTGTTCCTGACGGGAGCGATTCGGCAACCTTCGACAACTTTTTTGAACTGCTGGTTTCAGCCGGACGCAGCCTCGAACATGCCTTTATGATGATGATCCCGGAATCCTGGGAGAACCAGAAACACATGAGTAAAGCGCTGCGCGGTTTTTATGAATACCATGCGGCACTGGTGGAGCCATGGGATGGCCCGGCCGCGATCATGTTCTCCGACGGGACAAAGATCGGTGCCGGACTGGATCGAAACGGGCTGCGACCGGTTCGTTACGTGGAGACCATGGACGGCCAGTTTATTGTAGCTTCGGAAGTGGGTGTCATCGAGGTCCCGATTGAGAATATCCGGGAAAAAGGCCGCCTGGGTCCCGGCCAGATGATTGTCATCGATACCGATGAGGGTCGGGTTTTCAAGAATGAAGGAATTAAAGAGAAACTCAGCAATCGAAAACCGTATACCAGCTGGGTGGCGGAAAATAAGATCTCTCTGGACGACCTTCCGGCCCCGCCGACCTATACCCAGCCGGATTACTACAACCTGCGGATGCAGCAGCGCGTGTTCAGATATACCTATGAAGAGCTTTATCAACTGGTCAAGCCCATGGCGGTGGCAGCACAGGAACCCACCGGTTCGATGGGAAACGATGAACCCCTGGCGGTACTGTCAGGTCAGACAAAACTGCTCTTCAACTATTTTAAACAGAAATTTGCCCAGGTCACCAATCCCCCGATCGATTCCATTCGTGAAGAGATGGTGATGTCATTGATGTCCAGCATCGGCGGAAGTTACAATATTCTGGACGAAACCCCGGGACTGTGCCGGATGCTGGATATACCCCATCCCATACTGACCAACACGGAGCTGGCGCGTCTGAGACACTGCCAGATCTCCTCGTTCCGCTCCGGAACGGTCGATATTGGTTTCCCCTATAAGGAGAAAAGCCTTAAAACAGCGCTGGATGAACTCTGCTCGACCGTGGAGGATCTGGTAGATCAGGGTCACCGGATGATCGTCCTCAGTGATCGCTGCGTTTCAGCCGAAATAGCACCGATTCCATCACTGCTGGCTGTGGGAGCCGTCCACCATGACCTGATACGCAAAAACAAGAGAGGCAAGATAGGTCTGATCGTCGAAAGTGGTGAAGTCCGTGAAGTTCATCACTTTGCACTGCTCATCGGTTATGGCGCAGGCGCCGTCAACCCGTATCTGGCTTTTCAATCGATCCGACAGATGGCCATCAGCGATGAACTGCCACCGGGGCTCAATTCGCCGGAGGCCTTTCAGAACTATATTTCTGCAGCCAACAAGGGATTGAAAAAGGTGTTTTCGAAAATGGGGATCTCCACACTGGCCAGTTATCAGGGGGCTCAAATTTTCGAAGCAGTGGGGCTGAGCAATGAACTGGTGGATACTTATTTTTCCGGAACGGGTTCCTCCATTGGGGGTATTGGACTGGAAGAGATCGAAGAGGATATCCGACAGCGTCATCTCCGGGCCTTCGCCTATGAAGGCAGAGGTTTTCACAAGCTGATGACAACCGGGAATTACTCCTGGCGAAGTCAGGGCGAGTACCACGCTTATAATCCGGAAACCATCTCGAAACTGCAGCTGGCCACCCGCAAGAACTGCTACAAAACCTTCAAGCAGTATACTGCTCTGGTAGGGGTTTCCGAAAAAAAGCAGCATGTTCTGCGCGAACTGCTGGAATTTGACACCGAAAACGTTACCCCGGTTCCTCTGGAGGAGGTGGAACCCATCGAGTCGATTTTCAAACGGTTTGTGTCCGGGGCCATGTCGATCGGATCTATTTCGAGGGAAGCCCATGAAACCCTGGCCATCGCCATGAATCGGATCGGCGCCCGGAGTAATTCCGGAGAGGGGGGTGAAGACCCCGACCGCTTCGTCCCTGACGCAAATGGGGATTCCAGGCGCAGCGCCATCAAACAGGTGGCATCCGGTCGATTTGGCGTGACCAGCCACTACCTGGTCAATTCGGACGAGATGCAGATCAAGATCGCCCAGGGCGCAAAACCCGGTGAAGGGGGACAACTGCCCGGGTTCAAAGTCAGCGAGTATATCGCCAAGATTCGTCACACCACACCTGGTGTATCCTTGATTTCACCGCCGCCGCATCACGATATTTACTCCATTGAGGATATTGCGCAGCTGATTTTTGACTTGAAAAACGCCAACCCCAAAGGGGATGTCAACGTCAAACTGGTTGCGGAAACCGGTGTGGGGGTTGTTGCTGCGGGTGTCAGCAAAGCCCGGGCGGACAGTGTCACGATTTCCGGGCATGATGGTGGCACCGGGGCATCTCCCGCCTCATCCATCAAGCATGCAGGCGGACCCTGGGAGATCGGTCTGGCAGAAACCCAACAGGCCCTGGTAACCAACAGCCTGCGGGGACAGATTCGTGTTCAGGTAGATGGTCAGCTGAAATCCGGGCGCGATATTGTGGTGGCTGCACTACTGGGAGCCGATGAATTCGGTTTCGCCACCTCCTGCCTGATCGTAATGGGGTGTATTATGATGCGAAAATGCCATCTGAACAGCTGCCCGGTAGGGGTTGCCACCCAGGATGCGGAGTTGAGGAAGAATTTTACCGGCAAGGCTGACTTTCTGGTCAACTACTTCACTTTCCTGGCAACAGAAACCCGGGAATACATGGCCCAGCTCGGTTTCCGCCGCTTTGAGGATATGATCGGGCAGGTTCAACTCCTCAAACAAAAACCCATTGCTGATAAAAAGAAAGGCAAGGGCTTGAATCTTTCCCGGCTGCTGGTGAAACCCACATCCCGGGAAGGGGTTTATCACAACATCAGCAAGGCCCATCATCGCATTGCCAATGTCCTGGATAAGGAACTGATCCGGCGATCACAGGTGGCATTGCAGGAAGGCAAACCGGTGCGGATTACTCAGACAATTCGGAACCGGAACCGAGCGACCGGCACCATGCTGGGCAGCGAAATCACGTTGCGCTATGGGGCTGAAGGATTGCCGGATAATACGATCACGATCAATTTCAACGGTTCCGCCGGCCAGAGTTTCGGCGCCTTTGCCCCCAGAGGGCTGACGTTGATTCTGAAGGGGGACGCCAATGACTATACCGGTAAGGGGCTTTCCGGTGGGAAGATCATCATCACCCCGCCGGAAGGGGCCAAGTGGAATGCCGCTGAAAACGTGATCACCGGTAACGTTGTTCTTTATGGGGCGACTTCAGGGGAAGCCTATTTCTGCGGTCAGGTGGGTGAACGGTTTGCCATCCGAAACAGTGGCGCCGTTGCTGTTGTGGAAGGAATCGGAAACCATGGTTGCGAGTATATGACCGGTGGTGTCGTTGTGGTACTGGGGGAAACCGGTTATAATTTCGCGGCCGGAATGAGCGGTGGTATCGCCTATGTCTACGATAAGCAAAAGAACTTCATCAAAAAGTGCAACCTGGCCATGGTCGATCTGGAGCAGGTGACGGTCGAGGAACAGGAGAAAGAGCTCTATTCCCTGATTGAAGCCCATTTCCGGTTTACGGGTAGCCGCCGCGCCAAAGGACTGTTGAAAAACTGGAAAAAAGTGATCAACGATTTTGTGATGGTCATGCCGATCGAATATCGCCGTATCCTGGCAAAACGATTTATGCCGGAATAGACAGCGGTGGATTTCCCCTGCCGGTCAGCGACGGGCAGTACTTCCAGACTGTAGCTCGGCACGAAAACGAAAAAGCGGCAATGCAGAAAAAATTGTTCCGATAACCACATTAACCAACCAGATTTTTGGGTAAGATATTATGGGAAAACCTACCGGCTTCATGGAATTCATCAGGGAGAACCCTCCCAAGGAGTCCGTCAAAGAACGAATCAAGCACTTTCGGGAATTCGAACAGCTACCCAGTAGCCGCAGGCTGACAACCCAGGCCGCCCGCTGCATGGACTGCGGCGTTCCTTTCTGTAACTGGGGCTGCAATGTTAAAAACCTGATTCCTGAATTCAACGAGTATGTCTACCAGGGTCAGTGGCGGTCCGCTTATGGAGCGTTGCAGAGCACGAACAATTTCCCTGAGATTACCGGGCGGATCTGTCCGGCACCTTGTGAGGCGTCTTGTTGCTCCGATCTGGTAGAGGATGCCGTGACCATCCGCATGCTGGAAAAGGCGATCATTGAGAGGGCTTTCGCCGAAGGCTGGGTGAAACCGAACAATCCGGCACCGGCAACGGGGGTCAAAATTGCGGTCATCGGTTCCGGACCTGCCGGTCTGGCTGGTGCTCAACAACTCAATCTGGCCGGTCATGACATCACCGTCTTCGAGAAAAACGAGGTCATCGGCGGTTTGATGGCGCTGGGAATCCCCGATTTCAAACTGGAAAAGGAGATAGTGGAGCGGCGCATCAGACTGATGAAGCAGGAAGGGATCAAATTCAAACCCAACAGCCATATTGGAAAAAACGTCTCCACAAAGGAACTTCTCGACAAGTTTGACTACATCTGTCTCACCGGTGGCGCTGAAAAACCGAGGGATTTACCGATCCCCGGCAGGGATCTGGACGGGGTCCAGTTCGCCCTGGACTTTCTGTTCCAGCAGAATCGGCGGATCGGAAACCGGGATATCAAGGGGACCGAAATCACCGCCCAAGGGAAGCATGTGGTTGTCATCGGGGGTGGTGACACCGGTTCTGACTGCGTCGGGACCAGTATTCGCCAGCAGGCAGCCTCGGTCACCCAGATCGAGATCATGCCGGCCCCTCCGAAAAAGCGAGCAGCAAACAATCCCTGGCCGGAATGGCCGAGGATCATGCGCACTTCCAGCTCCCAGGAAGAGGGCTGTGCCCGTGATTTTGCGATCATGAGCCAGGAATTTGTCGGAAAGGACAAGGTGGAAAAAATCAAATGTATCCGGGTGGAGTGGTCGGAACCAGACGAAAACGGGCGTAGCGATATGAATATCGTCCCCGGCAGTGAATTCGAACTCAAGGCAGACCTGGTCCTGCTGGCCATGGGGTTTGTCCATCCGGTGCATGAAGGGATGCTGGCTGAGTTCGGGGTGAAACTGGACCCGAGAGGCAATGTGGCCACGGACAATTTCCGGACTTCCGTGGACAATATCTTTGCCGCAGGCGACATGGCGACCGGCCAGTCCCTGGTGGTCCGAGCCATCAACAGTGGTCGTGAAATGGCAAAGGCCGTCGATATGGCCATCAAGGGCTACACCCATCTTTCCTGATCCCCGGAACCCACCCTATTGGGGGAATGCCCGAAAATGGGTTCCCCCGTGAACGGGATTTCTGTTTTAAAACGCCTTCCTGCAAAGGGGGCAGCCGTGTCTGTCGGTATCCCGTCATCAACCCATGATGAATTCACAACACTTAAAATCGGATCTGCTGCTGCTGATCACCGGTCTGATCTGGGGATTCGCGTTTGTGGCGCAGCGTATCGGAATGGATCACGTCGGCCCGTTTACGTTCAATGGCATCCGGTTTGCGCTGGGCAGTCTTTCCCTGATACCGCTGGTGATGGTGACCCGGCGAAACCATCGATCCGACAAACCGGATCCGAAAGGACTCAGCCGGGTCATGATTATCCTGAGCGGCTGTCTCACCGGCCTGGTACTGTTTTTGGGCGCTTCGCTGCAGCAGGTTGGGCTGGTGTATACAACCGCCGGGAAAGCGGGATTTATCACCGGTCTCTACGTCGTCATTGTGCCGGTGCTGTGGTTTTTCAGAGGGCGTCAATCCGGGGCGGGAACGTGGATCGGCGCTGCCATGGCCGCAGCCGGACTCTATCTCCTCAGCGTCACCAGTGGATTCACGATACAGTTTGGCGATCTGCTGGAGATCGTGGGGGCGTTTTTCTGGGCTTCGCACATTCTATTGATCAGTCATTTTTCAAAACGGATTGATCCCATTGTGCTCTCCCTGATTCAGTTCGCGTTCTGCTCTTTCTGCAGCCTGGTCACCGCCCTGGTTTTTGAAACAATCACGCTCCAGGGGATTTTGAACGCCGGTTATCCCATTCTTTATGGCGGACTGGGTTCCGTCGGGATCGCCTACACACTGCAGGTCGTCGCCCAGCGCAACGCCCATCCGGCCCATGCAGCCATTATCCTGAGCCTGGAGTCTGTATTTGCTGCGGTCGGCGGTTGGCTCCTGCTGAACGAGATCCTCTCCACCCGCTCCAAAATCGGCTGTGCGTTGATGTTTTCCGGAATGCTGTTCTCCCAGCTGCGAAACAGGAATTAGACCATGGTTTACCTTGCTCTCGCCATCCTGAGCGCCAGCAGTATCGGACTGCTGTTCAAGTACAGTGAGAATCGGGGAATGCACCGTTACACCATCACCGCCGTGAACTATCTCACCGCCAGTTGTATTGCGCTGGTGATCAGTATTCGAGCAGACCTGGTTTCCAGACTCAGCCTGGTTTCCGGCACCGGTCTTCTGAAAAGGGTCGCGACCATCACCCGGGATGGCGGGATGCTGCCGCCGGGGAACAGCGTCCTCTGGGCAGTGCTGATCGGAATCATGACCGGGTTTTTCTTTCTGAACGCGTTTATCTATTTTCAGAGAAGCATCTTCGAAAACGGGATTGCTCTTTCCAGCATGTTCGCCCGGCTGGGGGTCCTGATTCCCATGACGGTCTCCATCATTATCTGGCAGGAGATCCCATCCAGCATACAGAATATAGGCATTGCACTGGCCATTGCAGCGATTGTACTGGTCAACCTGGAGTTTGAGAAAAACAGAACCCTGGCCCTGCGCTCTACACTGCTGCTGCTGTTTATATTTTCAGGTGCCGGGATCTTCTGTAACAAACTGTTTCAAAAATATGCCCTGCTGGAATTGAAGGGGCTTTTTCTCCTGTTTGCCTTTTTCACCGCTTTTCTTTTCGCACTTCGGGTTTGTACCCAGAAAAAACAGACCCTCACGCTGCCGGATCTGGGGATTGGTATAGCGGTCGGATCCTGCAATCTGTTGACCAACTACTTTTTGATCATGGCCCTGAGCCAGATGAAAGCGGCGATCGTCTTTCCCATTTCCAGCGCCGGTGCCATCATCACCATGACCCTGGGCGGCGTCGTTTTCTTCCGGGAACGGCTTCGCATAAAAGACATGCTTGCCATGACCATGACGCTCATCGCCATCATCCTGATCAACATGTAGCCGGTTGATTGCCGGCACCATGACGGGCTGGCACCGCTGAAAGCTCAACTGTGTCAGGCAACGTCCGATGTTGCTGAAGCCAGAAGGGACTTAAAAGCGGATGCATCGATAACTTCCACTTCCAGCAGACGGCTGGCTATCGTTTCCAGGAGGGTTTTCTTCTGCCGAAGAAGACGCAGGACATGTTCATAACGCGCATCGATCGCCTGGGCAATCTGCTCATCAATATACCGTTGCGTGTCTTCGGAATACTCCTTGCGGGTGTATGCCGCCTCACCTCCGAGGTAGGTACTCTGGTTGGAGCCCAGATAAACATTCCTGAACTTTTTACTCATCCCGTATTCGGTAATCATCTTACGCACGATATCAGTGGCGCGAGCCAGATCGTTGGACGCACCATTGGATATCTTTCCAAAGGTCAGCTGTTCCGACGCCCGGCCCCCCAGCAGCACATCGACCCTGCCCAGCAGTTCCTCCTCATTGATCAGAAACCGGTCTTCGGTAGGCAACTGCATCGTATACCCCAGCGCACTGATTCCCCGGGGAACGATGGAGATCTTCTGCACCGGATCCGCCCCTTCCGTAAAGGCAGCAACCAGAGCATGCCCGGTTTCATGGTAAGCAACGATCGCCTTCTCTTTCTCGTTGATCACCCGGCTTTTTTTCTCCAGTCCGGCCATCAGTTTTTCCATAGCCTCTTCGAAATCCTCATCCAGGACCTTGTCCCGTCCATTGCGGACGGCCAGAATCGCGGCTTCATTCACCAGGTTGGCCAGATCAGCCCCTGAAAAGCCCGCTGTGGAAGCCGCAATTTTCGAAAAATCGACCTTTAAATCCAGCTTCACATCCCGCGTGTGTACCTTCAATATCGCTTCCCTGCCCGATTTATCCGGTCGGTCCACCACCACCTGCCGGTCAAACCGCCCAGGCCTCAGGAGTGCCGGATCCAGAATCTCGGGTCGGTTGGTGGCGCCAATAATGATCACCCCCCCCTCGGTATCAAAACCATCCATTTCAACCAGTAACTGGTTCAGTGTCTGTTCCCGCTCATCATTTCCCATCGGGGACTGGGAGCGCATTTTGCCAATAGCGTCCAACTCATCAATAAAAATAATACAGGGCGAATTGTCCCGGGCCTGCTGAAACAGATCCCGAACCCGTGAGGCGCCCACCCCGACAAACAGTTCCACAAAATCGGCACCGCTCATTTTGAAAAATGGCACCTTGGCTTCTCCGGCCACTGCTTTCGCCAGCATGGTCTTCCCTGTGCCCGGAGGTCCTACCAACAAGACACCTTTGGGGATTTTCCCACCGATGGCGGTATACTTCTCCGGGGTTTTCAAAAAATCCACCACCTCCATCAACTCAGCCTTGGATTCATCTGCACCCGCGACGTCATCGAAGCAGACCCCGGTATCCCCTTCCGATACCAGCTTCGCCTTGTTTTTACCGAAGGACATGACACCGCCCATGCCTCCACCCATCGAGTTTCGCATCCGCGACGATAGAAACCACCAGAGTGCGAGGATGAATCCAATCGGAAGAATCCAGGTAAAAAACAGTTTCCCCAGCACGTCCGAGAAGGATACCGGTCTCGTATAGTAGGAGACCCCTTTGGAATCCAGCAGGGGAATAAATGATGGATCTTCCACCGGTATGGTGCGATAGACGGCGGATGCACCACCCTGGTTGCCTTTGGTGTTCTGCCAGGTGGTGCCTGTCTCGATCTTTTGTGTTTTCGACGGAAGACCAATATAAAAGTCACTGGACAACTCTACCCGTTTGATCTCTTCCGAAATCACCTTCTGTTTGAACTCGCTGAATTCAATGGTCTGGGGTTTTTCCTGGTAAAAAGAGTTGAACAAATAAAGGAGCACAAAAAAAGAGAGAAAGTACCAGACGGAAAATCGACTGGGCTTTTTGATGACCGGCTTTTTAAATCCCGATTTTTCGTCCCTGCCTGTTTCAGTATTTTTGTGAAGTCCAGGGGAACGACTCTCGCGACTCTCAGTCACTTTGCGATGGCGTTGTTCTTCGCGGGGGGTCTTGATCGCTTTATCCATTTTTTCCCGGGGTTTGGAATGCAATTGATGTCGTCCGGCCAAAAAAAACGCCCCGGAAGATTAATCCCCCGGGGCGCCTGACCAGCTTGATTCACTAGTTGACCTGAATGGCCATGGGCTCTTTTTCGGGCACCTTTGGCAGTGTCAGGAGCAGAACCCCGTCGTTCATACGAGCTTCGATCTTTGACTGATCGATCTTATTGGACATCTCGAAGCGACGGGTGAAATGACCGATATTGTATTCGGAATAGATCGGTTTCAAATCGCCATAGGTCTGTGAGTCGATCTGTCCGTCAACCACCAGCAGATTCTTTTCCAGCCGGATATCGACCTTTTTTCTGTCCACACCCGGCATATCCATGTAAACCAGGAGTTCTTTCTCCGTTTCCACAATATCGGTATAAGGAACATATTTTTTCCCAGGCATGGTGGGCTCTTTTCCGGAGGCCACCTCTTTTTTATCCTGGACAACCATTTCACTTTTTTCTTCAGCCATGATGTTCTCCTTTATTTTTCTATTTATCTGTTTGCTTCAGGTTTGTTCACACCGCTTTCGCGCGACGCCTGATTCAATAGTCTTAGTTGATTTCGATGGACTTCGGTTTGTCACTCTCTGCCCTGGGAAGCACTACCGTCAAAATACCATTCTTGTATTCGGCATTGACTTTGTTGGCGTCCACTTTCACCGGCAGTTTGATGGTCCGGTCAAAGTTGAAATTCCGTCTTTCAAGGCGATGCACACTGGCTTTTTCAGGATATGCGATCTCTCTTTTACCTGAAATTCTGAGCAGGTGTTCTTTGATCTCCAGTTTGATCTCCTCTTTCTTGAGACCGGGAACTTCTGCCGTCAGGATGATATTGTCATTTTCCTGAAAAAGGTTGATAAACGGATAGGCGCCTCTTTGCGTGGTGCTGTATCCGAAATAATCGGACAGTCTGGCTGCTTCAACCGCATTTTGAATTCCAGCGAGTGTATCGAATGCATTTGAAAATCTGGTAAACATGATATCCTCCATTAAGATGAATTAATAAATTCGCTTGTTTGATAATTATGTATACTGCATCTGGTGTGCCAAGTTATATTTGATCTATTTTTTCAATTATTTACTAAATATTCGCCCCGACCACTGCCAACTCTCATTTTTTTTCCAGGCCATTTTGACTCGAAAAAGCGCCAGAGACTGGGCCATCTCAACCGGCCCCATCCCCAGACCGGTCTTTTTGACCCATGGTTGCATTCCTCTCCATATTTATTATTTTAAATAATCAGTTATATAGTGCTTGAACGGAAACCTTTTGGTCAAGGTTCTCTGCTAAAGAGCTGAATTTAGAATTTAGCCGAAGTAACTGAAATTGGGGGACATGAATTCGTTACAGGTACCCTGATTTCAGCGGACCGGGATTGAAAACAGGGGTTTTCGTTCAAGCACTATACAGGGTTTTTTTTGAGGGGTTGGCGAGCCCAGGATAACGGCTACATT
>Ga0180009_10005788_pt1 | contig 13139 bp, 9 predicted proteins | sample OS_PC_MetaG_FD_123537 | JGI IMG/M metagenome (GOLD analysis project Ga0180009, IMG submission 123537) | Groundwater microbial communities from the Aspo Hard Rock Laboratory (HRL) deep subsurface site, Sweden - OS_PC_MetaG | ecosystem: Environmental > Aquatic > Deep subsurface > Groundwater... | reverse complement strand
AGCCTCAAGGACATTGCCGTCAGCCAGGTGGACGAAAACACCTCGACCCAGACGGTCGGCACCAACCTGAAAACGACCCAGACCTCGATCAAGAACCTGGGCACCAGCATCCAAAATGCGAATCTGACGGTTATCAACTAGGCGGTGGGCTAATGCAAGTCATCAAAAAAGCCAAGCAGGGCCTGCTGGTCGACTTTTTTTCCGCCGAACGCCGGAACCGTCTGGGTGCGCGCACTCATCCACCGCCGCCTTCAGCGGCTGGCGTGAAGGGGATACATCCGGCGCAAGAGCCCAGGCGGTTTTTTCTTTCGCTCATGAACATAAACCCAAACCCATGCATCACGGCTGCGTTGCACGCCCATAATCCGAATACGATAGTCCGAGATTTGGGGGTGACCATATGTCCCTGACGGAACAAGTTAAGTTCACTTTCACTTCATCAGCCGTTGATGCGGACACGTTTTCGGTTCTCAGTTTCGAGGGCGCCGAAGGCCTGTCCCGGTGGTACCGATTCGACATCCTGTTGGTGTCCCATGTTCCGGACCTGGACCTGAATGAAATCCTGCTGAGCCCGGCTGTTTTCACCATCCATCGCGAGGGGGACGACGCCGAATTCCACGGCGTCCTGGCCGCCATGGTCCAGGAACACGCTTTTGATGGATTCTATTTCTACCGGGCCGTGCTGGCGCCGCGGCTGTGGTGGCTGACGCTGACCCACCACAACCAGATTTTTCTGAACCGGAGCGTACCGCAGATCGTCGAGGCGGTCCTGAACGAGTCCGGTCTTCTGTCCGGGGACTACGAATTCCGGTTCGAGCAGGAATATGACCCCATTGAGTACGTCTGCCAGTATCGGGAGACCCATTTCGATTTCATATCCCACTGGATGGAGCGCTGCGGCATGTACTACTTTTTCGAGCAGACCCCGGACGGGGAGAAGCTCATCATCACCGACACGCATCTCTCTCACAAGCCGACGCCCCGGAAGCCCTCGCTCCAATATTCACAGCCCTCGGGCCTGGACCATGACCGTTGGCAGGAGATCGTGACCGCTATTTCCTGCAACCAGCGCGTGGTCCCGCGGAAGGTCATGGTCAAGGACTACAACTACCGGAGGCCGAGCCTCGACCTGACCGGACAGGCCGACGTCTCTCCCCAGCAAGGCCACGGCCGGGCATTCATCTACGGCGACCATTTCCGCACTCCGGAAGAAGGCGACCGTCTGGCCAAAATCCGGGCCGAAGGGTACCTGTGCCGGGAGAAGGTCTTTGCCGGTTCCAGCAGTTTCCCCTATCTGAACCCCGGGTATATATTCAACCTGGAATCCCATTTCCGTTCGGATTACAACCAGGCCTATCTGGTCATGAATGTCACCCACCAGGGGGTCCAGGGCGGATACATGGTTTCCGGCCTGCGCAAGGAACTGTCGGAGGCCGAACAACAGCTCCGTTACAGCAACACCTTTTCCGCCTGCCCGGCCTCGGTGCAGTTCCGGCCGGAACATGTGACCCCCAAGTCACGTTTCTATGGGGTCATCAACGCCAAGATCGACGCCGCCGAATCCGGCCAATACGCCGAACTCGACGGCCAGGGCCGGTACAAGGTGGTCATGCCCTTTGACACGTCGGGTCGCAAGGACGGCAAGGCCTCGACCTGGCTGCGCATGGCCCAGCCGTACGCCGGGTCCAGCCACGGCATGCACTTTCCCTTGCACAAGGAAACGGAAGTCCTGGTCACCTTTATCGACGGAGACCCGGACCGGCCCATCATCACCGGGGCCGTGCCCAACCCGGAAACCGCCAGCGTGGTGACCAATGAAAACCAGACCATGGCCCAGATCGTGTCCGCCGGGCAAAACAGGATTCACATGAACGACGAGCAGGGCCGGGAGCGAATCCTGCTCCACACACCAGGGGCCAACTCCTTCCTGCGCATGGGCGCGCCCAACGATCCGCCCCGTAATTCACCCGGCGGTTCGGACAACGATTCAAGCGATGACAAGGACGACGATAAGGACGAGAAGAAAAGCGACTGGGGCTGGGACCCCAAGGGCACCAAACGAAAGGATGCGGAAAAGCACTGGAAGGAAGACGGGGTGCTGCTCAGCACGGGCGGTCCGGCCAGTTTCGAGATCGGAAAATTCAAGTTCGAGGGCGTGGCCGGCGTGGTGATCGAAGTCTTCGTCGGGGGGGAAGTCAGCCAGAAATTCGCTTTCACCTATGACGGGTACATCGGCGGTCAGGCCGAAATCATCCATCCCTTCAGGATGACGTGGGCAAACACGATCTTTCAAACGGCGCTGGCCGATGTGACCAAGCGGGTTAACGTCCTGGTAGAAAACGATGATCATATCGCCCTCGATGGCCAAACGACCTCGATCGGGCAGGAACTGATCCGACTGACGGGTTCCATCGACACGGTGACCGACACGGCCGACACCTTGACCCAAAGCAACCAGGATATGAACGATACCCTGAACCAGTTGAACCGGAATGCGAACTCGTTGAACGATACAGTGACCGACGTTTACAAGACCAGGATCAACGACGTCATTACCGAGGTCAAAAAAATCGGAACGAGCCTTAAAAAAGTCACCGTCAGCAAAGTCAACGCAAACACCGTGACCCAGACCGTCGGGACCAACCTGGAAACGACCCAGAACTCGATCAAGGAACTTGGCACCAGCATTCACAATTCCAATCTGACGCTGATCAACTAGGCGGGGGGGCCCATGCAAGTCATCAAGGAACCCGACCAGGGACTGCTGCTCAACTTTTTTTCCGCCGAACGCCGCAACCGTCTGGCCGTGGCCCATCTGTCCTTTTTCGATCTCAGCGACCCGGACCGCATCCTGTCCGAGCAGGACCTCTGGCCCCTGGTCCAGGCCGAGTTGGGCGGGACCGTGTTCGACATGGGCCTGCCCAAGCCCCTGGGCGAGGTCCTGGTCCGGGGCAAATGCTTCGCCCCCCAGGGCCGACCGGTCCGGGCGCTCAAGACCGGCCTGAAAATCGGTCCGATCAGCAAGGAAGTCTACGTCTTCGGATTTCGCCAGTGGGCCGAGGGCGGGATCGGCGGCCCCCGGATCAGCGAGCCTTTGCCCTTCTCGACCATGGACCTGGGATACGAAAACGCCTTCGGCGGCCGGGACTTTCCGCTCAACCCCGCGGGCATGGGCCTGGCCAGGGTTCAACTGCCCACGGGCGAGACCGGCCATCCCCTGCCCCACCTGGAAGACCCGGATCGCCTGATCGCGCCCCCTGACGATCGCCCCGATCCGGCCGGTTTCGGTCCCCTGGACGTGTCCTGGCCGCAACGGGCCGAAAAGCTGGGGACCTACGATCAGGCCTGGCGGCGGGAGGACTGGCCCTTTTTCCCCCGGGACGTGGACTGGCGCTTCGCCAACGCGGCCCCGGCCGACCAGTGGCTGTCCGAGTCCTACAACCACGGCTTTTTCCAGGGTGATGAAGCCATCACCATGCGCCACCTGCATCCTGAACATCAAGAATATCATTCCCGTCTGCCCGTCCTCAGGCCGCGCTGCTTTGTCGAGCAGGTTGCCGACCTCGAACACCCCGAGGGCAAGACCCTATTCAAGGAGGTCAGCCTCCGGCTGGAAACCGTGTGGCTGTTCCCGCATCTGGAGCGCGGGGTGCTCATTCATCGGGGCGCGGCCGACGTGGCCGACGACGAGGGCCTGGACGTGGCCCACCTGCTCCTGGTCAAGGAAGACCCCAGCGAATACCCGAGAGATATCGAACACTACCAGAGGCTGCTCCAGGAAAGAATGGAACGCGGCGCGCCGCTCGACACCGCGCCGCTTGAAGAAGCCGATGCTCTGCTGGCCCAGGCCCGGGCCAGACTCGACGAACTCCCCGGAATCGTCGAGGAGGCCCTGGACCGGATTCAGGGCAAGGCCCCGATCCCCAGGGACACGCCCGAGGAGACGGCCACCCAGGCCCTGGAGACCATCGCCTCGATGAGGGCCTCCCTGGACGGATATGGCGAACAACTGGAGCAGACCCGGGCCGCCTTCGGTCATGCCTTGAAAATCAACCCGGCCATCTTGGATCAATACCGTGGCGCCCTGGACAACCTGGAAAAAGAGGTCAACGATTCCATGGCCACCCTGGACAAAAGCCGCCGGCGAATTGCCGACCAGCAGAACCAGGGCCGGGCCAGGGCCGAGGAGCACATGGCCGGGCTCCCGCCCCGGTTCCAGGACGGCAAGGCTGAAATCCTCGAGGCCATGACGGTGTCGGACCATATCCCTCCAGCCAAAGAACGCTGGCAGACCCAGGCTATGCGCTTTTTACAGTTCTGCCGCAAATCCCTGTGGGACTACCCGGAAGGGCCCGACCTGTCGCGTTGGGTCGGACTGTCCGACCAGACCATCCGGAGAAGCTGGATCGGGTACAACCCATCCAACCTGGAAGTCAGCCGTTTCGAGTGGGGCCTGACCGAGTCCCCGGACGACGATTCGACCATGGTTTTGCCCCAGGGCATGACCACGCCCTATTTCAACGACGCGGAACTCTGCCACCTGCGCATTCGCCCGCCGGTCACCGGTTTTCAATGGATAAGCGGCGAAGTGGAAGGGTCCGGGGAAAGACTGATGTTCCTGGCTCCCAGACCCGGCCGGCCCCTGCTGGTCCTGAATTTCTGTGCCGAGGCCTGGCTGGCCAAACAGTTCATCGGCCACCTTTGCGGCGTGATCGTCATGGCTCGCCCGGACATGAACCTCAAACCGGAACAGAAGGAGTTACTGGCCAAGGCCCCGCAACTGCTGATCGCGGACTATCCGGAAAATCGGGTCATCTACGAGTCCTGTCCCCTGGAGGCCTGGCAGCAGCTCAATTCCAACGCGGAAATCTTCAAGATACCCCGCCGGGCCACCAGCCTGATCGAAGCCCGAAGAATGGGGCTCGATCTCGAGACCTGGGTCCGGGGCCTGATCAAACCGGAACTGCTTCCGGACGGGACGCCGCGGGACATTCATGATCGGATGCCCCCCCTGGACCTCGACGCGACCGGGATCATCGCCAAAGGGAAAAAAGAAATCGAAGCCCTGTTCCAGAGCAAAACGGCGGCCATGGATGCCCTGGTTGCCGGCAAGGCGGCGGACGTCCAAAAGGCCTTCCGGGAGGCCGGCCTTCAGCCGCCCACGGTCGAAGACCTGTTCCCGAACACCCGGCCCGATGCCGCTTCTTCCATGTTCGCCTCGGATCCGGGGCGTCCGATCGAGGCGGCCCGGAAAAAACTGGACGCCTGTCTGGACGATATGAGGAACCAGTTGCGGCAAAAGGAACAGGTCCCTCCGGAAGTGGAGGAACAGATATCCGAATTTGAACGGAGCATGCGGGAAGGGCTGGACCAGGCGGCCGAACAGTATGAACAGGGCATGAGCCAGCTCCGCGAACTGGAGGCCGGCCGGCCGCAATGGGCCCGGGATTTGATGATCGGCGCCGGCCTCGACCCGGACGACCCGGAACCCATGAAGCAATTGACCCGGGAGGACGTGGAACGGTGCAGGAACGAGGGGGCCGGCCTGGCCGGACGCAACCTGGCCGGCCTCGACCTTTCCGGCATGGATTTGAGCGGCCTGGACTTCAAAGGCGCCCATATGCAGAAAACGATCCTCAAGGGAAGCAATCTGGCCGGATCCGACCTGGGCGGCGCTTTGGCCGAAGACGCGGACTTTTCCGAAGCGAACCTGGAGGACGCCCGCCTGACAGGTGCGATATTGAGCCGGGCCCGGTTTACCGAGACAAGGCTGACCCGCACGAATTTTTCCAAGACCATGCTCAAGGAAACGGATTTTTCCAAGGCCGATCTGCGGGGGGCTTGTCTCGAGGGGGCCTGCTTCGAGCAGGCCGTCTGCCCGGAAGCCGTGTTCTCCGGGGCATCCGCCTCTCAGGCCGCTTTCATCCGGACCCGTTTCGAAAACAGCGACTTTCAGGGAGCCGACCTGAGCCGGGCCTCTTTTCTGGACTGTGCGCTTGATGAAAGCGACTTCAAGGAAAGCGATCTGACCTCGGCCAATTTCATTTCCACCACCGGCAACCGCGCCGACTTTACCGGGGCAAATCTGACCAACGCCCGCTTCCTTCAGGGGTCCAGCTTTCAGGACGCGGACTTCAACCAGGCAACCGCGGATCGGATGTTCGGCCAGCGGACCGACCTGAGCGGGTGCCATTTCAAAGGAGCCGGGATGAACCGGGCCCTGATCGAAGGCTGCAACCTGAGCGGCGCCGACCTGACCGGGGCCGTGGCCCGGGAGGCCCGCTTCAACAAGTCAGACCTCACTCTGGCGCGTCTGACCGGGATCGACATGATGCATGGCTCGTTGCGCAAGGCCAGACTGGGGCACGCCGACCTGTCCGCCGCCAGTTTCTTCGGCGCCGAGTTCTATCGGACCCAGGTCGCCGAAACCCTGGCCCGGGGCACGGACTTCAAACAGACCAAACTCGAGGGCTTTGAGCAGCAGGTCTTTCATAAAGAAAAGGACGGGCGCCATGAACCGAAATGAGCTGCTGGCGGCCATCGCCGAGGACCGGACCATCGAGGGAGTGGACCTGGGCGGCATGGACCTGTCCCGGACCGATCTGACCGGCGCCAGATTCGAAAGGGTCTCCCTGCGCGGGGCCGACCTGTCCGGGGCCGCGCTCAAACGAACCGGGTTCAAGGACTGCGACCTGCGGGGCGCCATCCTGACCGAAGTGGACCTCGATCAGGTCGTCTGGCTGGACATGGGCTTCCAGGAGGCCCGTTTCGATCGGGCCGTCTTGAACGGCGCGCTTCTGAAAAACTGCGACCTGGCTCGGGCCGACCTGTGCGAGGCCCGGCTCCATCAGACCGTCATGGAAAATTGCAGCCTGGACCGGGCCGGTTTTCAGCGGGCTCATCTGAATCGGGCCGCGCTGATCGGGTGCGTCCTGACCGGGGCCGACCTGGGCGAGGCCGACCTGGAACTCACGGCCTTTATCGACTCCGACCTCAGCGGCGCCGGCCTGTCCGGGGCCCTGCTGCACAAGACCTTTCTGCGCGGCTGCAACCTGTCCGGCCAGGACTTTTCCGGCCGGAAACTGATCGAGGTCCAGGCCGATCACGCGAACCTGTTGGACTGCAATTTTACCGGCGCGGATTTGACCCGGTCCAATTTCATGGAAGCCGGCCTGGCCGGGGTCTGCCTGGAAAGGGTCACCGGCGCCAACGTGATTTTCGGGGGGGCCAACCTGGAAGGCGCGAACTTCCGGGGCGCGATCCTGTTCCAGGCCTATTTCGCCCGGAGCCGGCTGAGCGGCGCGGATTTCAGCAAGGCCAACCTCGAACAGTCCATCTTCACCGGCGCGGTCTGCCGATCGGCCCGCTTCCCCGACGCCGTGTGTACGTATGTCGACTTTTCCCACACCGACCTGACCGCAGCCGATTTTCGCCGCGCCGACCTCTCCCAGGCCCTGCTTCATCGATGCACCGTGGATCAGGCCAACTGGGAAGGGGCGGCCGTGAAACAATCGCTGGGCACGGATGCCGATCTGGCCCGGGCCGAGGACTTCAAATACTCACAAGGAGACTGACATGAGCCGTATTGCATACCTGAGGGCTGACGCGGAAGCCCGGTTGGAAACCGGACGGATCGTCCTGTCCCGGGATGAAAACGAATTTATCGTCGACGTCGGGGCGATCGAGTACCAGGCCGCGCGCGCCTATAGCTGTCTGGTCCGGCCCGAGGTCGGCGACACGGTCCTGGTCCATCTGGACCGCGCCGTTTACGTTCTGGCCGTGCTGAAGCGGCCGAATGAAGGTGAATCCGTCCAGGAGATCGCCTTCCGGGGACCGGCCCGCCTGACCGCGGGCCGGGGCCCATTGCGAATCAGCGGCCGGGACGACGTGGCCGTCTCGTCCGCCGGGCGTCTGGACCTGTCCGGCCAGGACATGTCCCTGACCGCCGTACGGGCCGAAGCCCGTTTCGACCGCCTCGACTGGGTCGCCCGACTGGTCAGCGGTCAGGCCAAACGGGTCGGACTGGTGGCCGAGGCCATGGACCAGGTGGTGCGCCGCGCCGTGACGCGCCTGACCGAGTCCTTCCGCTATATCAAGGGCCACGAGGAAGTCCAGGCCGAATCCACCCGGCTGCTGGTGGACCGGACCATGGTCGTCCAGACCGGCCACACCATGCACACGGCCAAGGGACACGTCAAAATCGACGCCGAACAGATTCATATCGGCTGAACCGAGGGAGGATCGCCATGTTTGGACTGACCATGAGCGGAGGCCAGTGCCTGGGCCTGCCCGACGTCTGCAAGACCCCGACGCCCGGCGGGCCGGTCCCGGTTCCCTATCCCAACATGTCCACCGCGGCCGCGGCCGACCCGTCCACGGCCGACACGAAGACCATCGTCGTCGGCACCCCGGCCTTGAACCTGAGCTCCAAGATCATGCTCAGCAACGGCGATGAGGCCGGCAGCGCGATGGGGGTCGTCTCGGGCATGATCATGGGCCCGACCGCCTTTATCGCGGGAAGCGCCAAGGTCATCATCGGCGGGGCTCCGGCCGTCCGGCTCACGTCGGCCACCGCCCACAACGGCAGCAATGCCAACTGCCCCGGAGTCTGCCTGGCCCCGTCCCAGGTGAAAATGATGATACTGGGCTGAGGGTTTGCCGGACCTGCTGTTCCCTGGACTACCCGGGCCGGGCCGAGGATGTCTTCGGTTCCGCCGGGATTTATACGAAAAGAAACGCCATCAGGCTGGATACAACGGAAAACCCGGGGACGCCCCGCTAACTCTCGGATGGGGGCAGAGGAAAGAGAAGCGTGAAAACCGCGCCGCGATCCCCGTTGTTTCGCGCCGCGATCGTGCCGCCGTGTTCTTCCACGACTTTTTTGGCATTGGCCAGTCCCAGGCCCTGGCTGCGCGCCTTACCGGACCGGAAGGGTGTGAATATCTCGGGCATCAGTTCGGGCGGAATGCCCCCGCAGTCGTCTTCCAGGGTCACCACCGCCGCGTCCGCCCGCATATCCACCGCAATGGAAATGCGGGTTGTTTTCCGGCAGGCCTCGACGCTGTTTTTGACCAGGTTCTCGATCACGGTCCCGAACCAGTCCCGATCGACCAAAAACCCGGTCGGGCCCGCGGGAAGCTTGAGGTCGAAGCGGACCAGCCGGCCATAATCCGCCCGGTGCCGAAGGTTGTCCACCTTGCTCTGGAGCGCCTCGGTCAGATCGGTGTCCCGGTTGAGATACAGTTGGGTGCGGCTGAACTCGGAGACGTTCTCCAACAGGGCCTCGATCTGCCGCGAACTGTCCAGGGCCATGGTCAGCGGGGCCTGGATGTCTTCGATCAGGTCCCGGGGGCCTGATTTGCCCATGCGCCTGAGGGCCATGTTCAGGAATCCCCCGACGCCCACGTTCAGCGAACGGATGTCGTGGGCGATTCCCACGCTGTGCTGCCCGGTCAGGACCAGGTTGCGGGTCCGGTCGTAATACTGGCTCAACTTGTCCCGGAACTCCTTGAGGGAGATGGCCAGACCGGCCAGGAGCGAGAAGTCGCGCAGGGCCTCCATGACCTCCGGTTCCAGCGGGCCGCCCCCCTTCTGATCCACGACCAGGACGTATTTGGTCCGCCCCTCGGGCAGGTCCATGTCGTGAAACTCGATGGGAAATGCGGCCCGGGTCTCCTCCCCTTCCTGAAAACGGCTGTGCTGGTACCCTTCCTCCCGGGTGGCCATGATGACCCGGTTCTCGATAATGGCGTCTCCGGTGATGGTTTTGGGCAGGATGGTGTAAGCCTTGTGCTGCCGGGGCAGGTCGGCCGCGTTGATCTGGGTGCTGGTGCGCAGATAGAGCAGGTTCTCGATAAAATCCACTTCGTAAACCCGGGCCTCCAGGTGTTCCGGGGCGAGCTGTTTGGCGGAGCGGGCCACGTCGGCCAGAAACTCGTCCAGGTCGAGCCGGGGCTCGAGGATGCGGGCCATGAGGCTTCGGATATGGGAGACGATTTTTTGGTAAAGTTCGTCCATTTGCATCTAGCGGGGCGTCAGTCGAATCTCAGTCCATTATTCTATAATCCCGGGCTTCCTGTCAATTGATTTGAAAAAACGCCTTAATTTTGCTCCGGGTTTGTCACAAAGCCCCCCGGGGTTCACCCGGCCGCCTCTTGGACCGCGGGCGAAAATCGGCGGCCATGGCGAGGATTCCATGTTTTCAGATCAAGCGTGCCGGGTCGCGCCACGCCGGCCCAACGCTTCCCTCGTTCAGCCGGTCAAGCCGTTTTCATTCCTGGCTTGGGCCCGGCCTTCCCGGGAACGAGGGTCCGTATGATCGAGGCCGGCAATGAATTGCGCTCCAGGGGCGGGTGTGCTACATATATCCTCGAATCGACACCTCAAGGCTCGTCAATGGGAAAACGCTCCGCAAACGACCTCCACCTGGCCCGGCAGCAGATGGTCGACCGCCAGCTCAAGGCCCGCGGCATCAAGGACGAACGCGTCCTGGACGTCATGGGCCGGGCGCCGCGCCATCTGTTCGTGGAAGAGGCCCTGGCCGACCGGGCCTACGGCGACCATCCCCTGCCCATCGGCGAGCAGCAGACCATTTCCCAGCCCTACATCGTGGCCCTGATGACCGAGGCCCTGGAACTGGGCGGCCGGGAGCGGGTGCTCGAGATCGGGACCGGTTCCGGTTATCAGACCGCGATCCTGGCCGAACTGGCTCAGCGGGTCTACAGCCTGGAAAGAATCCGGCCCCTGATGCTCAAGGCCCGGGAGCTTCTGGCCGAACTGGGTTACCGCAACGTGGTCCTCAACATGGACGACGGGACCTGCGGCTGGGCCGACCAGAGCCCCTTCGACGCCATCATCGTCACGGCCGGCGGGCCGGACATCCCGCCGCCTCTGATCGAGCAACTGGACCTGGGCGGCCGGCTGGTCATTCCCGTGGGCAAGAGCCGTCTGAGCCAGGACCTGATCAAGGTGGTCAAATCCAAGACCGGCCGGACCACCCGGACCAATCTCGGCGGATGCCGTTTCGTGGACCTGGTCGGGCGGCACGGCTGGTCGGAAAACAACGGCTACCGATGACGGACCCCGGCTCGACCTTCCGGCCCCTGGTGGCCGTGTGCGGCGCCGGCTCGGGCGACACGGGCCTGATGGACCTGGCCCGCGAAACCGGCCGCCGTCTGGCCCAAGAAGGGGCCATCCTGATCTGCGGGGGCCTGGGCGGCGTGATGAACGCCGCGGCCCGGGGGGCGCGGGAGGCCGGCGGGCTGACCGTGGGCATCCTGCCGGGCATCGCTCCGCAAGAGGCCAACCCCTTCATCGACGTGCCCCTGGCCACCGGCCTGGGACACGCGCGCAACGCCGTCATCGCCCGGGCCGCCCAGGCCGTGATCGCCCTGCCCGGGGGGCCGGGCACGCTATCGGAAATCGCCCTGGCCCTGAAAATGGGCCGGCCGGTCGTCGCCCTGGGGCACTGGTCCGAGGTGGCCGGCGTCGTTCCGGCGGCGTCGCCCGGACAGGCCGTGGCCCTGGCCCTGAGCCGAATCCGGGCCGCGTCCATGGAAACGTAACGAAAAAACCACTCCCCCCCGCCCCGGCTTTCTGGTAACATTTCAAACAACGCGTCCGGGACGCTTCCCGAAGCTGAAACAGGGAAGCCCCGTCGCCACCCCCGGGCCCGATGTGGAGGAAATAGATGAGCCGCAACAAAAAGCAGGTCGAAATCCCAAGCACCATCCAGACCCTGGGACCGGCCAAAATCCAATCCCCGCTGCTGGACTCCGGCAACTATCGCGGGCACCCCCAGTTTTTCCAGGAAGACGACGTCCGCATCCCGTCGGACATCCTCTGGTCCGGCGGGCAGCCCCCCAAGGAGCCCGGGCCGACCTTTGAACTGGCCGGCCCCCGGTCCAAAATCTACTTCGACTCGAGCAAGCTCAAATGCGCCGTCGTGACCTGCGGCGGCCTCTGCCCGGGCATCAACAGCGTGGTCCGTTCCATCGTCTTGGAACTCCATCACATCTACGGCGTCCGCAACGTGGTCGGGGTCAAATTCGGTTTTCAGGGCTTCATCCCCCGGTACGGCCACGACCTGATGGAACTGCTGCCCGAAACCGTGGCCGACGCCCACGGACGGGGCGGGAGCTTCCTGGGCATGTCCCGGGGGGCCCAGGACATCGGGGAAATCGTGGACGCCCTCGAACGGCTCAACATCGGCCTGCTCTTCACCATCGGAGGCGACGGCACCCTGCACGCCGCCGACCTGATCACCGAGGAAATCCAGCGGCGGGGCCTCAAGACCGGGGTCATCGGCATCCCCAAGACCATTGACAACGACATCGCCTACGTGGACCAGACCTTCGGTTTTTCCACGGCCGTCGAGGCAGCGGCCCGGGTCATCCTCAGCGCCCACAACGAATCCACCAGCGCCCCGTACGGGCTGGGCCTGGTCAAGGTCATGGGCCGCCACTCCGGTTTCGTGGCCGTCAACGCCGTCCTGGCCCTCAAGGACGTGAACATCTGCCTCATCCCGGAGGTCAACTTCGATCTCGAAGGGGACCACGGCCTGCTGGCGGCCATCCGGGAACGGGTGGTCGATCGGGGACACGGCGTGGTCCTGGTGGCCGAAGGGGCCGGCCAGCAGTACTGCGCCGGCGACCCGGCGGAACACGACGCCTCGGGCAACGTCAAACTCGGAGACATCGGCATCGTGCTTCGGGAGCGGATAACGGAATATTTCAAAAAAAACGGGCTGGAACTCAACCTCAAATACATCGATCCCAGCTACGAAATCCGCAGCCAGCCGGCCAACGCCACGGACCGCATCTACTGCGGCTTCCTGGGCCAGCAGGCCGTTCACGCCGGCATGGCCGGCAAGACCGGCATGGTCGTCAGCATGCTGAACAACCACTACGTCCATGTGCCCATCAAAATGGCCATCAGCCACCGCAAACAGGTCAATTCCCTGGGCGCGCTCTGGCGTTCGGTCCTCGAATCCACGGGCCAGCCGCCCCTGGCCGCCGCCTGACCGGCCAAGGGCCGGCCCTCCCCCGACCCCGAGCTACCTGTAAGCCCCGTGTTTTCTCCCTCTCCCGCCGGGAGAGGGCGGGGTGAGGGGGATTTGCGACGCCACCCCCAAGGCCTTT
>Ga0180009_10005786_pt1 | contig 13141 bp, 9 predicted proteins | sample OS_PC_MetaG_FD_123537 | JGI IMG/M metagenome (GOLD analysis project Ga0180009, IMG submission 123537) | Groundwater microbial communities from the Aspo Hard Rock Laboratory (HRL) deep subsurface site, Sweden - OS_PC_MetaG | ecosystem: Environmental > Aquatic > Deep subsurface > Groundwater... | reverse complement strand
GGATCCGCTCTCCCGTCGCATCGGCGATATGAAGAAGAGGGATTCCGGCCTCCTTCTCAACGGCCTCCGCCATCCTGTGCATCGTGTTGGTGCAGATGAGGATAAAATCCGCTCCTCCTTTCCGCAGACGCTGACCGGCGTCCGTCATGATGTCCGTCAACTCATCCCATGCGCCCCGATGCTGAAGGGCTTCGATTTCGGCGAATTCAACCGAATACATCAGACAACGGGCGGAATGAAGGCCTCCCAGAGCGGTCTTGACCCCTTCATTGACGAGCCTGTAGTATTCGAGGGATGATTCCCAGCTCATTCCCCCGATCATTCCGATGACTTTCATGAGACCTCCCAAATCATTTTGAATATGAAGAACGGCCCGTCCGGCATTTTAACACACAATGTTGATTCTCTTGAAAAACAAGACGGAAGAACATAGGATAGGTTTCGCATTGAGTGCAACATCATTCAAGGAGGCTCGCGTGAATTTTGAAGTGTTCGATCTTGAACGCATTCAGTCCATCTGGGAAAACAGGGTTGCCTACAACCTGACGGAAAGCGGTGTTCACCCCTTTACCCTCTCTGAACTCCTTCCCCCTGAAGAAAGAGACCGCCTCATGAACACCCGCCTGGGATACGGACAGACAAACGGTCTGGAAGAGCTCCGGCCCGCCGTCGCCCGCATCTATTCCGATCTGAATATGGACAATGTGCTTATCACCAACGGATCGGCGGAAGCCAACTTTTTATCCGTCTGGACCCTCCTTGAGCCGGGAGATGAAATCCTCCTGATGCTGCCCAATTACATGCAGATCTGGGGCATCGCCCGTTCCTTCGGTATCACGGTCAAGCCTTTTTACCTTCGGGAGGAAAACGATTGGGGGCCGGACATGGATGAAGTCAGACGCCTTGTTTGTTCCCGAACCAGGATGATCGCCGTCTGCAATCCCAACAACCCCACGGGAGCCGTCCTCAGCCGCGAGCACATGGCCGCTCTCGTTTCCCTTGCGGAAAGCTGCGGAGCCTGGCTCTACGCCGATGAGGTTTACCGGGGCGCGGAACTGGAAGGAGAAGAGACTCCCAGCTTCATTGCTCTCTATGACAAGGCCCTCGTCTGCGCAGGCCTCTCCAAAGCCTACGCCCTGCCCGGCCTTCGGATCGGCTGGCTGGCCGGCCCTGAAAAAACGATCGCCCGTCTCTGGGCGGCCCACGACTACACCTCCATCACCTCGGGGATCCTCAGCAACCACATCGCCGCCCTCGTCCTGGAACCGGAAAAACGGCAGGCCGTTCTGCAGAGGACAAAAGACCTGCTGAAACGCAATTTGACCGTACTGCAGGAATGGATCGCCCGCCGCAGTGATTTTCTGTCCTTGATCCCTCCCAAAGCGGGCGGCATGGCCTTTATCCGATACGCTCTCGACATCAACTCCACAGAACTCACCGAACGGCTGCGCAGGGAAAAAAGTGTGTTTGTCATCGCAGGGGACTGTTTCGGAATGGATCACTTCATCCGTATCGGCATAGGTGCGGAAACGGATTACCTTGAAACCGGATTGAATATGACGGGTGAATTCCTGGACGATATCAGCCGTAAAATTCCTCAATCGTCCCGATAATGAACTCCTGCTGATCTTCCGTCATCTCTCCGTAAATGGGCAGAGCCAGCACTTCACCCGCCGCCTTTTCCGCTTCAGGGAAATCTCCCGTCTTATAGCCCAGGTCAGCGAAACATTTCTGCTGGTGCAGGCAGAGGGGATAATAGATTGCGGAAGCGACGCCCCTGTCCGTGAGAAACACCTGCAGTTCATCCCGACGGGGCGCACTGATAACATATTGGTGATAGGTGTGATGCCTGGTCACGCCGCACCCCTTAAAAACGGCTGCCGGAGTCTGCACCCCCTTGTTCGTCAGTCCGGATTCCTGAAACCGCCTGTCATAATAGGCGGCCTTTTCCATCCGACCCTCGATCCAGCCGTTGAGATGCTTCAGCTTCACCCTTAGAATCATGGCCTGTAGAGCGTCCAGACGGAAATTTCCGCCGAGTGTCTCATAAAAATACTTGTTTATCGATCCATGAACACGGAGAAGCCTGAGCTTGTCGGCCAGTTCCCCGTCGTTCGTCAGAACCATACCGCCGTCCCCGAAAGCGCCGAGGTTTTTTGAGGGGAAAAAAGACAGAATGCCGCAGTCCCCCATGCCGCAGGCCTGTTTGATCCCTTCCGCGGTGGCGTATTCCGTCCCGACGGCCTGAGCCGCATCTTCGATCACGGACAGGCCGTACTTTTCCGTCAGCGTTAAAATATCGTTCATGTTACAGCACTGCCCGTAAAGGTGAACGGGGATGACGGCCTTGATCCGGGTGTTTCCATGGTCTTCGATTTCAGCCGTCAGAAGATCATCCAGCCGTTCCGGACTGAGGTTGTAGGTGACGGGATCGATGTCACAAAAAAGCGGAACGGCTCCCAGACGGGATATGGCCCCCGCCGTTGCAAAGAAGGTAAAAGGCGTGGTCACCACAACATCATCCCTCTGTATTCCAAGAGCCATCAGCGAGATGATGAGCGCATCCGAACCGGACGAGACGCCGACACCATAATCCGTCCCGCAAACGGCCGCCACTTCATCCTCGAGAAGACGGACTTCCTCTCCTAAAATGAATTTCTGATCGGCCAGAAATCCGGGAAGCCGGTCGAGAATTTCTTTTTCATATTCCCTGTACTGCTTTTTTAAATCCAGAAAAGGGATGTTCATTGCACACTCCTCACCTGCGTTTTGTTCAAAGCTCTGACTGAAACTGCCTACGAGAGGACTTTTTTCACCTTTTTTTTATCGACCAACATTTTCCCCTGATAAGAGACAAAATTGAGGAGAATGAGCACTCTGTCGCTCCCGCTGATCTCCTTCTTGAAGATACCGCGCATTCCCTTCAGCGCTCCTTCTGCGACCTCGATCTCATCTCCCACCTCAGGGATGGATCCGTATTTTTCCAGTTCGATGAAGCCGTCGATCTCCCTCGAACGAACCGCTTCAACAATATCCGTATCGATGGGGATGGGCCCTTCATCATTCCCCACAATCCGCTTCACACCCCGGGTGTATTTCACCATTTTGTACTGGGCGGGATGATCAAAAAGAATGAACTGGTATCCGGGGAAAAAAGGGTGGATGCGGTTATCACTTCTGTACTTTGGATTATAAACCTCAAATCCCCCCTGCTGGAAAAGGCGTTCCACCTGAAATTCCTTTTTGGGTTTGGTGTTAAGAACGTACCAGTTATTCATCATCCTGAATTATTCATAAAATCGGTCCATTTCAATATCCTCATTTAATAATGCCGTGTCCTCTAAATATACCAACTGGATGCATTCTCCTCCAGCTGAATTATTAATAAATTGGGCTCCGTCAGTCTTTCAACAACTGAAATTGACGGTAGACGGCGGGCCGCCGATCGGGAAGGAAAAAGCGCCTGGCCGCACATTTCGCCCGTTTGGAGAAGTCACAATCGGCAAAGAGGACGGCCTCTTCTCCTCTGGGAGCCTGGGCAATCACCTGTCCGAAGGGATCCGTGATAAACGACTCGCCCGAAAAATGAAGCTTCTCCTCCTTTCCCACCCGGTTCGCCAGGGCGGCGAAATAACCGTTCTGAAAAGAGGCGACCTGCAGTTCCGCTTCGAATATCCCGGCCGGCCATTCGTCCATGGTCCCGGCTTGAGGGACAAAAACGATATCGGGATCAAGCAGGCCCAGCTGCCGCATGTATTCGGGAAAATGCCTGTCGTAGCATATGGCGATTCCCACCCGCCCCTTCTTTGTATCGTGCACCAGAGTGTTCAGGTCACCGGGCGTGTAATAGCCTTTTTCATGAAAACCAAGACCGTCCATAATGTGGACCATCCGCGTAATACCGGCGATCGTGCCGTCGGTGTTTATCACCGGTGAAGAATCATATGTCCGTCCGTTCGATTCTTCAAAAAGGTTGAGAACGATCACGATTCCGAACTCTTTCGCCAGAGCCGAAAACATCTCCGTTGTCGGTCCCGGAACGGGTTCGGCATATTTTTTAAAATCCGGACCTGCGGGATTCTGCGGAAGAAAAGGAAGAAACCCAAGCTCGGCAAAGGCGATGATCTCCGCCCCGCTTTCGGCCGCCGAGCGGGCCCGCCTGAGCGCATTGCTGCGATTGGCATCCACATCCTCGCCGGCATACTGTTGAACAAGTGCAATTTTCATTTCAACTCCTCGGACATTCACCTTTTGTACAGATTCGCCCTCAAAATGTCAACAGGAAAAGGGTTTTCGAACATAATGGGAAACAGCCACTTTCAACGCCTGCTTAGGGGGAAAATATTTCAAGAAAATAAAACAAGCATGTCATTTTGTCCCGATATCGGATATTGTTTTTATGCGAAAGATAGAACGGAGTACAAAATCATGCCGCCTCTCACCATTCTGATTCCGGTGATTCTCATCCTGTTCACCGCCGCCTTCATCCGCTCCTCTGTCGGCTTCGGTGACGCGGTCCTGGCCATGCCGCTGCTGGCTCTCCTCATCCCCGTCAAAACAGCCACTCCCCTTGTCGCCTTCTGCGCCACGACAATGACTGTTTCCATTCTGATCGGCAGTTGGCGAAAAACCGATTGGAGGATCACATTCCGCCTGGTTGTGGCGACATTGATCGGCATCCCACCCGGATTGTTTCTTCTGAAAAAAATGCCGGACGACATCCTCAAACTCATACTGGGCGCCCTCATCTGCCTGTACGGTCTCTTTCGGTTGTTCGAACCGGGTCTGCGGCTGAAAAAGGATATCCCCATCCTCACCTTTTTTTTCGGTTTAACAGCCGGACTTCTTGGAGGAGCCTACAACACAAATGGCCCCCCCATCGTGATTTACGGCACTCTCCGGGCATGGCCCCCGGCCCGTTTTCGCGCCACTCTTCAGGGTTATTTTTTACCCACCGGATTTCTCATCCTCATCGGACATGGTTTTTCAGGCCTCTGGACAGCCGATGTTTTTCTCATTTTCGGAATCGCGCTCCCCGCCGTTCTTTTGGGTGTTTTTATCGGCGGCATCGTTCACCCCCGCCTGCAGGACCGCTCGTTCGACCGCTTGGTAAGTTCAGTCCTCTTCCTGACGGGACTTCTCCTCCTTCTCCGTGTGCTGTTTGTTTAGTTGGCGAAATACCCTTTGCGGTCGATATCCCCCCCCTTGACAAGATAAAGGGCCTCCACTTTCTGAGGCACTCCGTCCTTCAAAATTTCAAAATCTTCAATGCTGAGATCGGAGACGAAGTCATTTCCGCTGAATACGCGGACAGGGACCTGGACATTCCGGTCAGCCATATCGAACGCCGTGCAGATTCCTCCATCATGGTCACAACATCTCCTGCATCAGGTGGTGTCTTTATTATAGCGGATCGCGCCTGCGGTTGAAACGGGTCAGAACAATCAGCTTTCTGCGACTTTGAATTTCAGCATTTTTTTCACATTGACCGTGATGGAATCGGAAATGGAGTAAAAGGTCGGCAGAAAGAGCAGGGTGAAAAATGTCGAAGTCGACAGCCCTCCGATGATGGCCACGGAAATGGGTGCCCACATCTGCGATCGCCGGCCCGCGGCGGGGAAAAGATCGGGAATAAGAAACGGAAGCGCAAGAGGGAGCACACCAAAGATGGTCGTGATGGCTGTCATGATGATAGGCCGCATCCGGTCTTTTCCGCCCTGGATGATGGCTAAATTCTTCTCCAGTCCCGATTTCCTCAGATTTCGGATATGGTCGATGAGAATGATTCCGTTGTTGACGACAATACCGAACAACGTCAATAAGCCCAGATAGGATGTGGTGTTGAGGGTGATTTTCGACAGGGAAAAAAAGACGGCGACTCCGAACAGGGCCAGAGGAACGGTCAGCAGAATGGTGAAGGGCTGGACGAATGATTCAAACAGGGAAGCCATGATGATGTAGATAAATATCAGGGCCAGGAGAATGGCCAGGTTCGATTCCCCCTGCGATTCCTGGAAGCGCCGCCATCCCGAACCGAGACTCCAAGAATAGCCGTCCGGAAACTGCAGGGAGTTCATAGCTTGACGGATCTCATCGGATACCGCCATCATCCCTTGTGTTTTGGTGTTGACGCGGATGATCAACTTGGACTTCTTGTTTTCCTTACGGATGGATGTCGAGCCCATCCGGTAGCTGATATCGGAGATGGCGGATATGGGAATGCGCTTGTCCTGAACGGGGAGGCTGAGATTGCGAAGGTCCTCCTCTGTGAATCCTTTCTCTTCATCCTGGATCTTCATTATTATGTCGATTTCCCGATTATCCGTTTTGAATTTTCCGATGGGACGTTCCGAAATGGATCGGGAGATCATCTGCGCCACCATCTGACTGTTGACACCAGAGCTCTCCGCTTTTTCGCGGTCGACCTGGACCATCAGCTGAGTGTCTCCTCCTTCGAGGTCGCTTGTGACGTCTTCCACCAGTTCCAAGGTCCGCAGTTTATCCATAACCATGGGTACCAACTCGGTGAGTTTTGTGTAATCCATGCCGATGAGTTCAACCATGATCCCCTGGGAATGTCCTCCGCGCCCCATCCGCTCCCCGTACTCGTAGTTGATGCCGGCCTTGACCGGAAGGATCTCTTTCAGTTTTTCTTTGATCTCTATAACCGTCGGCCCCTTGTCCAACAGGGTGAGTTCGATGGAGCCCTGGTACCGTCCCTGGCGCATACGTCTGACGCCGAATTCCGTGTTTAAGTGCTTGATGGCCATCTCCGCTTTTCGATCCAGAAGAAGTTTTTCAAAATTGTTGAAAAGAAGCTTCATCTCATCGAGCGAATAGGTGCGGGGCATGAAAACGGATACGTTGATCTCTCTCTCGTCGCTGGAGAACATAAATTCCCGTTCAATGTTACCCAGGATTTGAAAGGAAACGAATACGACTAGAACGGCCGCAACGACGACCCCCAGTTTGGTCTTCCAGTTTTTAATGGTGAATCCGATCAGGCGTTCGTAGAAGCTCGTCAACCTGACCAGCCAGCGGGATTTTTCTCTTGCTTTACCCGACAGTAGTCGACTTCCTGCCAGAGGGATAAAGGACAGCGATACGAGAAGGGAGGCGATCAGGGCAAGAGAAATGGTGAGGGCAAAATCCTGCATAAAACGTCCGAATCCGGACTGGGACATGAATCCAAGCGAGATAAACACGACCAGTGTCGTCAACGTGGAGGCGGTGACGGCCAGGGCCACTTCACTGGCTCCCTGCTGGGAAGCCCGGAGCGGTTCATATTTTTTCTCCTGCCGAAGGCGGAAAATATTCTCTAGGACAACGACACTGTTGTCGACAAGCATACCGACCGCCATCATCAGTCCGCTCAGAGAGATGATGTTGATGGTCACATCCGTTTGAAATGCGGCCCTGTAGAGATACATAAAACTGAAAGTGAACACCATAGCCATGGGAATGGCCACGGCGATAATGATGGTCAGCCGGAATTTCCGTAGAAAAAACAGAAGAATGAGGACCGCCATCAAACCGCCGATAATTCCGGAAATCGTCAGGTCCTTGAGGCTCTGAAGGATATCCTCGGACTGATCCCTGTAAAAGATGACGTTCATGCTGTTCAGGGTGGGCTCGTTCTTCTTGATGTGCTCCATGGTTTCCTTAACAGCGGCGCATACGTCCACAATATTAGCGTTCGACGCCCGGAAGATCTGAAAACGGACGGTTTCCACGCCGTCAAGGCGATCGTATTCCTCTTTTTTCGGGTAGTCATAGGTTACAATGGCCACATCGTCGATGGTCAACCCCCTGCTGCTGACCGGAAGTTTTTTGACCTCCTCGAGAATTTTCAACTCACCCGGCACCCGCGCAACAAACCTGGTGGGCCCTTCCTCGATGTATCCTGTGGAAATATTGATGTTGTTGTCGCGGATGGTTTCAATCAGATCGTTGATTCGGATGGATGAGGAATAGAAGACCTCGGGTTTAAGGTTGATTGTCAGGACCTTGTTGCGAATGCCCCGGATATCGACATTAGCCACCCCCTCGATCCGTTCCAGTTCCTGCATGATATATTTTTCGGACCAAAAGTAGAGGTTTTCGAGATCACCGGGCAAAGACAGGCTGAACTGGATGACCGGACGGTCGTTCATGGCGAACCGTCGGATACGAATATCCTCGATATCGTCGGGCAGCTTATCACGAACCTGATCGATTTTGTCCCGGATTTCCATTGTGGCCAGGTCCATGTTGGTCCCGCCCTTGAACTGCATGTGGATGTTGGAGGAAGAAGCGGACGAGGTTGAACTCATCGATTCCAGATTGTTGATGGTGGCCAGGATGTCCTCGAGAGGTCGGGTGATGATCCGTTCCACTTCCTCCGGAGAGGAGGATGTGTAAGGGACTTGGACCATGAGTCCCGGAAAGGAAGTATCGGGCATCATTTCCAGGGGAAGTTTGATAATGGAGATGATGCCGATGGTGATAAAAATCAGCATAACCACGATGACCGTGACCGGCCGTTTGATCGAAAATTCAGGAAGATTCATGATTCACTCGTTTTTGCTTTTTCACCCGACAGACTTTTTTTTGTTTTTTTAAGAATGTCCGTCAGGCGGCCGCTCGCCTCCCCCGGTTTCGTTTCCTTGACCACCCAGTTGTAGACGAGCGGAATAAAAATCAGGGTCAGGAAGGTTCCGAAAATCAGGCCGCCGATAAGAGTCAGGGCCAGAGGGATTCGTATTTCAAAGCCCTCGTTGAAATCGATCGCCATCGGAAAAAGCCCGAGGACGGTGGTGATGGTTGTCATCAGGATGGGCCGCCAGCGCACGCGGGCCGCCGTCTTGATGGCCTCCAGCTTGGCCATGCCTTTCTCCTGGAGTCTCCCGATGTAATCCACCAGCACAATGGCGTTGTTGACGATGATCCCCGAAAGAATGACCAGGCCGATGAGAACGATCACGTTCACCGACATGCTGAAGACGAGACCGACAATCACAACGCCGATAAGGCCCAGGGGAATGGTGAACATGATGATGAAAGGCTTCTTGAAGGATTCAAATTGAGAGGCCATGACCAGATACACGAGAAAAATGGCCAGTAGGATGGCGAACACCATGGAGCTGAAGGCCACGTTCTGTTCCATGCTCTGGCCGGCCAGATTGACCGAGCACTCGGGGGGGATATCCAGGGATTCCTTGACTTCCAGGATTCGGGTCGAGGCGTCTTTGAGGGAGAGGCCCGACAGGTTGCCGGTGATGACGGCTGATTTCTGCTGCAGAATACGTCGTATCTCGGCCGGTCCCTCACTGATGCGGATTTCGGCCAGCGCCTTGAGCGGAACGATCACGCCAAGCCCGTTGCGGATGGTCAAACGTTCAATTTTTTCCACCCGGTCCCTGAAATTCTCAGAGATCCGCACCCGGATGTCCACTTCCCTGTCACTTTCGATGAAGCGGGTGGCGACATCGCCTTCGATTTTATTTCTGATCTGACTTCCGACGGAGTTGATGGTCATATCCTGCGAGGCGAGAATGGCGCGGTTGAAGATGATCTGAATTTCGGGATAACCTTCTTCCATCGAGGATTTGAGGTCGATGATGCCCTCTATGCCCCTCATTTTTTCCAGCATTTCGTCGGAAACCTGTTTGATCATGTCGACATTGTTGGCTGAAATGACCACTTCCAGGGGCGCCTTGAAGGAAAACAGGCGCGGTTTGTAGATCTTGATCTTTGCCGTGGAGAACTGTTCCAGATCCGCGCGCACACGATCCATGATCCTGTCCTCTTTTTTGCCGAGAATGCCGTCTTCGAGGCGGATGACAAACTCGGACAGGTTTTCCCGCTCCTCCTGAAACGAGATTCCTCCCCTGGAGCCTTTTCCGATCAACTCATATATGCTTTCAACTTCCTTGTACTCTTTCAGTTTGTTGCGGATATCGGAGATGATGGATGCATTTTCCTTGAGGGCCGTTCCCGGCTTGAATTCGACATTGATCATAAACTCTCCCTGCGAAATGACAGGGATGAGCTCCTGCCCCATGAACCGGATCATGAAGACGGATCCGAAAAAGAGCAGAACGACCATCACGAGAATGATCCGCCGCTTTGAAAAGGAGGCGGCTTGGAATTTCTTATAACTGGAGAAAAACCGTTCGTAGACGGCATCCAGCGGCTTGAATATGAAAGTCAGCATTCGGCTCGTGGATGGGCCTTTGGATTCCCGTCGCATGGCCGAGTTGAGCATGGGCACCAGAGTGAGCGACACCACAAGGGACGCCAGGAGTGAAAAGGTCACGGTCAGCGCCATGTCCTTGAAAAGCTGTCCGGCCACTCCTTCGACAAAAACGATGGGGAAAAAAACGGCGACCGTCGTAAAGGTGGAGGCGGTCACGGCGCCGGCCACTTCGGATGTCCCTTCCAAAGCGGCATCATACAGATTTTTACCTTGCTCCCGGTATCGCTGGATGGACTCCAGAACGACAATGGAGTTGTCCACCAGCATCCCTATGCCCAGGGCCAACCCTCCCATTGAAATGATGTTCAGTGAAATGTCGGACGAGTACATGAGAAAAAAGGTGATGATGACTGAAATGGGAATGGCCATTCCGATGATGAGCGTGCTGCGAAAATTTTTCAGGAAATAGAGCAGCACAAAGATGGCCAGCAATCCTCCGATAAGGGCTGTCTGCTTGACCTGATCGATGGTGCTGCGGATAAACTTGGATTGATTGGTGATGACGAGAAAGTCCATGTTGCGGGGCTGCAGGATGGTTCTTCGGACGGTTTCCAGCTTCTCGGTGACGGCATTGGCCACGGAAACCGTGTTGGCGTCGGCGGCCCGGTAAATGGCGGCCTCGATACACTCATTTCCGTTGATGCGGGAAATGACTTTCCGCTCCTTGTATCCTCTGAAGACATCAGCGATGCTGCCAAGGGTGATTTGGACATCACCCCGCTTCTCGACGATGATATCCTTGATCTCCTCCACCGTCTTGAACTGGTTGACCGTACGGACCAGAAACTGGCTGTCTTTCTGTTTCAGAATTCCGGCGGAAAGGTTGACATTCTCCTGGACCAGACGGTTGGCGACCGTGGTGATGGGAATATTGAGAAGGCTCAACTGCTGCTCGTCGATGTCGATGTGGATTTCATCCTCCAGACCACCCGATATGGAGCAGGACGCAACCCCCTCGATGCTTTCTAGGGCCTGTTTGACCTCCCGTTCCGCAATGTAGCGGATCCAGGACAGGTCGTTTCCCTCGCCCGTCAGTCCCAGCTTCATGATGGGTTCCTGATTGGGATCGTAGCGGAGAATGACGGGCTTGGCCGCTCCGACAGGAAGACGGATGAGGTCCAGTTTTTCCCTGATTTTGAGGGTGGCGAAATCCATATTGGTATCCCAGGCGAATTCAACCATCACTTCAGACAGTTCCGCCCGTGAAATGGATGAAATGCGGACCACATTGTCCACTACACCGCAGGTTTCCTCGATCGGTTTGGAAACGATGTTCTCAATCTCGGAGGGAGCTGTCCCCGGATATTCCGTTTTGATTGTCAGGGTCGGATAGGAAATGGTGGGCAGCAGATTGAGCTTCAGGCGGGAGTAGGAAATGACACCAAAAATAACGGCGGCCATGGTGAACATGACAATCGTCACCGGCCGATTGATGGAAAATTTGACAATTTTCATTGGAGCACTTCAATACGATCGCCGTCTTTGAGTGATTCGACACCAACGGTCACGATCACTTCGCCTCCGTTCAGCCCTGACGTGATTTCGACAAGGTCCTCCTCGGTCAGTCCGATAGTGATTTCCCTCTGGGAGACCGAGTTGCCCTGCTTGACGAAAACGTAGGTTTTATTCTGCTTGTAAAGGATGGCCTTGCGAGGCACAGCCAGAACATTTTCCTTCATGCCGATGATGATGCGGGCCTCTACGAACATCCCGGGTTTGAGTTTGAGCGATTCGTCATAAACCTCAATGGTCACCTTAACCGTTCCTGTCTGGGTATCGATACGGGGATTGATGAGCTTGACACTTCCGTTGAACACATTCCCCTTAAGAACTTCCGTGGTGACTTCGGACAGCATGCCGACATTCAGGCTGGTGGAATCGGTGGTCGGCACAAACACCCGAATGAGAAGCGGTTTGAAGTCCTCGATGGTGTAGACCTGTTCGTTGGCGTTGACCCTGTCCCCCACCTCGATCAGCCTTTCGGTGATGTAGCCTTCGGAAAGAGCGCGAATCCGCGTCCAGCTCAGCTGCAGTTCCAGATTGCTGAAGTCTTTGAGGCGGTTCTCGTATTCCAGCTGACTTTTTTTAAAGGCGGCCTCACTTGTCTGGAATTCCTGTTCCGAAATAAGTTCTTTTTTGATGAGTTCCTGGCTGCGCGTGAAATCCCGCTGCACCTCATCCCTGGTGAGAAGAGCCTGTTCCAGGGTGATTTTGGCCTGTTCATAACTGATCCGAATTTCTTTGTCGTCAAGGAGGGCGATGACATCATTTTCCTTGACGATATCCCCTTCTTCCCTGACGATCTGCTTGACGTAGGCGGAGAGTCGGGAATAAATCTCGACCATCCGTTCCGGTTCGACGATGCCGTTTAAAACAAGGTAGGAGTTCAGGTTGTTTCGCCCGACGGTCTGAACATTGACGGGACGGGCATCACCGCCCTGAAACTGGGCGAGCATCTCTCGGACTTTGTCGGGAGGGATCTGGCCGGATTTGATCGCATCCCTCATCTGTTGCGGAATGTCGAGTTTGTCGACGTCAATCTCCCCTCCCTCTTGCCTGCCGGATCCACGTCTCTCGCCGGCCATGCCTTCTTTTGTCTGGGGAGCTTTGTCGGAAGATGCCTGTTTGGATTGGGCCGGCTGCCCCTGCTCCCCTTCCTGACCTCTTTTGGAGCCGCCGCAGCCGATCATCAGCACCAGCGCTGTGCCTGTCAGAATGATTAATAATTTTCTCATGATCACACCACCTTCAGTATTTACCACCGCATTATCATTATTGTTTTGTGTCAATACGGATTTAAAATGTTTATAATTTTTAGACGTATTATAACCACTTTTCTTCCCTTCATCGACCTTTTCAACTCAAATTTATCATCTATATGTTGTATTTTGTTAAAAAACGGCG
>Ga0180009_10005785_pt1 | contig 13142 bp, 12 predicted proteins | sample OS_PC_MetaG_FD_123537 | JGI IMG/M metagenome (GOLD analysis project Ga0180009, IMG submission 123537) | Groundwater microbial communities from the Aspo Hard Rock Laboratory (HRL) deep subsurface site, Sweden - OS_PC_MetaG | ecosystem: Environmental > Aquatic > Deep subsurface > Groundwater... | reverse complement strand
GAATCTTTTGTAACCACTTTCCCGCAGTCAAAACAAATTGTTTTTCCAATTCGGGCAAAGAGCAGCCGAAGGTAATCATAAATCTCTGTGCTGGTTCCAACAGTAGAGCGGGGATTCCGAACGCCGGCTTTTTGTTCTATTGCAACAGCCGGGCTGATGCCGTAAATGAAATCGACATCAGGCTTGTTCATCCTTTCTAAAAATTGGCGCGCGTAAGAAGAAAGAGACTCAACGTATCTTCGCTGCCCTTCTGCATAGATTGTATCAAAAACGAGGGAAGATTTTCCGCTGCCGCTTACTCCCGTAAATACAATTAATTTATTGCGCGGAATCTCGAAAGAGAGATTTTTCAAATTATGTTCGCGCGCACCCTTAACAATGATTTTGCTGTTTTTCTTTGTTTCTTTTATGTCGGACATATCTGCTTTCTAAATTGAGTGCAAAAATACAAAAAAGCACAAACTTGTTTTGTAATGAATTAGTTTCGGGAAGATGTTTTTTGTATAAATTGATGATTAGTTAAAAGCGTTTTCGTAATGAACAATTCTAGGGGCTTCTTTTCCCCTGAACAAAATGGAGATAACGTCCAGACGGCAGTCTTTATCAACAATTTCTCTTTCCATTAAATAAGCTGCCGCAATCTTTTTGATCTGCGCCTGCTTCTTTTTTGTAACCGCATATTCGGGTAAACCGAATTCAAGATTCTTACGGGTTTTAACTTCAATAAAAACGAGCGCGTTTTTATCTTCTGCAACTATATCTATTTCTCCGTGACCGTAACGGTAATTTCTTTCGATTATTTTATAACCTTTTTTCAATATCAAATCACAAGCATAATCCTCACCCGTATTTCCGGTTTTTTGCAGAAACCCGCTTTTCAAATCATCACCGGAGTTTGTTCTTGGGCAGATACTATTTTTCTCAAAAAAGAAATTCTGTGAATATTCGTTACGCCGTAATTTTTAACAGCATCAATGTGCTCTTTAGTGCCGTATCCTTTGTTTTTATGCCACATGTAAATAGGATGCGTTTTAGAATATTCCCTCATAATATTATCTCGCGTAACTTTAGCAATAATTGATGCCGCAGCGACCGAGAATGATTTTGAATCTCCCTTTACAACGCAGTGAGTATTAATGCCGCTTTTAAAAACTTTGTTGCCATCGATCAAAATTAAATCCGGCGTTGGAATTAAACTCTCGGAAGCAATTCTCATTGCTTTTAAAGCTGCTTGAAGAATGTTAATTAGATCAATTTCTTTTTGATCGATAATCCCGATACCATATGAGACACAATTTTTGACAATCCAATGGTAAAGTTCTTCCCTCGATTTTGCAGAGAGTTTTTTAGAATCGTTGATGGCTGGATGAAAAACTTGTTTCTCAAAAATAGCAGCAGCCGCCACAACGGGCCCGGCAATCGGTCCCCGCCCCGCTTCATCAACGCCAGCGATAATATTAATATTCCGTTTCAGAAAGGAGTTGTCAAATAGTTTCAAATTATTGAGGACAGTTCCAGCGTTCTTCATATCAGTATTGATTCCCAAGAAAGATTGCAATTAAGCCAAACACCATGTTTAATTTTAAAAGATTGCTCATGCCTCTAAGTTTTTTTGCGGTTAATTCTCTCGACATTTCGCGCATGAAGTAAACAAACAGTCCGTTTACCAAAGGCATAACTATTATAAAATATTCTATCCGATAAATTTTGAACGCAAATGGAATTGTTGTTATCAGCATCAAAATTATTGTTAATGTTCTTATAAGAGTTAAAGAATTCGTGATTCCATATTTTGACGGAAACGTAACAACTCCATGTGCAAGATCTCCTTTTGTGTCTTCAATATCTTTTACGATCTCGCGAATTAGATTTACGAAAAAAGCGAACACACCGGGAATAATTCCGTTCTCCCAATTTTCCGCAGCAACGCCGCCAAAAATGAATGCAAATCCGGTAAAGAAGGCAACAACAATATTTCCAACAAGGGGAATTCGTTTTAAACTGTACGAATAGAAAAAGATTACCGTGATTGCAAACAGCACAATTGCCAGAGCGTAAATATTAATTAAAAACGCCAAAGCTATTGCAGCAAAAAGCAGAATGAAATAATAAATAAGAGAGCTTTGCTTGCTCATTTTTCCCGAAGGCAATACTCTGCCCGGGCGGTTCACGGCATCAATTTCAATATCCAAATAATCGTTAATAATATTTCCCGAAGAGCCTACAAGCGATCCGCTTAAAGCCGCAAATATTATCAGCATAAAATTGGATTCTGTAATACCGCAAAGCAATCCCGCAACAATTATAGAGAAGAAGGTGATTACGAAATTTATCGGTCGGAGTATAATCAAGTATGGTAACATAGCCGTCAAGTTTAATTAAAATTCATTTAACAAACCAAAGTGTATTTTTCCATCGGAAAAAGAGCCGGCATCGGCAAATGCAAAACTAACCGCCATAACCCCGAGAGCGGTTTCTAAACTTATTCCCATTCCGTAACCCAATTTAAAAGATTCCGCTCGAACAAATGAATCGCTGTCATTTCGCAAATAATAACCCGAATCAAAAAACAGAAATGCGAATGATCTTTTTGTCAACAAATATCTGTATTCGAGGTTAGACCAAAATATTCTGTTTCCAAAAAATTGATTTTCGAGATAACCCCGCAAAGTATTTGTGCCGCCCAATTTGTAAAGATCGCTTATTTCGAACAAATCACTTTTAAGCTCTTTAGCATGAAACCCAAAATGCAAAACCTGTCTAATTATTGGCTGGTAGTAAGCCAAAAAATCAAGTTCAATGCGCTGCAATTCCTCGCTCTTGTTGGCAGTCAAAGGAAGATACAATGCAGGTCCATTAATCTTTTTAGATGAAAATTTATATGTGCTCAAAAAATAAAATCCCTCTGTCGGGGAATAAACATCGTCTCTGGAATCGAGCTTAAAAATTACGCCCGATGTTGTTAATGTAGAATTGAAGACTGTAAATCCTCTGTTTTCCGGATCAGTGGGAATAACAGACTGCGTTTCCAGCAGTAATGACGCAGAGATTTCATCAGTTGCAAGAAATTCAACAGAGCCGCCGAATTTGCGTTCAACGTAAGTTGTGTCTTGAACGCGTTGAAAAATTATTCCGCTGAGATTTACCGGGAAATCCAAAAACCATGGCTCGAGATATTTAATCTCTAATTCCTGCGAATTGCGGTTTTCTTTCTGCCAGCGGAAACCAGCAGATCTTCCGGTTCCAAAGATATTTTGCAGACTAATATTTATATAGCCTGTAAAATATCCATTTGTTCCTTTCTTTTGTGAAGGGACATAGCCAACTATTCCGTCAAAGCTATTTGTCTCTTTCTCTTCCACAACGATATTAAGAACGCCCTCATTGCTGGAATTGAAAAAATAATTCGGTGCGCTAACGGAATTAAAATATCGAAGTCGGTTCAGGAGTTTGGGGATATTATCTATTTTCTTCTGATTGTAATATTCTCCGGTATTTATTCGCGCGGCTCTAATGATTACGTAATCTTTGGTCTTGCTATTTCCTTCAATATCTATTTTATCGAATCTGCTAATCTGATTCAGTTCAATCTTTGCGGTGATATCAACGAATTGATTGGACGAAGAATCGGAGTAGAAATACACCGAAGAAATTTTAATAGACGCAAAAGGGTAACCCACATTTTGAAGGTTAGCCAAAGTCTCTGAAACAGCTCGCTCAAGAGAATGCTTTGTAAAAATATTTCCTTCAATAAATTTAAAATTTGGTTCTATTATTTCAACCAACGAAGAATCTTTAATTTCCAGAAATATATATTGAATGATGACCGGATTGTTTTCCTCAACATATATTTTCAAATCAAATTTTGTTGAATCAGGCGAATAATCTTTTGTTATCTCTAACTTAAAATTATAGTAACCGTTAGAGCGCAGATTGTTCGACAATCTGTTGGCAGCGGTATCAATTATTCCTTCGAACTCATTTCCGCCAGGTTTGATAGAGAGCCAAGTTAAATATTCGCTATCTGAAATTTTCTTATTCCCGGCTATGGAAATTGAGCCAATATTTTGTGCGGCAATAGTGTGGTAAAGCAAAACGACAAAAACTATTTTAATGAAAAGTTGCCGAATCATCGATTGACTTCATTTTTTTACCAACAGGTTTAATGTTTATCGCAGACACATATTCCTCTATCGAGCTTAAGGGCACATTGCATACATCCATCGAAGATGCATTCAAAGCGCCGAGAGCTACAGCGGTTTTAACAAAGTCGTCAAACACAACTCCATTTTCAAGTCCATAAATTATGCCCGCCGTAAAAGCGTCTCCGCTTCCAGTCGCGTCAACTTCATTAACCGCGGGAAAAGTAATTTCGTGAATGTAATCATATTGTGAAGCATAAACAGGATTTTTCCCGTCAGTTAGAAAAGCAAGACGAACGCCCTTTTTATATACTAAATTTAAGTACGTTGACTTTTCACTAGGACTTTGCAGAGAAATACCCAAAGAACTCTCGGTTTCCTTTATGTTGTTGTGAAGAACTGTCGGGTTCTCGTCAATGCACTCAGATAAGTGTTTGCCGTAAGTATCCAAGACAGAAATTTTATCATATTGATTTGCGAATTGTATTCCTTTAATAAATATTTCAGCGGCTTCTTCATTCGGGGCGCTGCCGGAAAAAACAACGATAGAAGAATTCAAAATCATTTTCTCAAGCCGGTTTATGAACTCGTCAATTTCTGATTTTGACAGGACGGCATTCGGCGGAAAGAAAGAAGTAATTTTGCGATTGCTTTTCTCGACTGTAATGAGAGCTTCGCGCGTTTCATTCTTTTGAGAAATTACGGTGTGATTGATTTGCTCTGCGGTTAAAACAGAGCGGAGAATTTTACCGGAATTTCCTCCGAGAGGAAGGATTGCTAAATTATTAATTCCGAGCAAATTAAGCTGACGGCTAACATTAATCCCCTTGCCGCCGGACTTATATTCCAGCCGGGAAGATCTGTTTACCGCACCCGCAATAATCGAGTTAAAATAAAATCTTTTTTCTAAAAGCGGATTAATTGTTACTGTAAGTACCATGTTTCAATCAAATAAAAAAGCGAATTCACGTTCAAAATAATTCAAATATAATTGTGAACCCGCTGGATTAATTTTATTGTTTTTTCTTATTGTCTGTAACGATACCAATCTCCGTACTGCTGATCGAGCAATCGATAATCGCCAAAGCCGGTTTGGTCTATAAACACAAATCTTTTATTGATGTCGTAGTAATCCCAAACTTCATATGGCTTTGAATTGTACTCAAACGGATGCCGCTCAACATTGCTAGGCGGACCTAGAATAATGTAAATCATTCCCATGTCCGTTCGCCAGCCGTCAAAGTAATGTTTGAAATTTACATTTGCATAATCCACCCTTCTGTAGTATTCGGCAAGCACTTCATTTTCTTCTGTGTTAGGAGAAGGGTCTTTGCGCTTCCAAAACTCTTTGTACTTCTCTAGCCGTTCGTCAAAGCTTTTGACCTCGGAAATACTATCAATCTGAGAACCCGAGGCAATATACGTCATCTGTTCAATAGCCTTATCCAAATCTGTAATTGATTCGGGAAAACCGAAAATCTGTGAAACGAATTTTTTGCTGATATTATCGGCAACCTTCCAATCTTTATCGCGCATATTAACGATGAGCGTATAGCCGCCGAGTACCAAACCAACATTTTCAAGTTCGGCATGAATTTCGTTACGTCCGGATTTTAACGAAAGGTCAACAATGCGGGTGTGAACATTGCGGTCTCCGGAACCCAGCACTTTATATTCAACAGAAATATCCGTTGGCGCATCGCTGTAAATTTCGTAATAGAAATTAATGTTGGACTTTCCGCTAATTGTACGATTAGAAACACTGGGAATAATTTTTGTGTTATCGCCCTTAACTTTATTCGATGCCAAAATTAAGTCGCTGAATTGCAGAGGCTTTTTGTATTGCACGACCCTAACCGGCAAATCTACAACATAATTTTTTTTAGAATCTTTATCGATAACCTCGCATCGGAGATTATAATTTCCCGCATCCAAATCAAACGTGCGGTAACTGTAGTTGAAATTATTTTTTGAAGACGCTTCAGTAAAATCTTTTGAGCTAACTTGCTCATTCCATCTGCGTTCGAGAATAATAATTTCTTTTTTCTCGTCCTGTATTGCTATTGAAACCGAATACTTTGCCGAAAACCCGCCGCCGCTTCTTATGAATTGAATATTTGAATAAGGCATTTTAAGGAATACGTCTAGTCTGGTTTTTCCTTCGGTATCGCTTTTGAAATTAGCTGTTTCGATATAAAAGCCCGGAAAGAAACCATAAGCAGATTTCCCTTTTGAATGTTCCACTTGAGCAAAAACGGCAGAACACAAAAACACAGATAGAAGCAAATATTTTTTCATTTTAACATTCTCTCAATTTGACGCTAATTTAGCAAACAAATCATACTCATTGCAATCCAAAATTTTTACTCTATAAAATTCGCCCAATTGCAAAACAGAGCCTTTTTTCTCTATTAAAATTTCCCCATCAACTTCGGGAGCGTCCTTTTCAGACCGGGCAATGTAATAATCGCCTTCTTCTCCATCAAGAATTACTTTTAATTCCTCTCCCACCATTCTTTGATTTTTGGAATGGGAAATTTCTTTTTGAATTTCCATCAAAACGCTTTTTCTTCTTTCCTTTTCCTCTTCGTCAAAAGGATCGGCAAGAATAAAACTCGGCGTGTTCTCTTCGATTGAATAGTTAAAAACGCCCAGCCTGTCGAATTCAACCTCTTTAACAAATTCGCATAACTCGTTAAAATCCGCTTCTGTTTCCGCTGGGTAGCCGACAATAAAAGTCGTTCTCAAAGTCAATCCCGGAATTTTTTCTTTTAACTCTTTAATTACACTTTTTGTTCTCTTCGAAGAAATTCCTCTCCGCATAGATTTCAAAACTCTGTCGGTAATATGCTGCAGGGGCATGTCAATGTACTTACATATTTTAGAATTCTTTGCGATAACTTCGATAACGTCATTCGGAAAATGAGACGGATAAGCATACAGAAGCCGAATCCACTCAATTCCTTTTATTTCGCTCAATTCGTTTAGCAGTTTGGCTAAGATTCGTTTACCATAGATGTCAATTCCATAATCGGTAGTGTCCTGCCCGATAATTATTAATTCTTTCACTCCTTTTCGAGCGAGCGAAGTTGCTTCTGAAATTAAATCCTCAAACGGTTTGGACTTGTGCTTGCCGCGCATTAGCGGTATGGCGCAAAAGGAACATGGATTGTCGCATCCCTCGGAAATTTTCAAATAAGCATAGTGTTTGGGCGATGTTAATTCTCTTTCGCCTAGCAGTTCGCGTTTTAGATCGGCGCCAAGCTCTTTTAATATTCCCTCGTAATCTTCCGTTCCAAAAAATGCATCAACTTCGGGAATTTCTTTCTTTAAATCGAACGAGTAACGCTCGGACAAACAGCCCGCCACAATTACTCGTTTAATATTTCCGGACTTTTTTAATTCCGCGGCTTCAAGAATTGTATTAACGGATTCTTCCTTTGCTGCGTCAATAAAACCGCAAGTGTTTATTATTACGCAGTCGGCTGAATTCGGATCGCTCACTAGTTCAATGTTGTTCAATTTTAGCTGACCCATTAACCGTTCGGAATCCACCGTATTCTTTGAACATCCAAGCGTTATTATTCCAACCTTTTCTTTCTTGTTTTCCATCAAATCTTTGTTTTATTAAATAATTACCGTTAGTAAAAATACGTTAATGCGTTCAAATTAGTTCACTAAAGAGAATTTTATCTGAGGAAAACAAACTGTGAAGAAGTTACAGCAATCATATTTATAATGACGCTAAGTATTTTCGCATTTCTTCAACAACTTCTTTTTGATGCGCTCTTTTGTTTGTTTCAAGGTCAATGTAGGTGGATTTTTCCATCATCGCAGACATCTTAACTAGGTTTTCAGGAATGTGAAGCTTGTCCTTTGATGCTCCAACAATTAGCGTAGGATATTTAATTGATGGAAGCAGTTTCCAAACGGAATAATTTGCAACTGCTTTTGCGGCTCGTTTTAATTTCCACGGATCAGCGGAATCGAGAACGGACGCGTATTTTTCATATTGCTCGATATCGCTTTTAGCGTCAAGACGAAATGTTTTTAAGTACCATTTAACATACGGCTTAAAAAAAAGATAGAGGGGAGGAAAAAAAAGATTAATAAGCACAACACCGAAACGGGGAATCCGTATTTCCGCGTTCGGACCAACGAAAACCAGGCATATCGGATCTTCTTTTATAAATCTGCAGCTGTCAAGAATAGATGTTGCGCCAAGTGAACTTCCGAAAAGAATATATTTTTGTTTCTGCAAACCTAAAATAGATATCAGGTTTAGCAAATCTTCTCCGATTCTCCCAACGCTGAAATCTTCATTACTCTGAACTTGAGATGAAATTTTTTCTCTTGTTTCAACGTAATAGATTTTAAAATCTTTGGACATTTCAAGAAGAACTTCCTTCCAGCCGTTTATCATTGACGCCCAGCCGGGAACAAGCACTACCGAGGGATTCCCATTATCAGCAGGCGGAGAGAATGTTATTACTCGCAGAGAAACATTTTCGGAAACGGAAATCATTTCCTCTCTAAAAACGCAGCCGTCTGCGCAGAACTCTGCAAGATTTTGTTTCATAGCCGTAACGCCAACTTAGTTTTATTGATTGTCCACTTGGGGGAAATTCACTTAAAGCTCTTCGGGATTTATTATTTGGAAAAAATGTTTTGCCACTTTCAAAAATTTATTATCAGATGAAATGAAATAATCTATTTTTACAAAATTATTTGAATAAAATGCTGAAGCTAATTGCAAAGAATCTAAAGTCTTTAGACTGTACTTTGTGCCAAAATTATCAAGCAATTGTACCGCTATATTTTTTACTATCTGATCTAAAATTACAATATTATAACTTTCGAAGTCTCTGTCAAATAACCGGAATACTTCCATCAGGTCTTTCTTGGAAATCTCTTTTGTTCTATATCGTTTTAATAGGGCAGAATGAAGCTCGATTTTTGTTATATCAGATGTCGTTAAAAATAATTCTTCGGAAATTTCCGACATGAATTGGGATAATTTCTCAGTTCCTTTTTCATCATGATATAATTTTATGATTGCATTAGTATCAAGAAAAAGATTCATCCATTTTCTCTATCGGAATTTATATCGTCCGAGATATTACCAGCAATGGATTTTGTCAATTTTCGGACTTTCAAAAAAGACAAGTCTTCAAATATCACTTTTGGAATTACAATAACTTTTACATCCATCTCTTCATTAATGGGTAATTTGTCAATCGTTAAATATCCATTTTTAACATGTGCATCAACAATATATTGGTTCATCTTGTACGCCTTTATTAAATTTTATCAAATCTAAATATTTTTCTTATTCATTGCCAGATAAAATTTCGCGCATTTCTAAGTGCGAATTTAATAATCATTTGACATTTCCTATCAGCGGTTTATCATTGATGCCCAGCCGGGAACAAGCACAGCCGAAGGATTTCCAATATCAACAGGCAGAAAGAAAGTTATAGCCCTTAGTGAAACATTTTCAGAAACGGAAATCATTTCCTCTGCAAAAGCACAGCCTTCAGCGCAAAACTCAACAAGATTTTGTTTCATAGATTTATCCATGTTTCAATAAACGGCAACTACTTTTAATTTTAATACTCAGCTTTCGCAAAGATGTAGAGCGAAACGCTGTTTCGCTTAATAAATGAATAATGCGAAGTAAATCTGCCGATCATTCCCCAAAGGGACAAGCAGCGAATCGCTCTACAACCCCAGCAGGCGGGGGATTCGTACGGTTTCGCCGACACTCTTTGTTAGGGGTGGACATCCCTTTAATTAAATAATGACAATTCTTCTGATTGCCAGAAAGTGAACTTCAAAGATTTAGACTTGATAGTGCGGACCATTGAATGAGATTTCAGAAAAGAAGTTAATTTTTTAGTGTCCCAATCAAGATTTAATTTTTTTGCAATTTCCTTTGAAGTAAACTCACCCATTTTGAGCAATTCAATAATTTTTGTTTCAATGGATTCGATATTTGGTTCTGAAACGACCTGATTTAAAGTTTGGACTTGTTCATAACATATTTGTTCAAAAACATTTCCAAACATGTCAACGGGCAATGCGCCTTTCTCAATGAGAATCATGTTTGCATTCTCTTCATCGCGTTCAGGTTTACGCACAAATATTTTTCTTTCTTTGCGTAAACCATCCATTACCCCAGACCATGTTCCTCCTTTTTCACTTGACTCCGCCACAAATATTTCCTCCGCTAGTCCATATATAATTGGATTTCTAGCCATAGCCAATTTAATATTCCAGGGCGCCTTTGGAAAAAATGTGCTGATCACAATTACATTGCCATCGATGATTTGTTTGTAATATTTTTTAAAACCCGAATCAAAAGTCATAATTCCTTGCGGCAGGACTATTATGCTTTGACCATTATATTTAATAGCAGAATCCAATGCTTGTTTGTCAACCCCTTTGGCAAAACCGCTCACAACAACTTTAAAATTTTTACTTGCTTCCAGAGCAATGTTGTCCGTAAATTCTAATGCTGCTGCCGAAGCATCCCTTGAACCAACAATTGCGATTGATTTCTCTTTTAAGATTTGTTTGTTGCCTTTTGTGTATATGAGAGGGGGTGAGTAAGCGCGCTTTAAATTATTCTTTAGTATCGACGAATAATTTTCTGACGTAATTGGAATAATATCATACCCCTGCTCAAATAGATCTTCAACAATGAAAGCGTTATTAGCTAACTCTTTCTTAGATTCTTCGAACGCGGATATTTCATTATCGGTAAGTTGGTATTTAGATTTAAGAGTTATTCTATCTAAATGAAAAAGATCAATAATAGTAAGACCTTCTTGAAATGTTTTTACAATTAGATCATTCTTAGTTTTGTTGCTCATTTTAGGAAGATGCGCTAAAGCCATCCAATATGCGTATTCTTGTTTCATCATTAATTCCTAAATATCTCCGCCAACAGTTCTTGCAATTACTAATGGAGCTATTTTAATCGCCCCATAACTTGTAAATAAATTGCCAATTTCTTTAATCGTAGCTCCGCTATCAAAAATATCATCAAATAACAAAATTGACGTGCCGATTAATTCCGCGGCATTTTCATACTTAAACACACCACTTACATTGTCCTTCTTTAAGTAATTATTTTGAAAAACTTTTTGAGGTCTTGTTTTAGAAATCTTTTTCAATTTATGCGAGATGGGAATTTCTAAAACTGCAGAAAGTTTTTCAGCAAAAATTTTAACTAAATCGCCAGACTCTGTTGACGGCACATAGCAAATGTAGTCAAAATTTTGTTGACCATATTTTTTTCTGAATGCTTTTAGAGTTAATCTTAATAAAAAATCTGGGAAATCACCGCCATTTTCGTATTTACATCTATGAATAGCCGCCCCAACATTTGAAACGCCATAATAGGAGGAGGCGACACCATTAACAACATTTGAATTTTTCGATTCTACAAATAAATCTGGGAAATAAGTCTCTCTAAATTCCAGAAGTTTTTCAGACATCTCTTTGTTTTGAATTACATCAAACTTTTTGTGATAAGTGTTATCGCAATTAGAGAATTCTCTGTCGCTAATATCGCCCAAATATTCACACAGAAATTGCATCCTGGAATTTTGTGTAAAAACGTATTCAATCATCGAATCTAAATCTTTGAGCTTCTTTTCTCTTAACTCGTAAAATGGCTTTGTATCTAATTTCGGAGCGTTAAACTGATACTCAAATTTTTTCGAACGCCCGTAAAGCACTTCTTTAATAATGCCTTGATCAACTAAGTCTGCTTTTATTACCCTGATCTGGTTCTGCTTCATATTGGAGGCTTTCATCAGCTCTCTTTCACCTAGTGGCTGAATTTTCAAAGCATCAATTACACTTTGATATTTGGGGATAGATGGTTTGGTGCCCTCAATAAAAGCCAAGGGTAACTTTGCATCCTCAAAAACATTGTTTTCATCTTGTGCCGAGTTAAAAAATAGAATAATGTAAGTCGGTTGACCATCTCTTCCAGCCCTTCCTATTTCCTGATAATAGTGTATGGGAGAAGCCGGAATTTGAGAATGAATAATAAACCTTATATCCGGCTTATCTATGCCCATTCCAAGAGCATTTGTAGAAATTATACATTTCCACTTATTCGACATCAGACCTTTTTCAATTTCTTTTCTTGAATCACCGTCTAATCCGGCATTATACTCAACAGAGCTAATATTTAAGAAATTCAGCCATCTCGAATAAATTTCAGTATTAACTCGTGTCCCAGTATAAATTATTCCATTTCCTTTGAGTTCGCTAATTTTATTCCCCAACCAAATAAGTTTATCATCCTCTGATTTAACGTCTATCACAAAAAGATGTAAATTCTCTCTTATTAAATTACCGCGAATTGTTACTATATCTCCGGAGATTTGCTTTTCAATATCATCTTGAACTCTTATTGTGGCAGTTGCCGTAGTTGCCAAAACGGGAAGGTTCTTGGGTAATAATTGAACTAAATTAATAATTCTTCTGAATGCCGGGCGAAAGTCGTGCCCCCATACAGACACAGTATGAGCTTCGTCAATCACCACCATTGATAAATTCATCCTGCGAGCTGCATCTATCCATTCTTGGTTTTCTTGTCTTTCCGGAGCTATGTATAGGATTTTTATTCTCCCTTGAATAGCTTCTTCAATAGTAATGGAATTTTCTTCTTGAGATTGCTCTGAATTAATAAACTTAGCCGAGATTCCCTTTTCATTTAGACTACGGACTTGATCGCGCATAAGCGCAATTAAAGGAGAAAAAATAACCGTAATACCGCTGAATTGAGTGGCTGGAAATTGAAAACAAAGAGATTTTCCATAACCGGTTTTTTCAATCAATAGAACTCTTTTGCCTTCAAACAATAATTTGATAGTATCCCATTGCTCATCATAAAATTTTTCGAAACCAAAGATTGATTGCAACTTTTTTTCAGCTTCAATGCGGTTCATAATATTCACATATTTATTAAGGTGGCTAACG
>Ga0180009_10005783_pt1 | contig 13147 bp, 10 predicted proteins | sample OS_PC_MetaG_FD_123537 | JGI IMG/M metagenome (GOLD analysis project Ga0180009, IMG submission 123537) | Groundwater microbial communities from the Aspo Hard Rock Laboratory (HRL) deep subsurface site, Sweden - OS_PC_MetaG | ecosystem: Environmental > Aquatic > Deep subsurface > Groundwater... | reverse complement strand
CTATCCTGTATAAGCTGAAGTCGAAAAGTTTAAATTTGAAGTGCCTAAAGTGAGCTAAAGTTGAGGAATGCGCTTTTAGCGCGGTCAATATAAAATTGATAAAATACCTTAACTTTAGGCACTTTAAACTTTTTCATAGGATGAAGAAACCAATTGTAATACGTAACTGTATTTAAGAATACGTGTACTTAGGAAAGCATGATGGCGGGCAGGTTTTCGCAGATACACACAAATAAATCGCAATCGATACTCGTTTCTTGATGCTCGATGCTCTATATTTGATTGCTGTCCAAATTGATAAAACGAATAAAAGATCATACCGTTTATCAAGTATCCAGTATCGAGTATCCAGTATCAAATGCTTATCTGCGTTTATCAGCGTACCAAAAAGGAAATTCTTGCTATACCAATAAGTTACGTACACGCAAATACCGCAACCGTCTGCTATTGAAGACCTGTTTAACGGACGAGCATTTCTTTAATTTGGCTCAATCGAAGTGCTTCAGCATGCACGATCCTGTGGGCTTCCTCAATGGTTACCTGCCGAAACCGGACCTTACGGCCGGGCAGCATCTGTGCCAGCACATCAATGTCCGGACCGATCACGCACGCAATTTTCGGATACCCCCCGGTGGTCTGTGCATCCATCATCATGATGATGGGCTGCCCGTTTCCGGGGACCTGGATGGACCCCGGTAAAATGGCATCGGATATGATGTCCGCACCGGACACATGTTCGATGGACTCCCCTTCCAGCCGGTATCCTTGCCGGTCCGATTGACTGGTGATGGTGTAAGTTTCAGAAAGGAACGTATCCATGCCCTTTCTGGAGAACAGATCATCTTGGGGACCCAGTATCACACGGATATCAGCCTGTTTCGAATATGTTGGAATCATCGATTCAGGGAGCTGCTGGTTTGAAGATGTTCTCTTGGCAGGCAAGGTCTTAACGATATCTCCCTTTTTCAGGGTGTTTCCAAGAAGTGCCTTCCGGTTGGTACTGCGGCTGCCCAGTTGAACCGGGGAGTCGATTCCCCCTTCAGCAGCCAGGTAAGCACGTGCGCCACCGCGAATATTCTTGAACAAAAGCGTGCTTCCGGCAGGCAGGTCCAAAGTCTGCCACATGGGGAGCGGTTCCCCATTCAACATCGGATTCATATCCCCGCCGGTGATGGCGATTCGAACGGAACGAAGGGTTTCCAACTTCAATCCGTAAAGCGTAATTTCCAACCCTGCATCACCCGGGGCATTCCCAATCAACCGGTTCGCGATTTGAAATGAGTAGCGATCCATAGCGCCGCTGATTGGGATGCCATACTGCCCATACCCCATTCGGCCGAGGTCTTGAATAGTGGTCAGTACACCGGGAGTCTTCACATGAAATGTATCCGTCATTGATTCATTATCCTATGGGTTCGGGGAATTCTCCTTCATGCGATGCTGCTTCTTCAAGGGTTACCGCCTTAAACCTTACCCGATCCCCGGGTTTAAACGGCGTGGGGGGAAAACGGTCGGGATCATAAACTTTGTGAAAGCATCGACCGATGTAATTGAATCCGGACGGAAGCTCTACCGGCGGATAGGCCACCTGCTGCCCCCCCACCCCCACCACACCGGCAGGCAGCTTGACCCTCGGGCTCGGAAGCCGCGGGGTATGTAAACATTCCGGCAGATCTCCGATATACGGCAATGCGGCAATGAAGCCGATAAAGTAGACCAAAAGGGTGGTTTCAGAAAAAATTCGAACCACATCCTCCGGCGTGAGGTCATTATGCTCTGCAATCCGTTGAGTGTCGAAATCATACGGTTTTCCATAAAAGGTGGGAAGCTCGAAATATCGCCCCGTCGGCGGGTCTGAATCCGCTAAGTTCCGCTCGACATCATCGATCACGGCATTCAATTTTTCCAAAGAAACGGTCAACGGATCATATTCAACGAGAAGAGAACGATACGTGGGCACCACGTTCAAAATGCCGGCCACTTGCCGCTTCCGGATGACCGAAGCCGTCAACAAGACTTTTCCGAAAATATCCGGATCGATCCGGTTTCCGTATTCCAGTACCAAACCTCTTTCGCTGAGAAACAACCGTCGGGATGTCGAAGCCATGTTTGTCATTACACCAGCGTCCCCACCGGAACGACACGGACCCCTTTTGCATCTATCTTTTTCCGAAGTGCCTTGATCATCCCCGCCGCTCCGGGCGTATCACCATGCATACAGATGCTCTGCGCATCGATCTTGACGGTCCCCCCCTCGTAAGTGGGCATGGTACCGGTATCCAAATACTGGGTGATACGCTCGACAACGGCTCCGGCATCGGTAATCAAAGACCTGGGCAATTTTCGGGATACCAGGGTGCCGTCATCATTATAGGCGCGATCACCGTATACTTCTCCGGCTACGCGAAGTCCGGCGGCTTTACATGTTTGATATAGCTTGGTTCCGGCAATGGTCATATACAATAAATTCGCATCGACATCCTTTACCGCCGAGGCCACCGCCTCAGCCAATTCCGGCCTCTGGGTTGACATCACTTCGAGAATGCCGTGGCATTTGACATGCTGTAACGGAACACCGAGTGCCGCACAAAAAGCCTGTGTGGCACCGATCTGATAGACACAGTAATCGTAGAGTTCATCAGGCGTTACATCCATTGCCCGCCTTCCGAAACCCATGAGATCCGGCAACCCGGGATGCGCACCCACTGCGGTATCCATCTCCTTTGCCAGTTTGATGGTGTTTTTTAAGACATGGGGATCTCCCGCATGAAGACCGCATGCAATGTTGGCAGAGGAAATATACTTCATAATCTCTTCATCGTCGCCAAGTTTATATTTACCGAAACTCTCTCCCATATCTGAATTCATATCGATCTGCTGCATTACCATCCTCCTTTCCTCATTTTATGATTATGGAAATTGGGCATCCATCCGGCCGCCTCCCCAGAATCTCCCTATTTTGTCTTTTAAAAACCCCTTTCGTTTCCACTCTTATTGGATCCGCGCCGATTCTAGGGTTCGAAACTCGAATAAATAATCGTTATCGAGGTACCGGTTGTCGCCGGGATAGGGAGCTTAAGCAAGGAACATAAATGGGTTTCCCGATAAATTCAATAGAAATAATCCCTGGTGGGGCAGTGAACAAAACGCAATTAAACCGAAACGTTTCCGGTTCGAAGATCGGTGATTGGTTAATTTTCTTGACATGTCCTTCTCATCATCCTAAATCTGATCATTAACGGAAAGAATGAAGCGAGTTCCTGCCACGATTATTATTAAGCGTTTTATGCTCTTTTGAAGAACAGATCTGTGGATATCAATGTGAAAGGGGGTGATACCCTTTTAACAGAAAGAAGATTGAATTCTCGAGTCAATCCCGGTTGAACGTCCGCGACGAATCTGTAGGACGGTGATCCTGTATTGTCGATGACTCAAAACGCAATGATTGTCCTAACATAAGTATAAACAAAGGGTGCGGCCATTCAAGGTCCAGCACAATTCATCAACAAAACGACAAATGCAAAGGAGGGCAAAATGGGTACAGACAAAAAACTGAACCGTCGGGAGTTTATTAAGACCACCGGAGCAGCGGCAATCGGAGGAGCCGCGCTGTTTAGCCCATACGGAATTGCCAGAGCCCAAGCCCCGGAGATCAAGATCGGGGTGATTTATCCGCTATCCGGACCGAGCGGATTCGCCGGAAAAACCTGCAAGGATGCAGCCGACCTGTGCGCGGATTACGTGAACAACAAGTGGCCGGATTTGCCCATACCCATCGGAAAGTGGGAAGGGATACCGGGGCTGAAGGGTGCAAAACTTAAGCTGATTCACGCCGATCATCGAGGAGAACCGGATCGAGGGGCCGATCTGGCCAAAAAACTGATTCATGATGAAAAAGTGGTCGGCATTATGGGATGCTACCACAGCTCGGTCACCAAGACCGTCAGCACCGTATGCGAGAGAAGTAAGATTCCCATGATCAATCCGGAATCCACATCTCCCATGTTGACCAAGCGCGGATATAAATGGTTCTTTCGGACCACGCCTCACGATCGGCTTTTCGTGCGAGACATTTTTGAGTTTCTGAACCTGCTGTCTGCGGGAAAAGTACCGGGCGTTGCGGCAATCCCCAGAGAGGACCTTGACACCATCGGCTCCTGTTCGGAGAATACGGAGTGGGGTGAGGGAACCAGAGAAGTGATCAAGGAATTTGCAGAAAAGGAGGGCCGCAAGCTGGTGTCGGATGTTCCGTACGCCCATGATTCACCCGATCTCACCGCAGAGATTCGAAATCTTTTTGCTCCGAAACCCGAGGTTGTAATGTTTACCTCCTACATTTCCGATGCCATCCTTTTGACCAAGAGCATGATGGAGGCCAAAGCCAAAGCGAATGTGTTCTGGGCCCAGAACACCGGTTTTGAGCATCCGAAATTTGTGGAAGCATTCGGCACGAAAATCGACGGCATCATGAGCCGCACCGTGTTCTCCCCAAAGCTTCTTGGCGTAAAGGACGTTGCAAAGCAAGTAAACGAGGAATACAAAAAGCGGACCACAGTCGATTTTACAGGCGCCACGGCCCGGGCATTCACGGGCATGCAGGCATGGGCCTATGTTCTCGATAAAGCCGGCTCCACGGACCCGATGGCCATCCGAAAGGCCGCCGAAACCATCGAGGTCTCCGGCTCCGAATTGATCGTACCCTGGAAGGGGATCAAATTCGAGAATGCGGGCGGAGAGACAAACCAGAACACCTGGTCCAGCGGCCTGATCGTACAGTACCAGAAGGGGGAACCGGAAATTATATACCCCCTTGACGTCGCCACTGCCAAGTTCATCTATCCATGGCCGGGATTTTAATCAACGGCTGTGAAACCACAGGTAAACATACAGACACAACCAGAGAACTTGCCCGAGCGGCTTCGCTGTTCGGGCAAGTTCAAAATCAATCGATAAAGAGAGCAACATATGGAACTGCTTATACCTGCAATCATATCCGGGCTGCTCATGGGAATGCTCTTTGCCCTGGTAGCTCTAGGACTTGCCATTATTTTCGGTGTCATGGATATCGTTAATTTCGCCCACGGGGAATTCCTCATGGTGGGGATGTATACGACATTTCTCACATCCACCTATCTGTCCATCGAGCCGCTCTTGACCATTCCCGTGGCTGCGACCCTCGGGCTGATATTGGGCGTGGCGTCGTATTATCTGCTCGTCCGGCATCTTCTGAAGGGGCCCATGATCGCTCAACTTCTGGGCACCTTCGGCCTCATGATTTTCCTGAGATATCTTGCCATGGCGATCTTCGGTCCCGATTACAAGATCCTTCAACAGGGTCTGCTCATCGGCAAAAGCGCTAAGTGGGGTGCTGTGATCATCAGCTATCCCAAATTGGGGACCGCCGTCATCAGTGTAATCGCATTCGGAGCCGTATACTGGCTGATCAACCGCACCCGCTTGGGGATGGCGTTAAAAGCGACGTCGCTTAATGCGGAAGCCGCAAGTTACATGGGAATCAACACCGAACGGATGAGGGCGCTGGCATGGGGTTTGGGAGGCGCCACCGTGGGGATAGCCGGGGCTTTGCTCACCAACTTCTACTATGCTAACCCCACGGTGGGGATGCTCTTCGCATTGATCGCTTTTGCAACAGTGGCCATGGGCGGCTTCGGGTCCATTAAAGGGGCTTTCATCGCCGGACTGATCATGGGACTGCTCATCGATGTCGGCGGCACATTTATCGGCCCCCAGCACAAATTTGCGCTCATCTATCTGACTTACTTTCTGGTGGTCATATTCAGGCCCCAGGGCCTTTTCGGTTGGTGATCCGCATGAATACACTTAAAGATGCGTTATCGTTCGGAGATCTGCCCCGCTCGGAAAGGATCGGATTCTTCCTGTTTATTGTCTTCTGTCTGGTCTTTCCCTGGATTATCAAGAATGCCTTTACCCAGGCGGTGATGATCCAATTTCTCATCTTCTGCCTCTACGGATTGGGATGGAATCTCATCGGCGGTTACGGCGGACAGGTCGCCCTGGGACAGGCCAAAAATGTGGGGATGTCCGCATACACGGTGGCTTTGCTCATGGTCTGGTGGGATGTCCCCTTCTGGGTATCCACACCGCTGGGCATCATCGTGGCAACCGTCGAATCCTTTATTCTCGGCTACTTCCTGTTCAGGCTGAAGGGCCACTACTTTGCCATTGCCACCATCTGTGTATCGCTGGTCTGGCAGCAATTGTTTATCAATTGGGATTTGATCGGCGGGGCCCGCGGGGTGGAACTTCCCTTAAAGGAGACCCCGAACTTTGTTTATATGCAATTCAGCTCACCCGTCTATTATCACTACTTTGCCTTTATATTGGTCATGGGCGCCATTTTCTATATGAACTGGTTCAGAAAATCCAGGTTGGGATTTCAGCTCCGGGCCATCAGTTCGGGCGAAGATGTTGCGGAAAGCCTGGGGATCAACATCCACTGGGTAAAAGTCAAGGCTTACTGCATTACCGGTATTTTTGCCGGTGCAGGCGGCGCCTTCTACGCGGTCTATTACAATTACATCGATCCCTTTTCAGTGATGCATCTGGAATTATCCATCTTGATCGCCTTGATGACCATGATCGGCGGCGCAGGCTCCATGTGGGGCCCCATCATCGGTGCGATGATTCTTATTCCCTTGGACCGTTACTTGGGCGCCTGGCTCGGGGGGCTTGGCGTCACCGGAGTAGACTTCATTATATACGCTTTGATGGTCATGATTATTTCCGCCTATGAACCCAGAGGCATCTGGGGCATCATCGAGAAAGCCAGAGCAAAGCGGTAAGGAGAGAAACATACCATGGCACTGCTGGAAGTCACCGATTTAACGATAGCGTTTGGGGGTGTGGTCGCAAATGATCGTATCTCCTTTGAGATTGAAAAGGGGGAGATTGTCGGGCTCATCGGTCCAAACGGGGCGGGAAAAACCACCCTGTTCAACTGCATCGTCGGGTTTCACAAACCGCAACAGGGAACCGTAAGATTTAACGGCAAGGATATCACCGGGCTTAGGCCGTTTCAGACAAACCGAGAGGGAATCGGCCGAACGTTTCAAATCATAAATCTTTCGGGAAACCTCACCGTGTTGGAGAATGTCATGGTCGGCGCCTACTGCCGGACGTCTGATCGTCGAATCGCCGGTCAAGAGGCCTCTGAAATCCTGAGTCTCCTGGAACTGGAGAAAGATTCCGACTCCTCTCTATTGGAACTGCCCATCGCCGCCCAAAAGCGAGTGGGCCTTGCCATGGCCCTAGCAACAAAACCGAAACTGTTGATGCTGGACGAGGTGGTGGCGGGGTTGAACCCCAAAGAGACGGAAGAAATGGTGGGGCTCCTGCGAAAGATCTGTGAATCAAAGGATCTCACACTCTTTCTAACCGAGCACGTCATGGAAGTGGTCATGCCGATTTCCAAACGGGTGATTGTGCTGGACGGCGGTCAAAAAATCGCGGAAGGAGAGCCCCAGGACATTGCCGACAACGAACGGGTGATCCAAGCCTATTTAGGGGTGAAGTATGCTAAGAGTCGAAAACATTGAGGTTCGATATAACCGGGTGCCTGCCATTCACGATGTTTCATTCACCGTCGGTAGGGGAGAACTGATCTCCATCGTCGGGGCAAATGGTTCGGGCAAGACAACGCTTCTGAAAACCGTTGCCGGAACCCTGCACCCCACAAAAGGGAGTATGGAATTCGAGGGCATGGATATCTCCAATGCTTCTCAGGTCGACATCGTAAAAATGGGGATAACTTATGTCCCCGAAGACCGGCTGATCTTCGGCCCGCTGACGGTGGAGGAAAACCTGAAATTGGGGGCTTACACCCTAAATGATGCCCAAGAAGCTGAAAAGAACATAGAATATGTGTATGCGCTTTTCCCCATCTTGAAAAAGCGATGGAAACAGTCCGGGGGAACGTTGAGCGGGGGGGAGCAGCAGATGCTGGCCATCGGGAGAGGCTTGATGTCGAACCCAAAAATGTTGATGCTAGATGAACCTTCCCTGGGCCTCATGCCCAAACTGGTAGATGAAATGTTGGAGGCGGTCGTCAAATTGAAAGAAGCGGGTAAAACCATCCTGTTGGTTGAACAAAATGTCCGGGAGGCCTTGGAAATGGCGGACAGGGGCTATGTTTTACAGACCGGCCGGACCATCCATCAGGGAACCGGAAAGGATCTTTTGGAAACCGATATCGTCAAAAAGGCTTTTCTGGGCCTTTAGCGTTTAAACAGTTATTCTTTATTAAATGCGAAAACATTACACAAGTTCAACCTATTGAAATCTCAAATAACAAGCACCAAATCACAAATGAAGCTCCCTGCCGCAAGCGGGCAGGGTATCAAAGCGGAACACAAAACAATTTAGATGATGGTGGGAAACGTAGTTTCCCCCCACACCCCCCTTCCGCATGTTTACCCCACCGCAAGCGAACGGGGTATTGAAAACGCAATAAATTACAAATTGCAATGTCCAAAACAGCATTGAGTGGTTTTTTTCCAACATCCCGAGGATGTTTGGTATTTGATATTTGTGATTTGGTATTTACGGTTTGCCCGCCTCGGGAGGGTTTCTCCTGATCAGGGTATGAGAGAGAATCGGATATGATAGACGGTAAACATCAAATCGGTATCGACATCGGTGGTACGTTTACCGACATCGTCATCTTGGATCCGGATTCCGGTCGCCTCACTGTGGGTAAGAAACTGACATCCAGTGACCGCCCGGCTCAGGCCGTCATCCAGGTCATAGGCGAGGTGCTGGAGCGTGAGGGAATCTCAGCGGCGACGGTCGGCAAAGCCATCCATGGCACCACCCTGGTCACCAACTTGATCATTGAACGTAAAGGCGCCGCCACCGGTCTATTGACGACACGCGGTTTTCGCGATGCCTTGGAAATCGGCCGGGAGATGCGCTATGACATATACGATATTTTCCTGGAACTGCCGAAACCGCTGGTCCCGCGGCGCAGGCGTCTTGAAGTTACCGAGCGGCTGGATAACAACGGCCAGATATTGACCCCCCTCAATCCGGAGGAAGCCGAAGGTGTGGTGAGCGAACTCTTGGCTCTCGGCGTGGAATCCATCGGTATCAGCCTGCTCCATTCCTTTCGGAATCCGATCCACGAACAGATGCTCCGGGACCTTATTCTTTCCAAACGCCCCGGGTTTCCGGTATCCATTTCATCGGAAATAGTTGCAGAAGTTCGGGAATATGAACGTACATCCACCACCGTGGCCAATGCCTATGCCATGCCCGTTGTTCGTCAATATCTTAATGAACTGGAAGGCGGAATTGCTGAGCTGGGATTAAGCGGACGCCTTTATATTATGCTTTCGACCGGTGGTATCACCTCCCCGGATACGGCCGCCCGGCACCCCATCCGGTTACTCGAATCCGGACCGGCAGCAGGCGCACTGGCCGCCGCATGGATCGGCGACCAGTCCGGGTTAAGCCATGTCATCTCATTTGACATGGGTGGTACCACGGCCAAAACCTGTATCATCGAAAACGGCGCTCCGGTTCGTGTAAACGAATTTGAAGCAGGCCGTGTCTACCGGTTTAAGAAGGGAAGCGGGCTGCCCATCAAAATTCCGGTCATAGAAATGATCGAGATCGGGGCCGGGGGCGGCAGTATGGCCACCATCGGTCCCCTGGGGTTGCTGAAGGTCGGCCCCAAAAGCGCCGGAGCCGATCCGGGTCCGGTATGTTACGGATTGGGCGGGGATGTCCCGACAGTGACCGATGCCGATCTCATCCTCGGTTATTTGGATCCCGATTTTTTTCTTGGCGGAGAGATCAAGCTGGGTCTTGAATCCACGCGAAAAGCCATGGAGATAACACTAGCAAACCAGCTGAATCTAACAGTTGAGCAGTGTGCATGGGGAATCCATGAAGTGGTCAATGAAAATATGGCCAATGCAGCTCGGATTCACGCGGCAGAGAAAGGGCTCGACCCTCGGGACTTTTCTCTTGTGGCTTTTGGAGGTGCCGGGCCCGTACATGCGTATCAAGTCGCCCGAAAGCTCCGGTTGAAAACCATGATAATTCCTCCCGGTGCCGGTGTCTGCTCTGCTTTCGGTTTCCTGCTTGCCCCAATGGCCTTTGATTTAAGCCGAAGTTATATCACCCGACTGGATGATATCCAACTGGATCGATTAAATACCATCTTCGTGGAGATGGAAAAAAAAGGGCTCGAACTGCTTCTGGATGCCGGTGTATCAGAAAATGATGTTAGATTCATACGTTCAGTGGATATGCGATATGTCGGTCAGGGATTTGAGATCAACGTACCGTTGCCCGGCGGAACATTTCATCAGAATCACCTGGAGGGGTTTAAAACCGAATTTGAAAATGAGTACCAGCGTATATACCAGCGATTATGTGAGGATATCACTATTGAATGCGTGAATTGGCGCCTCACCGCCACAGGCCCGCATCCGGAAATGGGCGCTGCACATTGGGGGTCCCCGGAAAAAAACCGATCGGACATCCTCAAGGGTACGCGTCAAGCCTATATTCCCGACCGAGACAAGTACGCGGAGATACCGGTCTATGACCGCTACCAATTAACCGTCGGAGTCGAAATACTAGGCCCGGCCATTATTGAAGAACGTGAAAGCACCCTGGTTCTTAACGGGCCGGGAACAGCCCAAATAGACAAATTCGGAAATGTCGTCGTTCATATGGAGTGATACCGCAATGGCCCGAAATAGATTTGATCCCATCACTCTTGAGGTTCTCTGGAACCGTCTGATTTCAACGGTTAACGAACAGGCGGCAGCGCTCATGCATGCCAGTTTTACCACGGTGGTGCGCGAAGCAGGCGATCTTTCAGCCGGTGTCTTCGATGAACAGGGAAACATGCTTGCCCAGGCCGTGACCGGAACGCCGGGCCACATCAACACCATGGCCACCTGTGTACGGCATTTTATAAATGAATATCCGATTGAAACCCTTGAAAAGGGAGATACGTTAATCACAAACGATCCCTGGATCGCTTCCGGCCATCACCACGACTTTACCATCGTTACCCCCGTATTCCACCAGGGAAGGGCTGTGGGGCTCTTTGCCAATACCTGTCATGTCATGGATATCGGCGGGCGCATATTCGGGGCCGATGCCAACTCCGTTTACGAGGAAGGATTGGCCATCCCCATCATGAAGTTGGTGGACCGGGGGAAAATGAATGAGGACCTGGTTAAGATTATCCGGGCCAATGTGCGCACTCCCGAACCCGTTCTCGGCGATGTTCACGCCATGATCGCAGCAAATGAGGTGGGCTGTAAAAAGCTGATAGAGATGATGGAAGACCATCGATTGTCGGACCTCAACGATCTTTCAGCAGCCATTATCGAGCGTAGTGAACAGTCCATGCGGGATGCCATCCAGGCCATTCCGGACGGGACGTACAGGCACCAAACAGAGGTGGACGGATTCGATGAACCGATTATCATCAAACTGGCCATAACGGTTGACGGTGATCGCATGATCGCCGATTATGCGGGAACCTCCCCCCAGTCAAACCGCGGTATCAATGTGGTTTACAACTACTGCCACGCCTATACCACCTATCCCATAAAATGTTCGGTGAGTCCGGAAATTCCCAACAACGAAGGCAGCTTCCGGCCAGTTACCGTGGTCGCACCTGAAGGTTGTATCCTCAATTGCAGGCGTCCTGCAGCAGTCGGCGCCAGACACATTTTGGGCCATTTCCTTTCTGCAGCGGTGTTTGGTGCACTGAGCCATGTGTTGCCGGACAATGTGATCGCCGAAGGGTCTCAAGGGCTTTGGAATACACAGTTTGACGGTATGGACGAAAATGGGAATCCCTTCTGCTATGTATTTTTCTCTGCCGGCGGAACCGGAGCCCGCCCCATGAAGGACGGTCTCTCCGCCACCGCATTCCCCAGCGGTATCCACGGAGTACCGGTGGAAGTCGTGGAAAATGTATCTCCCATATTTATTGAATCCCGCGAACTCATCCCGGACAGCGGTGGTCCGGGCAAGTTCAGAGGCGGCCTGGGTCAACGCATGGTCCTCAAGGTTCGTGGCGGATTTCCGGCACAACATTCACCCATGTACGACCGAATCCTTTTTCCCGCCAAAGGATTTGAAGGCGGTTTGGCAGGGGCTAAAGGCGGCTTTTACCTGGATGACGGCACGAAACCGCACTCCAAAACCAAATATTTCCTAAAGCCTGAGCAGGTGGTTACACTGGAGCTTCCCGGCGGCGGCGGGTTCTTTCCACCCAAGGAACGCGAGCCTGAATCGGTGCGTCAGGATGTGATCGACGGACTGGTCAGCATCACCCTGGCAAGAGATGTTTACGGCGTCGTGGTAAATCCGGATACCCATGGAATCGATATAGCGGGAACCGAAAAGCTACGTTCCACAAAAAAACCCGAGACCTGAAAATCAGATCTCGGGTTTTAAAAAAATTCGGCGGCGTCCTACTCTCCCACTCAGCTTCCCGAGCAGTACCATCGGCGCTGAAGAGCTTAACTTCCGTGTTCGGGATGGGAACGGGTGTCACCTCTTCGCTGTTGCCACCGAAAACTTATATTTAGTGTTTAGTGTTTAAGTGTTTAGTGTGTTGTGTTTAGTACTTTTTCTAAACACTAAACACTAAATACTAAACACCAAACACTTTCTTCAATTTGAATGTAGCCTTAAAAAAGCGTTCAGTTATTTGTGTCAAAAAATGTGGTCAAGCCGCACGACCGATTAGTACCAGTTAGCTGAACACATCACTGTGCTTACACACCTGGCCTATCAACCTTGTAGTCTACAAGGGGTCTTCAGTTCCTAAAAGGAAGGGATATCTAATCTTGGGGTTGGCTTCCCGCTTAGATGCTTTCAGCGGTTATCCTTTCCGAACTTGGCTACCCAGCAATACCGCTGGCGCGATAACTGGAACACCATTGGTTCGTCCATCCCGGTCCTCTCGTACTAGGGACAGATCCCCTCAAATATCCTGCGCCCACAGAAGATAGGGACCAAACTGTCTCACGACGTTTTAAACCCAGCTCACGTACCACTTTAATCGGCGAACAGCCGAACCCTTGGGACCTGCTACAGCCCCAGGATGTGATGAGCCGACATCGAGGTG
>Ga0180009_10005782_pt1 | contig 13148 bp, 15 predicted proteins | sample OS_PC_MetaG_FD_123537 | JGI IMG/M metagenome (GOLD analysis project Ga0180009, IMG submission 123537) | Groundwater microbial communities from the Aspo Hard Rock Laboratory (HRL) deep subsurface site, Sweden - OS_PC_MetaG | ecosystem: Environmental > Aquatic > Deep subsurface > Groundwater... | reverse complement strand
CTATTTTAACTGCCCTATCTTCTAATTTCGGCGTATCAGAACAACTTCCATCCTCATCTCTCAAATCATTGTTATTATTCAAATACAAAAAATATATCCCCCCACCAATAAGCGAGATAACAATGATTATTAAAAATATTTTTATGGTTAACTTCATTTTTTTGTTTTGTTTGTATATGAGAGGTCCATGTGTAGAGGTCCGACCTTATTTTGTCCGTACCTTAGCAAAGGTCCGGCAAAAGAAGGTCCGACCTCGTCGTAGCTTTCCCTTCAAATCTTTTATTTATTAAACGGATTCTGACCCTTTTTATTTTATATTTATAAAATATCAGATGCCTTTTTGTTGCTTTTTTCCCACAACCATTTTATATTTACTTCTTGTTTTCTAGTGACCTCTCCTCTATATAAATTCATAAATAATAATTCAATATCTCTTTTAACACTCTCTGCGTTTGAGAAATTTGTCGAAGAACTATACAGTTTAGATGTTAGCTTATTATAAAATTCCATTAAATTTTTAAAAAAAGCATCCAATGATATTACTGACGGAATCTTGTATCGATTATTTTTATTTGTATCCTTATGAGCAAAAAGTTTATTTCTTAAATCTCTCAAAGCTTTGATTACCTTTTTATTATTTTTTACGAAAGTCTCGGTGCCTTTTTGATTCACCTTATATAAAGAATAAGAATCATCACGCTGATCAAAGGAATGTAAAGATATAAGAACAAAATGTACGAGACAAGACTGCTCAATAGTAACAAAAAAATCCTTGTGATATTTTTGTATTTCTACATATCTTTTTGCCATTTCTTCCGAAACTACTTTCTTTGATTTAGAAAGAAAAATCATTTTCCATGCGTTATAAGCAGAAAAGGACTCATATATATTTGACATAAAATAGTCTGTAATTTCTTTATTTGTTGGATTTTTGCTCATATTTTTATTCCCAAATTTTCTTCAAATCTCATTAAGAACTCAAGTATTAATTTATTTGCTTAATTGACAATCATGTGTTTCTTTACCCGTTTCTGGATTCCAGCATTTATAAGCAATTCTCATTTCTTCTATAATCCCTCCTCTATCTTCAACTGAAAGAGCTATATTGAATTTTACTTTATTTGTTACATTTAACAGTTTTACCCAGTCCGCTATACTGTAATCTTCAACATTTGGATTATAAGGAAGAGAACTTAAATATGGTATTGAATCTAAAGGCAATAATATCTCTGTGATGTCTGAGTCTTGATTTGGAATAGGTATACTCCTGGATCTAATTAAATGTCCTCCGAAATCATGTGGATTTACATAAACACTATCATAACTCTCATCTAATGCACCAATGCTTGTCTTTGCTCGAATATATAAAAAGCCACAAGCTATTTCTCCCGTTCTATTAACAGTCACTGAATGACTCTTTATAAATCTACCTCCCAACGCATAACTATAAACATCTTTTAGCACTAATAAGGATTGATTATTATCAATAAGACTTTTATATGAATCGAAACCAAGACTACATTCAGGAATTGATAAAATCTTTTCTATTGTCTTCTCTTTCTCAATTATCTTTGGTTCCTGAAAATTATTAACTAACCATCCTGTAAAAACAATGATAATTGCTCCAACAATAAAAATTGTAATAGTTTGTATTATTGCTTTCATAAATTATAACAAAATTTTATCCATTTTGTTTTTTGATTAATCTTATATCTAATCTATATCCCAAAAACAGGAAAATTAAAAATCCAATGATTGCCGCTATAAATAACGAAATGATACTAAAGTGAGTAGTATTAGGAAATGTATTCCACCACCATTCAGTAAAATCATTGAATATCTTTACACGACAAGATATTCCAATTGTATATACGAACCCTGACATAGCCAAAATAATAAGCGCCATATTTAAACTAATTAGAGCAAAACCGCCTAACATAAACATAAAAAAACAAATAAGGCTAAAAAAAGGTAAATTCCTCTTTTGGGTTTTTGGACTCATTAATTACTTTGTTATAAAATTTATGTTATTTCCGATGTAAACAATATAAGCTTTATTTTTTAATTCTTGTCATAATTTTAAATATTAATTTACTTATCTAAAATAAGATTTGGATTTAATTTAGCATACAGATTTTTTTGAAAATCGAAAAAGGTTGAACGGATTTTTTCAACTCCTCCAAGTATTTTTTCTGCATCTGCAATAGCATGATATTTTAAATTAAGTAATTTAGGTAATTTCTCTTCATCAAGTTCTTCTACTCCTCTTTCAATATACTTAGCAAGAACAAATTCTAAAAATTCTTTTTGTTTTTCATCTAATCCGTCTAAAATAATCTGCCTTGTCTTATCTACTCTTTCTTCTCTTGTAATTGGTTCTATTGCAAAAGAAACATATGATAAAACATCAAATAAATCACTTTTAGCATTAACCATTTCTTTTAATGTTTCTAATTTATCTTTATCATATCCAAGCTCAGCAATTTTCTCTAAAAATGCTTTTCTTGTTATTGGATCTGACCAAATTTTCCGTAACTCATCTTCGCTTTTGAAAAAATCAGGTAAAGCACCAAATATATTATGTAAAAATTCTTCTGCTGAAATAGGTTTACCATCTGCTCCCCAAAATGAAGTAGAAACCATATGTTGAATTTCCCTTTCTTTCCCATCGCGTAATTTGATTTTTAATTTTTTCTTTGGCTCTTCTAATGCTTCATCATTTAAAATAAAATCTGTATCTTTTTCTTCTGAATATTTAATCTCTTTTGGCTTTTTTTCAACTGTCTCATCTATTGGCTCACCATCCCATTCAGAATCAGAAAAATGCTTATATGCATCTACAAAATCAAGAATTGTAAAATATTCTTTTCCATCAAAAAGACGTGTCCCACGTCCAATAATCTGTTTAAATTCAATTATTGAGTTTATTGGCCTCATTAAAACAATATTTCTAATATTACGTGCATCTACACCAGTCGAAAGTTTTTGCGAAGTTGTAAGAATTGTTGGAATTGTCTTTTCGTTATCTTGAAATTCACGTAAAAATTGATCTCCACGAGCTCCCTCATCTGCCGTTACACGAACGCAATAATTTGAATTCTTACTTTCTTTCATTTGATTTATTAAATCACGGACAGCTAATGCATGATCTTGTGTTGCACAAAATATTATTGTCTTTTCATTTTGATCTATTTCATCTAATACTATACGAACTCTTTTTGCTTCTCGTTCTTTAATTTTAATAATTCGATTAAAATCAGATTCTTCATAAATCTTTCCTTCCTCCACCTCACCTTCAATAATTTGATCATCAGAAGTATAAACATATTCATCAAGAGTGGTTTTAATTCGCTTAACTTTAAAGGGTGTTAAGAAGCCATCATTAACACCTTCTTTAAGTGAATAAATATATACAGGATCACCAAAATATTTATAAGTATCTATATTATTCTTCCGTTTTGGCGTTGCCGTTAGACCAAGTTGAACAGCTGGTGAGAAATATTCTAAAATTCCACGCCAATTACTTTCGTCATTAGCTCCGCCACGATGACATTCATCAATAATAATAAGGTCAAAAAAGTCAGATGGATATTCACCAAAATAAGGCGTTCCATTTGGACCACTCATAAAAGTTTGAAATATCGTAAAATAAACACTTCCACTCATTGGCACAACACCTTTTCTTCGAATATCTAAAGGATTAATCCGGACTAAAGCGTCTTTATCAAAAGCAGAAAATGTATTGATAGCTTGATCAGCTAAAATATTTCTATCAGCTAGAAATAAGATTCTTGGTCGGCGAGCACCATCACGCTTTAGATTCCAACGAGTTTGAAAAAGTTTCCAAGCAATCTGAAAAGCTATAGCAGTTTTTCCAGTACCAGTGGCCATAGTTAAAAGAATTCTATCCTTTTCTTCTGCTATAGCATTTAAAACATTATTAATAGCAATTTCTTGATAATAACGTTTACCATATTCACCTTCATTAAGTATGCCAGCAAATTTTTCTTTCCATTCATTTTGATCAGAATAAGTCTTATTCCATAATTCATCAGGTGTAGGAAAATCAGAAATATCATCTTCTTGTCCATTTTTTATAGACATCTCATAAATCCCTTTGCCATTAGTAGAATAAGTATAATCAATCTGCAATTTTTGAGCATAAACTTTAGCTTGTGCTACACCTTCAGTTGCTTCTAAATTTTCTGCTTTAGCTTCAATAACACCGATTTTACGGTTTTTATAAACTAAAACATAGTCAGCGATTTCTGGTTTACTTCGCATTCCACCAACTTGAATTCTCCCATCAGTAATACGAAATTCACGAAGAACTTTCGATCCTTCAACTTCGCCCCAACCACTCGCTTTGAGTTTTGGATCAATATATTCAGCTCTTGTTTCTGCTTCGTTCATAAGTTTAGTTTATTACAATTCACCATTAAATGCACGTTTAAGAACTGATTTCTTCAACTCCTCTAAATCTAATAATTTTTTCTTATATACCTCCTCTAATTTCTTAGTTTGTATTGAAAGTTTATCTAATTTTTTAACAATAGATTTTTGTTCTTTCAAACTTGGTATAAAAATATTTATTGAGTATACATCGTTTCTATTAATTCCTGGTTTTACTCCTTTTGCTAATTTAGTTAATTTTAAAGTTAAAAGTAAAAAATAAATAAATTTTAAATTATATTTTTTTTCATCAAATACAACAAAGTAAGTAACATCAAGAGGCCAAAATTTACTTTCAGTTAAGTTTAATTCACCTGCCGAGCCTTTTCTACCAATAATAATAGTAGGTTTGTCATAATAAAATTTGTCTGTTCTAGCTTTTTCACCATTAGCACCATAAACTGGAAATTTTCCATTTGAATTTCTATCTTTTTTATTTAATGGTTTACCATATTCTAATTTTAAAAATTCTCCTATTTCTTTATCCTTCCAATTCTTCCCAGGATTTGCAAAAATACTCTGCAAATACGATTTAAAAAGTTCTTTGGCATTTTGAAGATTCTTCTCAACATTTTCTTTTGCCTTCCCTGTCTTCTCAAAAACCTCATCTAAGATTTTTACGATTCGTTTTTGCTCAGAAAAAGGTGGAAAAGGAATTTTAATTTGTTTAATAACTGGCAAGTTTAGCGATGGATACTTATGATCTTGAATTAAATCTTGAACTTTTATTCCCTGTAAAAAATAAAATAAAAAATAATTATTTAAAACTTTTTCGTTTGTTTTGACAGTTGCTAAATGACTTGCAACGTATCCATTAATTCCCATAATAACTCTATGATTCAAAAACGTCGAGGCACCACTTTTAGGCAAAAGGATTGTTCCTTTATTAAATAATTTTAAACCTTTAATTCCTTTTTCGTTAAGATGATCAAATGATTTTAATATACTTCCAATATGAATTTGACCAATATCAGAAGTCCTGAAAAATGGATATATTCCATCAATAAAAAAATCTTTTTTCTGTGGAGCAGAATTTCCAGCACCAACATCACAAATCTCACCAAGTTTTTTTATTTGCCAATTAGTTTTCATACTTTATAAAATTCAATTTCGATACCAGTAGGTACATTAAAAGACATTTCACTAAGATCACATCTGCTGGCTAAAATTAATTTAATTATAAACTTTTTATCACCAATACTTGGTAAAAATTTTCTATATACTTTGTTTAAATATTTTGATGTATTATTAACTATGTTTTTAGCAAGTTCTGGTTTTAATATATATTTTATTTCAAAGAAATAAAAAGAATCTTTTGTTTGTAATATCCCATCAGGAATATAACGAAACTCCGGCTTGTCTGGTTGTCCGTATACAAACTGAACAAGAGTCTTCATTTCTCCGCCGTATCTTTTCTGAAGTTCGGAAAGAATTTTCATCTCAATATTCTTAAAAGATGAAAAATTTTGGTTTGTTATTAGTTCATTATTCTCTCTAATATTTTCTTCGATCTTTTCAGAAGATGTCTGAAATTTTGCTTGAAAACCATGACTGATACCAAAAGCTAGTTCTGTAAGCGCATCAGCCTTATATAATATCAAAAGAGATAATGTAAGAATAACACCTAAGCCATATTCATATCGAGAGAACAAAAAGATACTTGTTATCAAAAAAATAATACCAATTATAACTCCGTCAAGTTTTTTTGTTTGCCAGTTAGTTTTTTGTTTACTAATTTTAATCATAAATTATTTAAAACCTATCTATATAATTCCTCGACAAAACAAAAAAAATGAAAAATATTTTCTTCTATCTGATTAGCAAGCTTCATTTTTCCCTTAATAATTTTGTTTATTTCATTAATGCTCATTCTAGATTTTATAAAATTATGTGTTAATTCATTTCTATCATTCTTAAGTTTGTCAGATTTTTCTATTATCTCTTCCATGTAAGAATCTTTAAACTTTTTTAACATATTTATAGCTTGTCCTAGAGTTAAATCGTTAACTATTTTTTCATCAAAACCACTTGGTTTATAAGGATGTCTAATTAATAAATATTTAATTGAAAACTCTATCAATTGACACCTTAAAAGAAAAACTGGTAATAAATATTTTTCTTCTTTATATAAGTCATTTATTAAGTTTTTGAGATATATTAACTTTTCAGAATAATCATAATAACGGCGATAGGGCATAATATCTATTTTATTATTACTCATAATATTTTGAATCGAATTTTTAATTACTTTTCAAAATCACAAACCTCGCCAAGTTTTTTTGTTTGCCAGTTAGATTCCATAAATTAATAAAATAAATCCAATTATTCCAACAATAGCACTTAATAATACTATTACTTGCACCCAAGATTTCTCCCACCATTTAAGTTTATTTAGCGATTGCCCTCCCTTTGCAGAAATTTTTCCAGTAAACTGATTATTTTCTGAAATAACTGTTATTTTACCGCCCATTCCACCGATAGAACCATCACCTCCATCTGCTTCAATTTTTCCATTACCTCTAATGTTTTTGGTAGCAATAAATATTTCACCAGCATCTCCGCCTTTTCCAATGTTATTAATGTTTTTTGTTTGATTATTAGTTTTTTTAGTAATATTCATTTTTATAAAAATTATAAAACCCTTGAAGCAGATATTTTCTTTCTGCAATCAATTAAAAATATCCATTCATCAACAAATTCAATCATTTTTAAACTTTTCAATATACCTTCAACCTTTTTTAGTTCAGAATCATCAAAATATAAAATCACATAGACGCCGTTATTTGTATTATTTGCTTCTTTGTAGATATTTAATTGTTTTAATAGATTTTTTTCGAGATGCGTATTCTTAGCAAGTTTCGTTTCTATCATAGTACAATCAGCCGATCCTTTTGAAACCTTAATATCTGATGATCCCCTGCCATTATTAACTTGTTTATCTATAGAAAAATCAGAAGATGCAAAAACTAAATCAATCATTTTATCTACATCTGGCTCTTTAAATTTTCTTAATTTATTTTTATCCCAAAATACATCATAACCATCTCTTTTTTCCATCACATACTTAAATTTCTTAATTTTCTCTACTGTTTCTGAAAAAGAATTACTCTTTTTATTTGTCGAGTAAAATCCTTTAGTTTTTAATTTTTCTGTAATTTTTTTAACGCCAAGATAAAACACTTGCTTCAAAAAGTCGTTATCAATTAAGCTTGCTTCAACTGCACCTTGTCCGTTTTCTTCCTTATACTTAATAAAATAATCAATTAACTCCGGATATTTCTTTGCTGTTTCTTTTAATGCATTTCTAGTGTTTTTCTTCGATAAATCTTTTTCGTGCTTACCTTTTTTATTACGCTTATCAGGAATTAAAGAAAGAAAATATTGATTTATTTTATAACGCAAATCATCATTTGGAATATTACTTATAATCAAACCATCATTATTCAAAAAATCATTAACCGAAATCCAACCTTCTTCTTTCACTAAAATATCTTTAGGAGTTAATAAAACATAGTCTGATTTATTGTGTGGATTTATTGGGAGAGTAGCTTCGCCATCAACCCAGTTATTTTTTTCAAAATCAAAGTATAGTTTTGATACTCTAAATTTCGAAATATATTTTTTGTCTAAATTTTTAGTAGCGAATTCTTCTGTATATTTTACTAAGTAGTTTTTTATCAAGTTTAATGTAAAATCACTCACTTTATCAGCTCCGACTCGTTCTCCTATGATGCAAAGTTTTTCAATGTGTGTACTTTTTGTGATTTTGCTTTTGCTCCCCTTAAAAATACTGATTAAATTTTCATTTAATTCATTGGCAAAATATTTACCTAAACCCAGCCCCTTATTACCACTTTTAGAAAAGCCAAGCCAGACCTCGTTTACTTCCGGAAATGCATAAAATTGATAAGAAAAATTACCATCATCACTTTGTTTTTTTAAAAAGATCAGATAATCAACAATGAATTGATGTAATTTTTGATAATCCTTATTCTTGCTATAAAAAATTAAGAATGGATCAACAAAGGCGGGATTATCAGACAATAGGGAAATATCAAAAGCACCATAGCTATCAACTATACTATGGTTTATTTCAAAATAGTCCGAAAAATAAATTTTAATATCCGTATTAGTCATGAATTAAGTGTTTAATATTATCCGAAATTTCCCCACTCTCCTTATCTAATTTTTTCATTTCCTTCAAAATTTCCCTTGGCTTGCGTAAAATCACTTCACCGCCTTTATTTGGATTCTTTACTGATAAATCAAAAGTTTTTTGATTAATATCTTTTACATTCACACTCCATGAATTATCACTATTCGCTTTTGTTTTTTGTAATTCTACAAATTCAGCCAAATCAGCTTCGTTTAAAGGATTACCTTTACCAAGATTACGATCAAGATTTAACTGATAAAACCAAACTTTTTTCGTTGGTGTACCTTTTTTAAAAAATAAAACAACAGTTTTAACACCCGCACCTTGAAATGTCCCACCTGGTAAATCAAGTACTGTATAAAGATTACAACTTTCAAGTAAAAGTTTACGAAGTGAATTAGATGCATTATCGGTATTAGAAAGAAAAGTATTTTTAATAACAAGACCAGCATTTCCTCCAGCTTTAAGTATTTTTATAAAATGTTGAAGAAAAAGAAAAGCAGTTTCCCCTGTTTTAATCGGAAAATTTTGCTGAATCTCTCGTCCAATCCCTGCTCCAAAAGGCGGATTTGTTAAGATGATATTATAACGATCTTTTTCTTGAATATCATTAATATTCTCTGCTAACGTATTCATATGCTTGATATTCGGTGCCTCAATACCATGTAAGATCATATTCATTATGCCAATAATATAAGCCAGAGATTTTATTTCCTTACCATAGAAGGTTTTATCCTGAAGCGTAGCCATCTGACTTGAAGAAAGTTTAGATCGATCTTGAGTAAGATAATTAAAAGCTTCTACTAAAAATCCAGCACTTCCACAAGCACCGTCATAGATTGTATTACCAATTTTTGGTGCAACTACTTTAACAATTGTTTTAATAAGTGGCCGAGGTGTATAATATTCACCACCATTTCTTCCAGCATTTCCCATTTTTGCAATTTTCGCTTCATATAGATGAGAAAGTTCATATTTTTCTTCGTGTAAGCGAAAATGCATTTCATCAACTATATTTAAAATTTCCCGTAGTTTATAACCACTGGAAATTTTATTTTTCAATTCAGAGAAAATTTCACCAATCTTATATTCAATCGTGTTTGGTTCTTCTGCTTTAAATTTTTTAAGATATGGAAAAAGATTATGATTTACAAAATCTTTTAGATCATCACCATCTAACGATTTATTGTGATCTAATTTTCCATCACCATTTTTTGGACAAGCCCAAATATCCCAACGATATTCTGAAGATAAAATATATTTATATTTCTTTCCTGCAAGTGCCGCTTCAGTTTTTTTAGTTTCCTCTAAATCATCAAGGTATTTCAAAAAAAGAATCCATGAAGTTTGTTCAACATAGTCAAGCTCTGTTCCGCAACCAGAATCAGTATGAAGTATATTGTCTATATTTTTAAAAGATTGTTCAAACATATTATTATTAAATTAATCCTTTCTCCTTAAAACTAAAAAATTTGTTTTTAGCGAGGATAATATGATCTAAAACTTTAATCTCCATTATCTTGCCAGTTTCGATAAGACGTTTTGTAACTTCAAGATCATTTTTAGATGGTTCTGGATCATTGGAAGGATGATTATGTGCGATAATTATACTGACAGCTAAATGATTAATAGCTGGTTCAAACACTTCTCTTGGATGAATTAAATTTGCATTCAAAATTCCAACAGAAATTACTTCTTCATGTACTAACCAATTTCGAGCATTAAGATATAAAGCTATAAAATGCTCTTTCTTTTCTCTACCTATCTTTTTTTGAAGATAATCAACAACTAACTTTGGCGAATCTAATAAGGCTTTAGCTGGTATCTTCTCTTTTGCGTATCGTTCAGAAATTGCCTGAAAAAGTTTTAAACCGAATATGTTTATCGGTCCAATACCCTTAATTTGTTGTAATTCTTCAGATGTTGCATCAAAAGATCCTCTTAAATTTTTAAATTTTTTAATTACTTTTTTTGCCATCTGTTTACAATCTTTTTGAGGTGTACCTAAAGTCAAAAGTAATTCTACTATTTCATAATCAAGAAATCCTTTAAGTCCTGATTGTAAAAATCTGTCTCGTAATCGTCCCCTATGACCAGCGTTTTTATTAACTGACGGTAAATCTTTAATTTTAAGTTTTTTAGGCATTTTCCCTCCTTTTCCTACTTATAATGATACCCTCTTAAATATCTCTGGTCAAACAATAATTTATTTACAAAAGGGATAATTCATTGTAGAATTAAAACAAATGTGGGAAGAAAAATATCAAAAAAATAAATATTATTGGGGATTGAAACCAAATCCTACTTTAGAAGAATACATCAATGAAATTCCTAAGGGAAAGGCTTTAAATATTGGGGCTGGAGAAGGAAGGAATAGTATCTTTTTAGCCAAAAATGGATTTGAAGTAACAGCTATAGATAGAATCAAACAAGGATTAGATAAAATTAAAAAACTCGCAAAAAAACATAATTTAACAATAAAAACAAACCTTTGTGATATTAAGAACCTAAAATTTGAAAAAGAAAAATATTCTTTGATAATTTCTGTTTCTACTATTCATTTTCTTAAAAAAAGTGAAATTAATCCTATTTTAGATAAAATTATAAATTCACTCAAAATAAGTGGGTTTATATATCTTTCAGTATTTTCTACTAAAGATCCAATGCTTAAATTAATTAAAGAAAGAAAAATAGAAGAGATAGAAGAAAATACTTTTTATTTACCTAAATTTAAAACTTATAGACATTTTTTTACCAAAACAGAAATTAAAGAAAAATTTAAAGATTTTAATATTATTTTATTAAAACAAAAAGAAATATTGGACACTGGACACGACAAACCACATTATCATAATATAATTGAGTTTTTGGCTCAAAAAAGGAAAGCAACGGAATAATCCGTTGCTTTTTAGATTGATGATGATTCATACCAACATTGTGGATCTGAATCAAAGAAATCTCCTGTAGCCCCATAAGACATAGCGCCACATCCTCGACAAATATACAATAAAGGACAATCTTTGCATTTTTTGTATCGGTTTAAATCTCTGAAGTAGTTCAATTTTTGTGATTCGATAAATAAATCAAATAAACTTTGTTCAGGAACTTTGCCTATCGGACTTTCAAATCGACGACAGGCATAAACAGTCCCATCTGAAAGTACTGAAAGACTGGCAATTCCCAAACTACAACCACCAACTACGATTTCGTTTTTTTTTATCTCATCTACTTCTTCTTTTTCTTCAATAGAAGATTTTTCATAAAAGTACAACTCCCAAAGATGATCTTTAAATACAAATCTTGTTTTGGGATAAAACATAGATAATTCGTTGCGTGCTTGGTTAACCTTTTCTAATAAATCCCTATATTCCGCAGGAGTAAACATCTGTTTTTTGTATTCCTCTTCTGACCAGTTGCTGGGCCTACAAAATCGAGCAAAGGCGAATGCATCAAACTCATTTTCTACAACTTCTTTTATTACGCCGATTAGATCAGAAGCGTTAAATTTTGATAAAGTGAACATACATGTCGGTTTAATCCCTGATTCCCTTAAAATCTTAGCAACCCTTAATGTTTCTTTATAACTCCCCTTCATTCTAAGAAAATCATGCTTTTCTTCTAATCCATCTAAACTTAATTGATACTTACGCACGCCTTTTGTTCTTAATTTCTGTGCTATTGCACCATCAATAAAGAAGGGATTGCCTAAAATATCAATAGCTATTTTAGATTTGTATTTTTCTGCTAATTCGTTTATCTTGTCCAAAATTAACCAAAAATCAGGATGCAGAATAGGATCACCACCAGTAAGAACAAATACAGGATTAGCATTTAACTTTAGAATAGTTTTATACATATCATCAATTACTAAAGATAATACACTAATTCCTAATTCTTTTTGACAGTTATTCTTAATGCTATCTGATTGATATAGATAGCAGTATTTGCATCGCTGAGAGCATCTATCTGTTATATGCCATTGAATATAGAAATTAGGCTTACTCATAAGAACCTCCTTAAAAAAATAAGACCCGGTCCTTTCTTTAGACTGGGTCTTAGTTTAATGGGTTAATCATCAGAATTGCAGCTCGGGTCTGCACTACAAGGATCGCTATGGCAAGCAACCTGACAGTTGGAACCATTACCTGATCCCCTTTTCGACATAAAAGACATGCCCAAAGACTTTCGCCAATAGTTATACTTGCTCAATAATTTTTTGAGCTTTGAATTCTTTTTTGCACTCATATAACCACCTCCTATGTGTATTTTTAAATGTTAAGTTACATTCCAACCTAATTATAGAATATCAACATATTAAAAATTTGTCAATGCTTTTGTAATATATTCGGCTTTCATTTTCTCTCTAGGACGATCAATTAACGGTAAATCTTTAATTTTAAATTTTTTAGGCATTTTCCCTTCTTATGCTATTGACAAGCTATTAAATGCTGATATATACTTATTAATGTAAACTTTAGGTTTACTTGATTTTGATCGAAATCCGCCTTCGGGCGGGTTTTTGAATATATTTCACTCTTTT
>Ga0180009_10005781_pt1 | contig 13149 bp, 14 predicted proteins | sample OS_PC_MetaG_FD_123537 | JGI IMG/M metagenome (GOLD analysis project Ga0180009, IMG submission 123537) | Groundwater microbial communities from the Aspo Hard Rock Laboratory (HRL) deep subsurface site, Sweden - OS_PC_MetaG | ecosystem: Environmental > Aquatic > Deep subsurface > Groundwater... | reverse complement strand
CTCGCGCGTCCCGATTCGGTGATGGACGGCGTCTCGGTCTACAGCACGCGCCTCGCGATGGGCGTGTCGCTGGCCGAAAAGATCAAGCGCGAGTTCGCCCACCTGAAGATCGACGTGGTGATCCCGATTCCCGATACCAGCCGGCCTTCCGCGCTGCAGCTGGCGAATCACCTCAACGTGCCGTACCGCGAAGGTTTCATCAAGAACCGCTACATCGGCCGCACCTTCATCATGCCGGGCCAGGCGCTGCGCAAGAAGTCGGTGCGGCAGAAGCTCAATGCCATCGCCGAGGAATTCAAGGGCCGCAATGTGCTGCTGGTCGACGACTCGATCGTGCGCGGCACCACCAGCCGCGAGATCGTGCAGATGGCGCGCGACGCCGGCGCGGCGAACGTGTACTTCGCCTCGGCCTCGCCGCCGGTGCGCTATTCCAACGTGTACGGCATCGACATGCCGACGCGCAACGAGCTGATCGCCAACGGTCGCACCGACGAGGACATCGCACGCGAGATCGGCTGCGACGCCATGATCTACCAGGACCTCGACGCCATGGTGGAGGTGGTGCGGGCCGGCAATCCGGCTATTCTCGACTTCGACACCTCGTGCTTCGATGGCCGCTACATCACCGGCGACGTCACGCCGGAGTACCTGAATTACGTCGAGGCCGTGCGCAATGGCGAAACCCCGCCGCCGTCGGCGCTGTCGACCCAGCAGCTCGACCTCAACCTGGCGACGAACAACGGTTGACCCCGTTGGGCGCCGGGCGTAAATTTAAACCTGTAAATGCACTAGGCGCCGATTTGAACCTCAGCTTGCGGGCGCCCAAGAAATTCGGCTAAAGCGTCGCAGGGAAACCCCGAATTGCGCACGCTGTTCGGGGTTTTTTATTTTGGAGCTGAAATGAGCCACGACGAATACGACATCGAGACGCTGGGCGTTCGCGCCGGCACGGTGCGCAGCCAGTTCAACGAACACTCGGAGGCGCTGTTCCTGACCTCCAGCTTCGTTTTCAAGAACGCGGCCGAAGCCGCCGCGCGCTTCAAGGGCGAAGAGCCCGGCCCGATCTACGCACGCTTCACCAACCCCACGGTCCAGATGATGGAAGCGCGGCTGGCCGCGCTGGAAGGCGCCGAGCGCTGCGTGGCGTTTTCGTCCGGCATGGCGGCGATCCTGGCCACCGTGATGGGTCTGATGAAGGCGGGCGAGCATGTGGTCGCCTCGCGCTCGATTTTCGGCTCCACGGTGCAGCTGTTCTCCAACATCCTTGGTCGCTTCGGCGTCGAGACCACCTACGTCTCGCCGACCGATCCGGCAGAGTGGCGCGCGGCCGTGAAACCGAATACCAAATTGTTCTTCGTCGAGTCGCCGTCGAACCCGCTGACCGAGGTGAGCGACATCCGTGCGCTGGCGGATATCGCGCACGAAGCCGGCGCCTGGCTCGCGGTCGACAACTGCTTCTGTTCGCCGGCGCTGCAAAAGCCGCTCGAACTCGGCGCTGACATCATCATCCATTCCGCCACCAAGTATCTCGACGGCCAGGGCAGGGTGCTGGGCGGCGCGGTGCTCGGCAGCCAGGCCCTGATGGAAGGCGTCTACACCTTCCTGCGCACCGCCGGACCGACGCTGTCGGCCTTCAACGCCTGGGTGATTCTGAAGGGCATGGAGACGCTGTCCATTCGCATGGACGCGCACTCGAAGAATGCGCTGGCGCTGGCGCAATGGCTGGAAGCGCAGCCGCAGGTGTCACGCGTGCTGTATCCAGGGCTGCCGTCGCATCCGCAGCATGCGTTGGCGATGTCGCAGCAGAAAACCGGCGGCGGCATCGTCGCGTTCGAGTTGAAAGGCGGGAAGGATGCGGCGTGGAAACTGATCGACGCCACCCGGCTGCTGTCGATCACCGCGAATCTCGGCGACACCAAGTCCACCATCACCCATCCCGCCACCACCACGCACAGCCGGATGACGCCGGAACAGCGCGCGGCGGCCGGCATCGGCGACGGCCTGGTGCGCATCGCCATGGGGCTGGAATCGGTGGCCGATATTCAGGCGGACCTGCAACGGGGGCTGGCAGCATGAGACTGTGGATGATGCTGTGCGTGTTTGCTGCGGGCGCAGCCCATGCCGCCGACATGACGGCCCTGCGCTATATCGACCAGGACCCGGGCGATCCGCCCTATCTGACGCGTATCCTGCTGACGCCAGGCTTCATGCGCCTGGACGACGGCAACGACGACGGCGACTTCGTCCTGCTGGACCGGCGCCAGAAAAAAGTCATCAACGTGATGCGTGGCAACCAGCTGGCGCTGGTGTTCAGCGCCAGCACGCTGCCGCCCAAGCCGGCCGGGTGGAAACCCGTTCTCGATGTGAAGGCGGGCGCGCCCGGCACCCTGCGTTTCAGCCTGACTGTGAAGGGCGTGGTGTGCAGCGAAGGCGTGGCAGCAGCGCGTGCAGCGCCGGAGGCAGCGCGCGCAATGGCCGAGCTGAAATCCATCCTCGCCTCGATGCAATACCGCGTATGGCAGGATTCGCCGGCCGAAATCCAGCACGACTGCGATCTGGCAAATCAGGTGTGGGAATCGGGCGCCACGCTGAAACTCGGTCTGCCGCTGGAGGAACGCGAGTTCACCGGGCGCACGCGACAGTTCGAAAGCGAATTGAAGCAGCCGCTGCAACCGGAACTGTTTCGCGTACCGGACGGCATGCCGCTGGTCGACGCGCCCTCATAAATCCTCGGCCTTGAGCGTGCAGCCCGCGGCGTCGCACACCACGTAGCCCCAGCGCGCGTACCAGTCCGGCAGCACCCAGCGTTCGCACTCTTGGCCGTCCACGGCATGGAGATGCTGCGCCGGTCGGTGGGTATGGCCATGAATCAGGCGGCCGACCCGGTGTTCGCGCAGCACACGCACCACTTCATCGGCATTCACATCCATGATCTCCGACGGCTTGGCGGCCTTGGCCGATTCGCTGCCGGCGCGCGCCTGGCGCGCGAGACGGCGGCGCAGGGCGTAGGGCAGTCGCCGCAGCATCGACAGGGTCAGCGGATGCCGCGCGCGGCGGCGAAAAGCCTGGTAGGCCGTGTCGTCGGTGCACAGGGTGTCGCCGTGCATCAGCAGCGTCGGCACGCCATAGAGGTCGATGCGCACCGGATCGGCGAGCAGCGTCATGCCCGACAGCGCGGCATAGCGCTGTGCCAGCATGAAATCGCGGTTGCCGTGCATGAAATACACCGGGGTGCCGGCATCGCTCAGCAACTTGAGGGCGCGCGCGGTTTCGTAGGCCACCTGCTCGTCGTGGTCGTCGCCGATCCAGGCCTCGAACAGGTCGCCCAGGATGTAGAGCGCATCCGCGCCAGCGACGTCTTCCAGCAGAAAGCGAAAAAAACGCCCGGTGGCGACCGGGCGTTCGTCCGTCAGATGCAGGTCGGCGACAAAGTAGGTACGCCCCGTTTTGTCCGACGCGATCAGGCTCACGGGCCTTTAGACGATTTCCGCCTTGGTGATGATGACGTCTTCCATCGGCACGTCCTGGTGGCCGGCGCGGTTGCCGGTCTTGACCTTCTTGATCGCGTCGACGACCTCGGTGCCTTCGACCACCTTGCCGAACACGGCGTAGCCGTAGCCCTGCGGCGTCGGCGCGGTGAAGTTGAGGAAGCTGTTGTTTGCGATGTTGATGAAGAACTGGGCGGTGGCTGAATTGGGGTTGGGCGTGCGTGCCATGGCGACGGTGTAGGCCTCGTTCTTCAGCCCGTTGCCGGCTTCGTTCTCGATCGCTTCGCGGGTGGGCTTCTGCGTCATGCCGGGTTCGAAGCCGCCGCCCTGGATCATGAAGCCGTCAATCACGCGGTGGAAAATCGTGCCGTCGAAAAAACCGTCGCGCACATACTGCAGAAAGTTTTCCACCGTCTTGGGGGCTTTTTCGGCGTCGAGTTCGAGGGTGATGATGCCGTGATTGGTGTGCAGCTTGACCATGTATGCGGAGTCCTAAAGAGAGGTTTCGTGAATGATTTTCCAGCGACCGTTCTCGCGGCTCCAGAACTGGCGCTTGACGGTGCGGTCGCTGAGGTTGTTGCTCTGGTAGTTCTGCACAAAGCTGACCAGCGCAAAATCCGGGCGCTCCGGGTAGAGCATCAGGCTGACGTTGTCGAGCCCGACCTTGATCCAGGATTTGGCGGTGTTGACCTTGTGCTTGTTGGCGGCAAACGCCGGCAGGGGTTGCGTGCCGGCGCGAAACGACGCGCTGTAGTGATTGAGCAGGCGCGAGACATCGCGGCTTTCCCAGTCCAGTCGCCACTGGTCGATGGCAGCGGACAGGTCGTTGCGGCGCGCATTGAGCACGTCGTGGGCGACCCATTCGACCTGCTCGGCAATGATGACCGGCGTGTTGCCGATTTCGATGTACTGGCCGAGCCGTTTCAGGTCGTCGTTCGCCAGCACCACGCAGCCTTCGCTGGCGCGCGGTGTGCGGCTGTAGGTGTTGCTCGGGCTGCCGTGTATCCAGATGCCGAAGCCGTTGCGGCCCTGGCGCGTGTCCCATTCGTTGGGGTAGGTCAGGGTGAAGGCGCCGCTGCCGTAAAAGTCGGTGAGCTCGCGCGGTGACTTGAAGCTGGAAATCGAATAGATGCCGATCGGCGTGCGGTTGTCGCCTTCCTTCTGCTTGCCGGTGCCGGCCTTGCCGATGGTGATGTAGAAATCGTCCACCCGGATCGGCTGCCCGGCGCGGTTGGCGTAGACATACAGGCGCGAGCGGCTGGCGTCGACCACCAGCGCGTGCCGGTACTGGTCCCCCAGCGTCAGCAGGTAGGCCGGCACCTTGTCGTTGGGCAGCGGGTCGGTGAGGGCGCGCACGCGCTGGCGGGCTTCGTCGCGCAGTTGCTCCAGGTCGGCATTGCGCGTGCCGCCGGTATTGCCCAGCGTCTGCAGGGGTTGGGCGCGCGCCAGCAGCAAGTCGCCCTTGATCAGTTGCGCCAGCCGGAAATTCGGGTGCTGCTGCGTCAGCAGGTCGACCGCGGTGAGCGCCTCCGGCATCCGGCTTTGCGAAATCGCCAAGAGGCTGCTGGCCATCTGGCGGTCGGCATCCATCCCGGCGGCGTTAAACGCAGGCGCAATCAGCAGCAGGGACAGGAGTGCGCGCAACATGGCTTAGCGGGAGGTCTCGCCGACGATGCGCCAGGCGCCGCCCTGCAGGGCGAACTTCAGCGTCTTGGTGACGGTGGAGGTGAGGCGGTCGGACCGGTAGGCCTGGCGGAAGCTGGCGCTGGCCGTATCGCCCTGCTGCTCGATCTTGAGGTCGCTGATTTGCACGTCGATCTCCTTCGGCGTGGTAATGCGGGCGCGACGCTGGGCCTCCCAGCTGCTGCGCGTCATGCCGGCGGGCGCGTAATTGCCGGCATAGGCGGCCAGATAGGCATCGACGTCGCGCGCCGACCAGGCTTGCGCCCAGCGGGTGACCGCGGCTTCGATACCCGCGTTCGCCGCTGCGGGCGGGGTGGCAACCGGCTCGGCGGCCGGCTTGGCCGCGACAACGGCGGGCCTGGGCGCGGCGGCGGCCACTGCGGCAGGCTTGGGGGCCGCGGCGGTGGGGCGGACTGCGGCGGATTTGCGCGGCTGGCCGCCGATCATGTCCTGGATCAGCGCCAGCTTGGTCTGCGCGGCGGCATTCTTGCTGTCGAGTGCCAGCGCCTTGTCATAGGCGAGCGACGCCATCTTGGCGTAGAGATCGCCCAGGTTCTCGTGCGCGGTGGCGTAGCTGGGATGGGTGCGGATCGCCATTTCCAGCGCGTTCTTCGCGGCGTCGTACTTGCTTTGCGAGGCATACAGCACGGCCAGGTTGTTGTAGGGCTCGGGCAACTCGGGATAGTCCTCGGTCAGCGCGGTGAACACGGTGATGGCATCGTTGGTCTTGCCCTGGTCGGCGAGAATCAGGCCCTTGAGAAAGCGTGCCTGGGCATCTTTCGGGTTTTTGGCCAGATAGCGGTTGGCGCGATCAAGTGCGCCCGCGAGGTCGCCCTTGCGGAACTGCTGGTTGATTTCCTGGACTTCATTGGCCAGTACCGGCGCGCTGACGAGAATGATGCAGGTGGCAACAGCGGCTAAGAAACGTGGCAGGGCCATGTGATATGCTCGAATCATCTTGGGGAAACAGGCATTCTAACAATTATCGACCCGGCTGAGACAGTCGGCGAGCCGCTTGATTCCCGCCAGTCGCCATTCTGTCCGTAGCCCGCTCGCATCCATGCTGCACATTACCAATTCCCTCACCCGTACCAAGGAAGCCTTCGTCCCGCTCACGCCCGGCCGGGTCCGCATGTATGTCTGCGGCATGACCGTCTACGACCTGTGTCACCTGGGCCATGCGCGGGTGTTCGTGGTGTTCGACATGGTGACGCGCTGGCTGCGCGCGAGTGGTTATCAGGTCGAATACGTAAGAAACATAACGGACATCGACGACAAGATCATTAGGCGCGCGCAGGAAAATAAGGAAACCCCGGCCGCGCTGACCGGGCGTTTCATCGAGGCGATGCACGCCGACGAGCGCGCGCTCGGCGTGCTGCCGCCGGACCACGAGCCGCGTGCCACCGACTATGTGGCGCAGATGCTGGCCCTGATCGGGCAATTGATCGACAAGGGCTTGGCCTATCCGGCGCCAAATGGCGACGTCTACTACAGCGTGCGCGGCTTCCCGACCTACGGCCGCCTGTCCGGCAAGAGCCTTGACGAGCTGCGCGCCGGCGAACGGGTCGAAATCGACCCCAGCAAGCGCGATCCGATGGATTTCGTGCTGTGGAAGGCCGCCAAGCCGGGCGAACCGGCCTGGGACTCGCCCTGGGGGCCGGGCCGCCCCGGCTGGCACATCGAATGCTCGGCGATGAGCGCCGACTTGCTCGGCAAGCACTTCGACATCCACGGCGGCGGCCAGGACCTGCAGTTCCCGCATCACGAAAACGAAATTGCCCAGTCCGAGGGTGCCCACGGCTGCACATTCGTCAATTACTGGCTGCACAACGGCTTCGTGCGGGTGGACAACGAAAAAATGTCCAAGTCGCTGGGCAATTTCTTCACCATCCGCGAAGTGCTTGAGCAATACGACGCCGAAGTGGTGCGCTTTTTCATCCTGCGTGCCCATTACCGCAGCCCGCTGAATTACTCGGACGCCCATCTTGACGACGCCAAAGGCGCACTGACACGGCTCTACACCGCGCTGAAGCACGCGCCGTCGGAGGCGCCGCCGCCCGACTGGACCCAGCCCGCCGCACAGCGCTTCCGTGCGGCCATGGATGACGACTTCAACACCCCGGAAGCCTTGGCGGTGCTGTTCGAACTGGCCGGCGAGGCCAACCGGGGTGATGTTGCGGCGGCGCAGGCCTTGCGCCGCCTCGGTGGCGTGCTCGGCCTGCTGCAGCGCGATGCGGCCGATTTCCTGCAGGCGGGGCGTGCAGACGGCAGCCTGTCCGCAAGCGACATCGACGCCCTGATCGCGGCGCGCCGGGCCGCGCGCCAGGCAAAGGACTTCGCCGAGTCCGACCGCATCCGGGACGCGCTCACCGCGGCCGGCATCGTGCTGGAAGACGGGGCGGGCGGCACCACCTGGCGCCGCGCCTGAGGCGCGCCTGCGATGGCCTCGCGCGCGCTTGTCCTGATCGGCGCCGTGGACTGGCAACATCTCGCCTGGCGGGGCCGCCTGTACCCCGACGACCTGCCGGACGACTGGCTGTTGTCTTATTACAACACGCGATTTTCGGCGGTTTTCCTGCCGGCTGCCGTCTGGCAGGCCGCGTCCGAGGCGACCTGGGCGCACTGGCTGTATGACACCCGGGAGGACTTCCATTTCGTGCTGGAGCCGGCCGAGTCGGGTGCCCGCATGCCAGAATCCGCGCGGGTGCTGCTTGCCACGCCGGCCTGGCAGGCCGAACACGCCTGGTGGCTGGACGAGGCGCCCGACCTTCGCCTGCTGGCGCAGCGCATCACCCGGCAGGCGGCGACCGGTGAGCCCCTGTTCGTATTCAGCCGCAGCGGCAATCTCGACCTGCTCGAGCAGGCCGATACCCTGAGACAGGTGATGGGCTACTAAAATTTTTCGCGCCCCAGTTCGTGAATGACGGCAGGCCGCGGCGCTCCGGTAGAATGGCCGCTCAATAAAAACACAGGCCCGATTTCTTGCAACACGACACGCTGGTCGAAATCGAGGATGTCGTATTTGGCTATGGTGCCCAGCCGGTTTTGAAGGGCATCAACCTGACCGCCCGACGCGGGCAGGTCATCGCCATCATGGGCAGCAGCGGTTGCGGCAAAACCACGCTCTTACGCCTTATCGGCGGGCAGATCCGGCCCGGCGAGGGGCACGTGCGCGTGGCCGGCGAGTCGCTGGGCGAACTCAATCAGGCGGGCCTGTATCAGCTGCGCCGCAAGATGGGCATGCTGTTCCAGTTCGGCGCGCTGTTCACCGACATGACGGTGTTCGACAACGTGGCGTTCCAGTTGCGCGAGCACACCGACCTGCCGGAAGATGCGATCCGCGACCTGGTGCTGATGAAGCTCCACGCCGTGGGGCTGCGCGGTGCGGCGCACCTGATGCCGGCCGAGCTGTCCGGCGGCATGGCGCGGCGGGTGGCGCTGGCGCGTGCGATTGCGCTGGAACCGATGCTGATGATGTATGACGAACCCTTTGCCGGGCTCGACCCGATTTCGCTGGGGGTGACCGGCAACCTGATCCGGCGCCTGACCGATACGCTCGGGCTGACCTCGATTGTGGTAACGCATGACGTGCAGGAGTCCCTGAAAATCGTCGATTACGTGTATTTCGTCTCGGAGGGCATGATCGTCGCCGAAGGCACGGCAGACGAGATTCGCGCGTCCGATTTGCCCTACGTGCACCAGTTCGTGCATGGCGAATCGGACGGTCCGGTGCCGTTCCACTACCCGGCGCCGCCCTACGCCGAGGATTTGCACCTGGGAGGGGCGAGTGCTTAGGCAGTCCATCGAAAATCTCGGCAATCGCACGCTCCAGGGCGTCTGGCGCATCGGCTTCGCGGCGCGTTTCTTCGTGGCGGTGCTGCTGCATTCGGGCACTGCATTCCGCCGCTTCGGTCTCACCATTCGCGAGATGTACTTCACCGGGGTGCTGTCGCTGATCATCATTCTGGTGTCGGGCCTGTTCGTCGGCATGGTGCTCGGACTGCAGGGCTACGAGACGCTGCAGACCTACGGCTCGGAAGAGGCGCTCGGGATTCTGGTGGCCCTGTCGCTGGTGCGGGAACTCGGGCCGGTGGTGGCGGCGCTGCTGTTCGCCAGCCGTGCCGGGTCTGCGATCACCGCGGAAATCGGGTTGATGAAGGCGACCGAGCAGCTGTCGGCGATGGAAATGATGGCGGTCGACCCGATTGCCCGCGTGGTGGCGCCGCGTTTCTGGGCGGGTGTGATTTCGATGCCGCTCCTGGCGGCGCTGTTCTCGGCCATGGGCATTTTCGGCGGCTATCTGGTCGGCGTGCAGCTGATCGGGGTCGACGAAGGCGCGTTCTGGTCGCAAATGAAGAGCGCGGTCGACTTTGAAGAGGACATTCTGAACGGGGTGATCAAGAGCGTGGTATTCGGCATCGCCATCACCACGATCGCGTTGTTCGAGGGCTATGACGCGCCGCCGACCGCCGAAGGCGTGTCGGGCGCCACCACGCGCACCGTGGTGACCTCCAGCCTGGCCGTGCTGGCGCTGGATTTCGTATTGACTGCATTCATGTTCCGGGGGTTGGGCTAAATGAACAAAACCGTACTCGATTTGTGGGTGGGATTATTCGTCATTGCGGGCATCGTGGCGCTGCTGTTCCTCGCCCTCAAGGTCGGCAGCATGAGTGCCGTAAAAACATCGAGCAGCTACGAGGTCGTTGCGCGTTTCGACAACATCGGCGGCCTCAAGCCGCGCGCACCGGTGAAAAGTGCGGGTGTCGTGGTGGGGCGGGTGGCAGACATCCGCTTCGACAACGAAACCTACGAAGCCGCAGTTACCCTGCGGCTCGACAAGCGCTATGCTTTTCCCAAGGACACCTCGGCCGCGATCATGACGTCGGGGCTGCTGGGCGAACAATATATCGGTCTGGAAGCGGGCGGAGACCCCCAGGCCCTGAAGGACCAGGACCGGATTTTCCTCACCCAGTCGGCGGTGGTGCTGGAAAATCTGATCGGACACTTTATCTACGGTAAGGCTCAAGAAGGGGCGCCACAATGAAAATCAAGCCACTCACCCAGACGTTTCTGGCAGCCGGCGTGCTGCTGGCCGCGCTGCCCGGACAGGCGGAAACCATCAACCTGCAGCAGGCCGTGCAAATGAGCCTGGCGGCCGATCCGCGCATCAAGGAGCGCGAGCAGGTGGTCGAGGCCGCGCGCGGCATGCTGGAAGAAGTGCAGGGCAATGCCGGCTGGCGCGTCACCGCCAATGCCTTCATCGGGCTGGCACCCGGGGTCGAGGGCGGGTTCTACCAGAACGGCGCCTACAGCGGCACCACGCCGCGCACCGACGGCGGCAAGCTCGACCGCATTTCCGAATGGACCCACCTCGATTTCGCCCTGATCAAGCCGCTCTACACCTTTGGCAAGGTCGAGCGCTACGGTGAGGCGGCGCAGGGCAATATCGACCTCAAGCGCGGCGAACTCAAGCAGAGCCGCACCGACACGGTATACGACACCAAGCGCGCCTATTTCGGATACCTGACCGCGCGCGATATCCGATTTTTCCTGGTGGACATGCAGAGTCGTCTGAACGAGTCCATCAGCTCGGTCGAACGCAACCTCGAGGCTGAAAGCGGGGAGTCGAAGCAGTCCGACCTGTATGCGCTGCAAACGGCCCGCGGCCTGCTGGCCAAGTACGTGCATCAGGCGCGCGCGATCGAGAAAATCAGCCTCGACGGCCTGAAAGTGCTGACGGGCGTCGGCCTGCAGTCCGACCTCAAGGTGGCTGACGAGCGCATCGAGCCGGTCAGCTTTCCGCAGCTCGAGCTGTCCGATTTCCAGGCGCGCGCGCTGCAGGACCGTCCCGAAATGCAGCAGCTCGAAGCCGGTCTGCGCGCCCGTCGCGCCCTGGTGGCCGCCAAGAAGGCCGAGCGCATGCCCGATGTCTATGCCGGCGTGATCGGGCAGTTCAACTATGCCTCGCAGCGCGAGCGGCTGGACAATCCCTATCTCAATGACCCCTTCAACGGCGGCGGCATCACGCCGGTGGTCGGCGTGAAGTGGGATTCGGTGTTTGGCGTGACCAGCGCGCGCGTCAACCAGGCGCAGGCCGAGTTGGAAGCGCTGAATCACAAGAAGGCCTTTGCGCTGGCCGGGATTCCGTTCGAAGTGGGCGAAGCCTATGCGCATGCGCAGGCCAATTTCGAGGCGCAGCGCGATCTCGCCGAAGGCGCTGCCGCGGCGCGTCGCTGGATGGTGGCCTCGCTGGCTGATTTTTCGGCCGGGATCGAAAGCGGTGACAAGGTGGCTGATGCGATCAAGAACTACACGCTGGCGCAGACCGAGTATTTGCGCACGGTCAACGACTACAACATGAATGTGGCGCAGCTGGCGCGCCTGACGGGTGAACTGAAGTAAACGGTCGGCGTCGAACGCAGGACCGAACTCTTTAACCCTGATTTTTTACAGGACGATGCTGAACATGTTGCGATCATTTTTACTGCTGCTTGCGCTGCTGCTGGGATTCAATGCGCCTGTGCTGGCCAACGATACCGCGCCCGACGTGCTGGCGCGCACCACCACCCAGGAAGTGCTGGAAATTCTGAAGCGGGACAAGGAATTGCAGAGCGGCAACCGGGCGAAACTCCATCAACTGGTGGAAGCCAAGATCCTGCCCAATTTCGATTTCAACCGCATGACCCAGCTTGCCCTCGGCAAAAACTGGCCGCGCGCCACCGCCAAGCAGAAACAGGAGCTGGTGACGGAATTCCGCAACCTGCTGGTGCGCACCTATTCGAGTTCGCTGACCGCGTTTTCGAACCAGACGGTCGAGTTCAAGCCGCTGACGCTGAAGCCGACCGACACCGATGTGACCGTGCGTTCCGAGATCCGCCAGCCGGGCGGGCAGCCGATTCCGATCGACTACAGCATGTACAAGACCTCGTTCGGCTGGAAAGTCTATGACGTGACGATCGACAGCGTCAGCCTGGTGACCAATTACCGGGCGTCTTTTGCCAGCACCATCCGCCAGCACGGCATCGACGGGCTGATCAAGACGATGGCCGAGCAGTCAGCGCGGGGCGCGGCCAGCCCGGCCCCGCGCGCCGGATCGTGATCACCTGCGACGACACCAGCTGCCGTATCGGCGGCGCAGTGACCGTCGACAGCGTCGGTGGCCTGTTGCGCGAATTGCAGCCGCGCATTGCAAGCGGTCTGGCCACGCTGGATTTCAGCGCAGTCGAAAGTGTCGATTCGGCCGCCCTCGCGCTGGTGTTCAGTGCCATGCGGCAGGCCAGGCAAGCGGGCCATACGCTGGCATGCACCGGTTTGCCCGAAAGCTTCATCACGCTGGCCGAATTGTACGGAGTGGCCGAGCTGCTGCCGGCATGATCCCTGCGATCCGGGTCAGCGAGCTGCGCAAGCGCTTTCGCACCACCCAAGCACTCGACGGCGTTTCGATCGACATCCAGCAAGGCGAGTTCTTCGGCCTTCTGGGCCCCAACGGGGCGGGCAAGACCACCCTGATTTCCATTCTCGCCGGGCTCACCCGCGCCGACGCCGGCCATGCTGAAATCATGGGCCACGACGTGGTGCGCGACTACCGCCAGTCGCGCCGCGCGCTGGGCGTGGTGCCGCAGGAGCTGGTCTACGATCCGTTTTTCAACGTGCGCGAGACGCTGCGCATCCAGTCCGGCTATTTCGGGCTGAAACACAATGACGGCTGGATCGACGAGATCATGCATCACCTCGATCTCGCCCAGCATGCGGACAAAAACACGCAAAGCCTGTCGGGCGGCATGAAGCGCCGCCTGCTGGTGGCGCAGGCGCTGGTGCACAAGCCGCCGGTCATCGTGCTCGACGAGCCGACCGCCGGGGTCGACGTCGACCTGCGCCGCTCGCTGTGGGCATTCATCAGCCGCCTCAATCGCGAGGGGCACACCATCCTGCTGACCACGCATTATCTGGAAGAGGCCGAGGCGCTGTGCGGCCGCAT
>Ga0180009_10005780_pt1 | contig 13151 bp, 10 predicted proteins | sample OS_PC_MetaG_FD_123537 | JGI IMG/M metagenome (GOLD analysis project Ga0180009, IMG submission 123537) | Groundwater microbial communities from the Aspo Hard Rock Laboratory (HRL) deep subsurface site, Sweden - OS_PC_MetaG | ecosystem: Environmental > Aquatic > Deep subsurface > Groundwater... | reverse complement strand
TACTCAAGGGCTGAATGGTCACAATAGCTCATGTTGCTCAGTTGGCAATCAACCTCATGACCCAGGTATAACAGATTGCAATTTCAACTTATAACCTCATTGGGAAATCCGGATAGACCCCAATATAAGGAATGTGGTTCGCTCGTTGTCCATTTAGGCTCGCTGATTGACCGCGAAAAAAAGAAAGAATTTAAGGATTACGAAAGCGCTGAAACGTGTTTTGAGCTGATACGTGAAAAAAATCACCCTTACCTTATGGGCATGCTCCACTTTCTAACGCAGCTTTTCAAAATAACACCCAAAAACGAGAAACCGTTGATTCTCATGAGTGAGTTCGGTGAGGAGTTACGTGGCAAAATCCGTTTTGATTTTGTTGATAGACTCAAAAAAGCTTATGGCTTAGATATCCTTCCTGTCGACGTTGGGCTTGACGTGCTTTTGGATTGTGACTCATCAGAAGAATGCAAGGATTCGGTTATATCGAAGCAAAGTGATAACAAACCACAAGTCTGGTGCGTGCAATGTAAGCATTTCGTGGCATTAGGTGAGACTAATTTTATCCATTATGGCCATGACGAGGCACTCTTCTCTGTATGCAAGACATGCAAAAAGGCCACTCCCCATGACGTTCTGCAGGAACGTCTGCGAGCATTGTATGAGGTGGGTCGACGATTACAAACCCACTGATAACTGTGAGTCGTGAATTTGAATGAATTAACAGAAAAAGGTTTGACCCGTGCAGCAGTGGCATTGGCGTCATTTTTGAAGACCAGTGTCCACCGTAATTTAGAAATGTTACGTATCGTTCGTGTATTATGTGTTTTGGCCTTTTCTGGATGCTCCACGCGCATCTCATTTTTCGAACGTATCTTAGATCATATTATTCAGCAGCAGCAGGCTGATGGAGGCTGGACCGATCCAGAAGAAACCGCCTGGGCCGTTGGATCGATCAAACTTATCCGAGGTATCGGGAATCTGTCGATTCCATCAGCTATTCAGTGGTTAGATAGCGTCCGACATCCAGTTGGTGGCTGGGGACGGCATCTACGGGATCGCCCTCGAATACCGATTACGGGCCTCCTTTTACACTTGTTGCCGGAACTTGCAGACGAAAAGGCGGTAAATTGGCTCAAAAAGGAATGGCAAAAGGATTTTGAGGGTACTACCAGACTTACGTACAAGGGAGCCTTTTTCTTGTTAGGGCTGTCCACATCTGAAGTATCCGGTGATGATTGCTCCTTGATAAAGGACACCTATTCTTTTCTTCATGATGAACAAAACGAAGATGGTGGGTTTGGCCCCTGGAAAGACCATCCAATCGGGAGTGATCCCTGGTCAACCGGCATTGTGCTCCTCGGGTTGCTTTTTTATCCCTATTTGGTCAAGAGAGACGTTATAGAAAGGGCCGTCAACTGGCTGGCTGAGAATCAATTGCCCAACGGCTTGTGGGCCTATCATTATATCGAAGAAGGCTCTGCCTATGCCTACTGGGGTTTGGTGGAAGCCTTTAAATTTTTGTCGAGAGAGTCAGGCTGATGTGCGGAATTTGTGGAATATATAACGAAAAAGCGCCCAAAACGGTTAAGACAATGCTGGAGTCTATTCGTCATCGGGGGCCTGACTCTTTCAGAACGATGATATTCAAAAACCATTCCCTGGGAGAATGCGGGCTAAATATCGTTAGCAGCGAGGACGATACCTTGCCATTGATAGCTGAGGAAAATGAGATAGCCCTGCTCTTTAATGGGGAGATTTACAACTATCAAGAGATCAAAGATGAACTAGTGAAGGAAGGATATATTTTCACCACCAGTACCGACTCAGAAGTGATTATCCCTCTTTATATAAAATACGGGAAGGATTTTGTGAAACATCTGAAGGGGATGTTTGCGATTGTCATTATTGATAAAGACCAGATTATCCTTGCCCGTGATAAGTTCGGCATTAAGCCCCTTTACTATTATCAGACAGGTGACAGGCTTATCTTTGGCTCAGAGATAAAGGCCCTGCTCCAGTATCCCGATGTCCCGGCCGAACTGGACCTTGAATCATTAGAAGAGTTAATGGTCTTCGGGTACGTTTTCTCTCCAGAGCGAACATTGCTCAAAGATATTCACCAGGTTCCGCCCGGGTCGGTTGTTGTTTTTGATGGGAAAAGTGTATCAAAACGCAAATATTATCAAATCCCCGCCCCCTTCTATCGGGATAATGGAAATATCGACTATGAAGATTCGGTCCGCCAATTGATAGCGAGGTTGATCAGGACTTTTGAATTATTCCATGATCATGGGGATCAGGAAAAGGGTATATATCTGTCTGGTGGGCTTGATTCCACACTGATGGCGGTTTTGTCAAAAGAAATTTTAAACAGGCCCATCCATACCTATACCCTTTATGCTTCCGAGGATGCGCCGGATTTCAGTTATGCCCGGAAAGTCGCCGGAGCTATTGGGTCCGAGCATCATGAATTTTTAATCACGCATGAAGATTACTTTAGAGAACTACCCCATTTTGTGTATCACTATGAAAATCTCATCGCAGGTGGCGTATTCGATATTCAAGGGGGGATAGCCTTCCAGATACTTTCAAGGCACATATCTAAACATCACAGAGTGGCCTTTACCGGAGAAGGGGCTGATGAGCTCTTCGGCGGGTACTACTGGATCTATACTCACCCATTAGGTTTCTCCGACAGGATCAGGGAGAGGGCATCTTTGTTACCCCCTCAATCAAAAATCCGGGAGGAAGTTGACAGGATTTTCCCTCAACCAGAAGATGAGAGAGTCTACCGCAAGAATTTATTTGACATCCTGATGAGATCTGGCCTGTCGAACTATCACCTGTGGAGTGTGGACAGAGCCTGTTCTTCTTTCGGATTTGAAACAAGACCTCCCTACCTTTATGAGGATATTGCCGAATTTGCCCTTTCGATTCCTATCGAGTTTAAGGTTCCTGAAAAAACCATAACTAAAAGAATTCTTAAGGATGCAGCTTTGCCATATTTGAAAAAGTATAATTTGACGGATATTGTTGACAGAAAAAAATATGGAATGCCGGCTGCATTGGAGCATATAGGGCCAAGAATCCAAGAAGAAATTGCCAAAATTGTTCCTATAAATAACATCCAGAAACATCCTTTTCGGCGATACTTGAATTCGCCTATTGATGTTCTGATGTTTGATCTATTTTATTATTTTCTCATTAGGCAAAGAGGGAAACCCACTACCAATATTTCTGTATTCGATTTTTACAAGGATAGGGCAAGCGGAGAAATGTATTCTTATTAGCACTTTCCGGGTATTTGGCCAACTGTCCGGCCCATTCTTGTTCTCAAAGGTGGCTAATGTACGATGATATGGACAGCAGAAAGGATTAGAAAGGATTATGGTTTTGATGTGGTCGGTGTCGTTAAACAAGGCGCGAAAAGCATCATTATCCTATGCTTGGAGACCAGCCTTGAGAGGGACCTGGATGAATTCATTGGCGGGAATGCAGACTACAAAACCTGGTGTTTTTCTGGTTTTAAAAAGTACTTTTCTCCCAAAGTTGACAAATTTCTTGAGGAGTTTGAAAAAGCTGATTGTAGAGCAAACCCTATTGCTGGTTATGACGATTCTATTAAATTGAAAAAACTGGCCGTAAAGGCTGGTATTGGGATACAGGGCAGGAACACTCTCGTAATTAACCATGGATTCCAAGGCAGGTTAAGATTTCGTGCTGTAGAAACATTCCTTGATATTGAACCAACGGGCGATGGAATTTATCATCACGCCAATAATCGACACTGCGATGAATGTCATTTGTGTGAAATAGCCTGTCCGGTTGAGGCGGTCAAGGACTATAAACTTATTGATGAGGAAGAGTGTCTTGCACATAGACAGCTTACTGATCGCACTCCAAACCTTGAGAGGTGTAATTTGTGCTGGATAGCCTGCACAAAGGACCGTAGCTGGGCCGAAAAAATGAGATCGGAAAGAGAAGAAATCAGAAGGAAGTTTTTACTAAAAGATGCGAATCCTCTTCATTAGCAAATATCCTCCCATTCAGGGGGGAATTTCCGCCAAGACCTACTGGTTGGCACAGGGATTTGCTGAAAGAGGAATTGAGACCCATGTAGTCACCAACGGAAATTGTGTTGAGAGCGAATATCGTATTGAGGATACCTCCCCCGCAGAACCATCCAATCTCCATATTCATTTCGTAGATCCTGACCTCCCATGGCATATTCCTTATTCCGACCTGTACGTCCCGAGGCTTTTAGATAAGGCCCTTCAAGTAACCCGCGAAAACCAAATTGACCTCATAGATACAGGATATCTCATCCCGTACGGGATTGTTGGATATCTCCTTTCTGAGATAACAGGAATTCCATATGTCTTGCGGCATGGCGGCAGTGATATAAAAAAATTCCTTCGAGAAGGGGTATTTAATGATCTTCTGAAAAAAGTGATTCAAAAGGCGGTGGCCATCATCACGGACAGTCACAGCAGGGATGTTTTTCAAAGTCTTAATTCCAGCCTTCACATGGTCCCCAGGTATATACCCGACGAGAGATCTTTCAATCCATCCATGTCACCACATGGCACACCAACCTTCGCCTATATAGGTAAAATCAACTATTACTGGAGACATAAAAGCCTACACAGGATTGCGGACATTTTTTCCGGGCTTAAAGGGGACTACCGCTTGATTTTTGTAGCTCAAGGCAAAGGATTCGAGGACTTTTCGGAATTCGTTTCGGGATATGATCGGGAAAAATGGGAGTTTCGACAGTTTGTCCACCCAGCAAACATGACGGGCTTGCTAAATGAGGTAGATTTTTTCCTCTATTTTATCAAAGATAATCCCATAAAGGATTTCTCAAACATCCTGTGTGAGGCCCTTTGGTCAGGAGTACGGGTACTCACTGATGAGGCAATGGATTTGAACATCTATACGGAATATATAGAGCTGGCTTCCGAAGCTCAGATCGTCAATTTGCCCATAGATGACGTTGAAGCGACACGATCCAAAATCACCGAGATAATAAAAGGCTGGGGGGGACCATCGCGATACAACAACAAATTGAAATACAATTTCAATAGGTATATGGACGTAAATCTGGAGATATATCATCGGATTTGAACAACCTTGATAAGTCCACAAAAAATCATGATTCGTCATGCCGAACTTGATCCGGCATCCAGAACATATTGAAATCAATGGATTCCGGCTTTCGCCGGAATGACGATTTAGAGAATCTGCGACTTTTTTCAAGATCATCAACCTTGGTGATGAAAATTCTTATAACGGGCATCGGCAATATCGGGAAAAGCAGCTTAAGGGAGATGGTGGCTCACAAATTCCCCGATCAGGTTATTCAAATAGATATGGACTACCATGCCCATAATGACATCCCGGAATCCTCTGATAAGGCTGTATTAGTTGAAGACGTGCACGGCCTGGAAAGGGATCCTGAGCAATATGACAAGATCATCTATCTTATGCCACCATCAAATCACTTCATGTTGTGGCTGAGGAGGGCATGGGCATGGTTTTCCGGAGGAGTGGTTGATTTATCTGAGCCTAAAGGTGTTAATAAGCCCTGTGCATTTTCCAATATTCCGATAATCATAAGGATAGTTTTCAGGAATATGATATCTGCCAAGCGGTGGGTTTTAAACGACATGGAGACTGTAAAAAGGAAATTCGAAGACAAAACCGTCATAGTTGGGAATGTTACTGAGGGGCTAAGAGAGATCGAAAAAGTGCTTTCACGAAATGGCGAAGAAGGAATTGCATGAAAAGCCGCTAAATTGAATTTCAGTTTTGGATTGCACACCACTTAAAATAAGGCCGAAAGGAAGCAGAAGAGATGGCCCGAAAGAAGAAAACAAAGAACACGCAAGTTGAAGATTACAGGCATGAGGATGCAAAACGGAAGAACATTCCTCCTGCCGGATTGGCAGCCCGTTGCCGGACTCCATAGATGGTTCAATAGCAGCCCGATGTGTTTCAAAATTTAAACATTAAACATGAATCTAGATGTAAATTTGACCGAAAAAAAGGATCATAGACACGGCCACCGCAGCCGACTCCGAGAGCGCCTTATCAAAGCCGGAAGAAATGCCTTTGCGGATTATGAATTATTAGAGTTGTTGCTGACTTATGCGATTCCCAGAAAGGATACAAAGCCAATAGCCAAAAGACTCTTAAAGCAATTTGGTTCTTTTGCAGCGGTATTTGATCAGCCGAGAGAACGACTTTTGGAAATTGAGGGTGTTGGACCACAAACATGTACCTTTCTCTTTGCCTTTCGGGAATTTATAGTCAGGTATTTAGAGCAGGAGGTTGAATATGCCAAAGCAATTTCCTCACCTGAAGATATAACCGAGTATGTGCGAATCCAATTAGGGACAGCTCCACGCGAATGTCTGATGATTCTTTACCTCAACGATGCCAATCGACTTAAATACAATGCTACGATCACTGAAGGTACAGTTGATCGAGCACCGTTTTATCCACGGGAAATTCTAAAGACTGCCTTGCTTCGCGATGCAACCGGCCTGATAATGGTGCATAATCACCCAAGCGGTGATCCGATTCCTTCAGAAAATGACCACAAAATTACCCGGCAACTTGAAAAATTGGCGTCAGAATTCAACATAAAAGTTCATGACCATTTAATTGTGACTCCACACAAAGCTTTCAGTCTCAAAACAGGGAGGTTGTTATGAGTAATTTTAAATACCTCTTTTCAACCTGGCCTGTGCTTGCTGGACTGGGCGGTTTGGCAGAAAAGAACCTATATATCGATCCCAACACATCCCTCATAAAACTGCGCATGTTTTCGGAAATCCTGGCAAAGTATCTCCTCGCCTATGAAAACCACGAAGACCCGATAGATGGGAAACAGATTTCAAGAATCAATTTATTGAACAGTAATGGCATTATTCCTGAACCATTGGTCCCCCTTTTTCACTCTCTAAGAAAAACAGGGAATAAGGCCACCCATGAAGTCTATGGCACAACGGAGGAGGCACAAACCCATTTGCAGTTTGCCTTCCGTTTGGCAGTCTGGTTCAGGCAAACCTACGGCGATGGGGAATATACTTATCAGGATTTTATCCCGCCGGAACAGCCCTCGGATGATGCTGAACAACTCACCGCTTTTAGGCAGGAACTCAATCGGCGCTCCGCGCAGTTAGAAGTAGTTCAAGACAGACTTCAAAAGGAGCTTGAAACTTTAAAATCATTAGATTTTTCGGAAGAAACGAGAGCAGCCCGCCGCAAACTTTCGGCTCGCGCTGTCAATGAAATGAATCTTTCAGAGTCTGAGACACGTAGTTTGATAGACCAGCAGTTGAGTGCTGCCGGCTGGCATGCGGACACACAGAACCTGCGGTACGCAAAAGGAGCCCGCCCGGAAAAGGGGACATACAAAGCCATCGCTGAATGGCCTACGACTTCGGGACCGGCAGATTATGGCCTGTTTGTAGGCATGAATCTGGTGGGTATTGTTGAGGCCAAGAAAAAAGCAAAGGATGTGGTATCAGATTTAGTACAGGCCAAGCGTTATGCCAGAGATGTTGAGATCAAAGGGGAAGAGCGTTTTGTAGGCGGTCCATGGGAAGAATATAAGGTGCCGTTTCTTTTTTCCACAAATAGTCGTCCGTACCTGAAACAATTGGAACAAAAGTCAGGCATATGGTTTCTGGATGGACGAAGGCCTACGAATCATCCGAGGCCGTTGCACGCCTGGTATACCCCACAGGGGGTTATAGAGCTTTTGCAACAGGATCAGGATAAGGCGGAGTCTGAACTCAAGACAGAGCCTTTTGATTACCTCGGATTGCGGGACTATCAGATCCGTGTTGTTCAGAAAGTGGAAGAGGCACTTGAAAAGGGGAAACGGGCCATGCTGCTTGCCATGGCAACCGGAACAGGAAAGACCCTTACGGCCATTGGCCTTCTCTACAGACTGATCAAAACCAGTCGATTTCGTCATGTTTTGTTCTTAGTGGACCGCAATGCCCTCGGCGAGCAGGCAGAAGATAAATTTAAAGAAACCCGACTTGAAGACCTTCAGACCTTTGACCAGATCTTTGATCTGAAAGGAGTTAAAACGACCAAATCCGAAGAGACTACACGGGTTCATATCTCCACGGTCCAGGGAATGATCCGGCGTATAATGTTTAATGTCAATGATGATGCTATCCCCTCCGTGGATCAGTACGATTGTATTGTGGTGGATGAAGCCCACCGGGGTTATACACTCGACAAAGAATTAGGTGAAGTGGAGATTCTCTACCGTGATGAAAGGGACTATATCAGTAAATACCGCAGGGTGTTGGAATACTTTGATGCCGTAAAAATCGGGCTTACAGCGACTCCAGCCCCACACACGGTCGAGATATTCGGAAAGCCCGTTTACACCTACAGCTATCGGGAGGCTGTTATTGATGGTTGGCTTGTGGACCACGAACCGCCGCACCAAATCGAGACCAAACTCAAAAAGGAGGGAATAACCTGGAAGAAAGGGGATACAGTTCCTGTTTATGACCCTGCTACCCAGCTAATCACCAATATTGAAGATATCCCGGATGATCTTACGCTGGAGATCGAACACTTTAACAAGCTGGTTATTACAGAGAATTTCAATCGCACGGTCGCTAAAGTATTGGTCCGGGAACTCGATCCGTATGGAGAAGAAAAAACCCTGATTTTTGCTACAACTGACGACCACGCCGACCTTGTAGTTGAGATTCTCAAGAAAGAGTTTGAAAAAGAAATGGGGGAAGTGGATGACGATGCCATTGAGAAAATAACCGGGTCCATCGACAAACCCATTGAAATGATCCTAAAGTTCAAGAACGAGAAATTCCCAAACATAGCAGTCACCGTTGACCTTTTGACGACCGGTATTGATGTACATGAAATTTGCAACCTTGTTTTTTTACGCCGGGTCCGTTCCCGCATTCTGTATGAACAAATGTTAGGAAGGGCAACACGGCCTTGCGATAGAATAAGAAAAGGCCATTTCAATATCTTTGACGCCGTTGGGCTGTATGAAGCCCTCGAACCGGTAACCAATATGAAGGCAGTAGCGCCCGGTCCAACTGTTACCTTTCAACAATTGGTCAAAGAGCTTTCTTCCGTGGAATCCGAGGTCCACCAGAAACACATCATTGAGCAGTTGATCGCAAAACTTCAGAAAAAGGCCCGGTCCATGGGAGGTGAGGAACGCGAGGCATTTGAAACCCTTTCACGTGGTGAAACGCTTCAACAATTGATTAAATCCCTCAAAGGAGAGGATATCAAGCAAGTTAGGGGCATTATAAAAGGGAAGCAGAACCTTTTAGCCTTTTTGGACGAAAACCGTTATCAGCCGCGTAAGCAATTCATCTCTCGCCACGAAGATGAATTGCTCTCCCATAAGCGAGGCTATGGCAAGGGAGAAAAACCTGAAGATTACCTCAACGAATTCAAGGCATTTATCATAGACAACATGAACAAGATCCCGGCTTTGGCTATTATCTGCCAGCGACCCCGCGAGCTAACCCGACAGGGGCTGAAAGATTTGAAGTTGTCCCTCGACCAACATGGCTACACAGAGCCCAACCTGCGGACAGCGTGGCGAGAATGGCAAAACGAGGATATCGCTGCCGATATCATTTCCTTTATCCGGCGGCAGGCCCTGGGAGATCCTCTGGTCAGTCATGAAGACCGGATTCGTAAGGCCATGAAAAAGGTGTATGGTCTTGAAAAGTGGACAAAGATACAAAGACAGTGGCTGGAACGTATTGAAAAGCAGTTGATTGCGGAAACGGTCTTTGAGCGGGAGGACTTTGACAAGGGCGCTTTCAAAGACCACGGCGGTTTCCACCGGCTGAACAAAATTTTCCAGGGAAACCTCAATACGGTTTTGGATGAAATCAATAATGCTCTTTACCCTGAAAAAAGGAAATACGCGTGAAAACACAGGAAATCGTTCAAAAACTATGGAATCTCTGTGATGTGCTAAGAGATGACGGCATTACATATCATCAATATGTGACTGAACTGACCTACATCCTTTTTCTCAAGATGGGCAAAGAGACCGGTGCTGAGAGGCATATCCCCGCTGGGTATAGGTGGGACGACCTCTTGGGCAAAAAAGGGGTTGATCTGAAACGGTTTTATAAAAGGCTCTTGAATCACCTTGGTGAAGAGGGAAAAGGCAGGATTAAAGAGATCTATGCCAATGCCGGGACCAATATTGATGAACCCAAAAATCTGGAAAAAATCGTCCGATCAATTGACGGCCTGGACTGGTACAGCGCAAAACATGAAGGACTTGGAGACCTTTACGAAGGGCTTTTAGAGAAAAACGCAAATGAGAAAAAATCAGGCGCCGGGCAGTATTTTACACCTCGCCCCCTCATCAATGTCATGGTGCGGCTTGTCAAACCCCGGCCCGGAGAAAGGTGCGGTGATCCGGCCTGCGGAACCTTCGGCTTTATGATTGCTTCCGACAGCTATATCAAAGGCAAGACAGATGAACTTTTTGACCTTAAGGAATCGGAACAGCGATTTCAGCGAGGAGAGGCGTTCAGCGGTATGGAACTGGTCCAGGATGCCTATCGCCTGACCCTCATGAATGCCATGCTGCATGATATAGAAGGAAAGATCATGTTAGGAGATACGCTCTCCAATGCGGGTAAGGCTTTCCGGGATTATGATGTGATTTTAACCAACCCCCCCTTCGGCACAAAAAAAGGAGGTGAACGTCCCACACGGGATGACCTGACATTTCCATCCTCAAACAAGCAATTGAACTTTTTGCAGGTTATTTACCGGTCCCTTAGACCCAATGGTAAATCCAGGGCCGCTGTTGTGCTTCCCGACAATGTGCTTTTCCAGGACGGTGACGGCCAGAAGGTCCGGGCAGACCTCATGGAAAAATGCAACCTGCACACAATCCTGCGGCTTCCAACGGGCATTTTTTATGCCCAGGGCGTGAAAACAAATGTCATGTTTTTCACAAGGGGCAATACCGAAAAGGGAAATACAGAAGAAGTCTTCTTCTACGATCTCAGGACCAATATGCCAAGTCTTGGAAAAACTCATCCCCTGGCAGAATCCCATTTCAAAGAATTTGAAGAGACATTCAGTGCATCAAAGAAGGAGAAACTGAAGCTTGAACGGTGGAATGTATTTACAAAGGATGAGATAAGGAAGAAAGGCAATAGCCTTGACCTCGGCCTTATCAAGGATGACTCGGTCATATCCCAGGAAGACCTCCCCAACCCCGTGGAATCGGCAGAAGTCGCTATTGGCAAACTTGAACAGGCGAGCGATTTACTGTCGGCAGTGATTAAAGAGCTTCAAATGTGCGGGGTTGAGTGATGGCAAAGAAAAAGCCTGAAAAGAGTCTTGATGAATTACTGGAAGAGGCGGTTGTGAAGGAGGGTGAGGAGCCTTATGAGGAGCCGGGGAATTGGGTGTTCGTAAGATTAGGCGAAGTCGTGCAAATAAATCCGCCTAAGATTAGACCTGAGATAAGTGATGATAAATTATGCAGTTTTGTCCCGATGAGGGCAGTTTCTGGCAGGTTAGGAATTATCGAAAACATAGAAATGAAACCTTTCGGCAAGGTAAAGAGCGGCTATACAAGTTTTAAAGAAAATGATGTGCTGTTTGCAAAAATTACTCCTTGTATGGAAAATGGTAAAGTTGCAATTGCAAAAAATTTAATTGATGGCTTTGGATATGGGACAACTGAATTTTTCGTTTTAAGACCTTTAAATATAGTTTGTAATAAATTCCTGTACTATATAGTTCGATCTCAGGCTTTTAGAGATTCAGCTAAACCCAACATGACAGGAACAGTTGGACAAAGAAGGGTACCGAAAGCTTATTTGTATAATTACAAATTTCCTCTTCCCCCACTCCCCGAACAAAAGAGAATCGTCAAAAAGCTGTCTTCCATGCTTGGCAAGTTAAAAGAGGCAAGAAATCTGATTCAGGAAGCAAGAGACACCTTTGAAGAACGCCGGGCAGCCATCCTCAACAAAGCATTTACCGGAGAACTCACAAAAAAATGGCGTGAGGAAAATCCTGATGTTGAGCTTGAATTGTCTAAGATACAAGAGATAGAGAAAAAACCTTTCGACATTTCATCAAGTTGGAAATGGGTGCGCTTAGAAGAACTAAGTGAGCTTATTACAAAAGGCTCCTCTCCAAAATGGCAAGGAATTAAATATACAGATGATAAGTCCCAAGTTTTGTTTATTACCAGCGAAAATGTTAGAGACGGATATTTGGAATTTGATAAAGAAAAATATTTAGAACTTGAGTTCAATTACAAACAAAAAAGGTCCATACTTACAAATGGGGATGTGCTGTTGAATATTGTTGGGGCCTCTATTGGTAGGGCAGCGATTTTTGACGTTGAAAAAGTGGCTAATATTAATCAAGCAGTCTCGATCATAAGATTGATTGATAAAAGGCTGAATCGGTACTTGAATTTGTACTTAAATTCAGCATCAGCTAAGCGATATTATTCCGAAAGCAAAGTTGACGTGGCAAGGGCTAATTTGAGCCTGAAGGATGTATCTAATATACCATTGCCTTTACCACCTTTCGAAGAACAAAAAGAAATCGTGCGAATACTGGAAAATCTCCTGGATCATGAAGATGGGGCCAGGGCGCTTATAGATATGGAGGAACAGATCGACCTCATTGAAAAAAGCATCATGTCAAAAGGCTTCCGTGGAGAACTCGGCACAAATGACCCCAACGATGAACCGGCCATAGAGCTTTTGAAAGAAGTTTGAAGGAAAAAATGAATAAATGAGCTCAAGTAGGCATGTACATATTTTCTTTATCGGACATCATCTAATTCATGTCCAGTATTGGATATGAAGAAGCGAATAAAAAACGTAAAGAGAAAAAAGTCACAGCCTGAACATGACAACTATTTACTGCGGATAAGGAAGGGTGAACGATTGTATAAATTATTCTATTTCCGCCCCACTGCCGGGCGTCGTGAAAATTTTGAATATCGAATATTAACAAAAGAAAAGACAGATGGAATGTTGGAAATGGTAAGCTATAATTTTAAGATCGTGAGTGGTGTCCCGCAGAAAAGCTCTATCACCAGAGTCCCTGAAATTTCAAAAGAACAATTG
>Ga0180009_10005779_pt1 | contig 13152 bp, 15 predicted proteins | sample OS_PC_MetaG_FD_123537 | JGI IMG/M metagenome (GOLD analysis project Ga0180009, IMG submission 123537) | Groundwater microbial communities from the Aspo Hard Rock Laboratory (HRL) deep subsurface site, Sweden - OS_PC_MetaG | ecosystem: Environmental > Aquatic > Deep subsurface > Groundwater... | reverse complement strand
TCGGCGAGAACGAGAAGATTGCGGGTTATCTCTATTTCGGCAGCGAGAGCGTGGCGAAGGACGAACGTCCGCGCCCGGAGCTTTCGGAGATCACGTCGGAGTGGCGTCCGCGCGAGGGCTAGGCGTCAGCCGCCCTTGTAGCCCGGTGCGCCGCGGACCTCGCCCTCGCCGAAGCGGGTGAGGGCGGTGGCCTGGCCGATGGCGACACCTGTCTTGCCGCGGGGGGTACCCGTGGGGGCAGAACCGCTGCTGAAGAGGACGCTCCAGTTGTCGTAGAGGAAGGACAGAAGCACCAGCCCGAGGAGGGAGCCAACGGAAATCGCCGCGGCTTCGCTCTGCATGTAAATCGCGCCTGTCACGCCAACGAGCAGCGCTGTCAGGACCACGGCGATGACGATCTTGAAGGTTCGCATGGCGGCGTCCTCTCGCTTTTTTGCACGGCGTACCCGGTGGAACTATAAGCCGGAACCGTGCCGGAACGGAACAAGATGACGAAAAACGGAGGAAATGCGGGGCGTGGCCGCATAAAGGGCGTGCTGTTCGACAAGGACGGGACGCTTTTCGACTATCACGGCACCTGGGGGCCGATCCTGAGAGAAGTAGCGGCTGCACTCGCGGGCGAGCAGGTTTCGCTCGTGCCGGCGATGCTGACTTCCATCGGATACAGGGAGGAAACGGGCCGCTTCGAGGCCGGGAGTATCGCGGCGGCCGGGGATACGTTTGCGCTTGCCGATGCCTGGCGCACCCTGCTCGGCATTCGCGACCGGGAGGAGCTTGTCGCGCGGCTCGATGGCTATTTCACCGAACTCGGGCCGGAGCGCTCCATCCCCGTCACCGACCTGCGCTGTTATTTTCAGGCGATGAAGGGAAGGGGGTTGACGCTCGGCATCGCGACGAACGATGTGGCGGCATCGGCGGCGGGGACGATCCTGCGCTTCGGGCTTTCGGACTATATCGACTTCGCGGCCGGTTATGACAGCGGACACGGTGCGAAGCCCGGGCCGGGCATGGCGCTCGCCTTTTGCGCGGAGTCGGGGCTGGCGCCCGCCGACATCGCGGTGGTGGGCGACAACATGCACGACCTCGAAATGGGGCGCGGCGCGGGGGCGGGGCTTCTTGTCGGTGTGCTGACGGGAACGAGCGGGGAGGCGGACCTCGCGCCGCTCGCCGACCATGTCATTGCGGACATCACGCTGCTGCCGGCGCTTCTGGACTAGAGCAGATCACGATGAGACGGAATCGCCTTGCGATCCCGTCTCATCGTGAAAATCTGCTCGTCGCTTATAGTCTGGACCGTCTTCCGAACCGGCAGGTGTTTTCACCTGCCTGGAAAACGGTCTAGGCGAGATCCCAGATCGACTTGAAGTCGCGTTCCTCGCCGAGCAGGCGCTGGGCGGGCGTCTTCTTGTCGATGTGACCGATGAGGCTGCGATAGGTGCCGAAGCCGCAAAGTTCCTGCAGGCGGGGCTCGAAAGTCTTCACGAGATCGAGCGGGATACCGAGTTGCTGGTTTTCCTGCTGCCGGATGAAACCGGCGCAGTAATTCATGGCGATGCCGACGCGGCGTTTCGCCGCGCGGTTCGCGCCGCCGCCGTGCCAGAGGCTGCCATGCCAGATGAGGACCGAGCCCTTCGGCATTTCGGCGGGGATGCTGTCGTAGTGCGTTCCGTATTCGGGGGAGGCGTCGCGCTTGTGCGAGCCGGGGATGATGCGCGTGGCGCCGTTCTCCTCGGTGAAATCGGTCAGCGCCCACATGGAATTGCAGACGAAGGGAATGTGCGGCTTGGCCGCCGGCATCACCTGATCGTCGGCGTGGATCGGCTGTGCCCTCTCGCCGGGATCGATGGAGATCGAGGAGAGCGACGAGACCAGGCAACCGTCGTCCAGGACGCCTTCGACCACAGGCAGGACATTTGCGTGGACGGGAATGCGCTGGAAGACCGGCGCGAGGGCCAGCAGATTGTAGATGCGGACGGTGTGGTGACCTTCGAAGCCGTTCTTCGCGGGCACGACATTCATGTCGCGCTCCAGACGGAGCAGCGTGTCGTTCAATTCGTCGATAAGGGCGGGCTCGATCGCGTCATGCACGATCGTGTAGCCGTCCGCTTCAACAGCCGCGACGTGGCGGGTCGTTTCTTCCGATGTCATGGTCTCCTCCCACAGGCGCAGATGATAAGCCGAGGGATTGCGTCAGCGCCAGCTTGTCGGTTTCACGTCGAAAGCAAGACTGATGCGCCGCTCGGTGCCCGAAAAGGGCAGCGTCCGGTGGAAGAAGTAGGAGGGGAAGAAGAGCGCATCGCCCTCGCGCGGTTCGTAGGCAATCGTCATCGGCTCGAAGACGGCGTCGAACTCCGGCGGCGGGTTGCCGAACTCGATCCAGCCGTCCTTGTCCCCGTCGCTCTTGCCGAGCGTCGAGGGCAGGGAAACGTAATAGACGCCGCTCATCCAGCCGCCGACATGGATATGCGAATGCTGGTGTCCGCCTTCCGACAGGAGCGTGCCCCAGAGATCGAGGTGGTAGGTCTTCGGCACCTGGCAGCGGAAGGGGTGGCGGGGCTGTACCCGGATCGTATCGAAATGCGCGTCGATCGCCTTGCGGAGCACTTTTTCGAAGGCAATGAAGGGTTCGCGCGGTGTATCGAGGAGGAGGCCGGTCTGACCGCCCTTGCGCGTTGCCTTGCCAATCGGCTCCCAGACGAGTGTCGGGTCCGCGTCGAGGGCGGCGACGAGCGCGGCATTCAGTTCGGCCATGGACGCGTAACCATCGGGCGGGGCGAGCTTGTGACGGGAGACGAGTTCGCCCATCTCGGCGCGGTAGCCGGCCGGCATTTCGCCGAATTCCTGCGCGCGGGCATAAGGCAGCCAAGCGGCGGCACGCCGCTCGGGACCATGGACCGCAAGGGTGCGTTCGAAGATTTCGGCGGCTTCGCGCGGGCGCCCAAGCTTCAACTGCGTCATGCCGAAGCTGACATTTGGGGCCGGGTCCTTCGGGTTGAGGATCACGGCCTGTTCATAGGCCGCGGCCGCAGCCTCCATGTCGCCCTTTTTCTGCAGGGCGTTGCCGAGGTTGCCGTGGGCACCGGCCAGTTTCGGGTTGTGCGCAATCGCGGTGTTGAAGGCCTCGATCGCCTCGTCCACGCGCTCCTGCCGGAGCAGCACCATGCCGAGCTGAACGTAGAGGGCGGGCCTGCCACCATTCCCGATGGCATTGCGGTATTGCGCTTCGGCATCCGCGAAGCGGTTGGCGCGCTGATAGAGCTGGCCGAGTGTGGCGGCGAGCACGGGGTGCGCCGGGAAAAGATTGGTCGCGTGCTCGTAGACCGCTACCGCCTCGCCCCATTGCCCTGTCTGCTGCAGAAGGCGGCCGAGATTGATCCAGGGCGTGGGATCGGTCGGGACGAGCTTCAACGATTGCCGCAGGAGGCTTTCAGCTTCATCGAACGCACCGCGCTCCACGATGATCGAGGCGAGCAGCGCCATGAGGTCCGCATCCGTGGGCGTCTCGGCGAGCAGGGCGCGGCAGCGTTCCTCCGCCACCTTGCGGCGGCCCTCCTTCATCAGCGCCAGAATTTCGCGATAGTGCTCGGGAAGCGCGGGCGCTTCCGGGGATTGCATCGTCAAACCGATACCCTTTCAGGCAGATACGCTTTCAGAATGGGGGCTCAAACTGCACAGCGCCGGGCGGTGCGTCAATGCTCCTGCGAGCCGCGCGGAGGCGGACAAGCGGCTGCAAGTGTCGCGATCGGCTGTCATATTGCCGTGCCGAGCTCATGAATCGCGCTCCGGGAGAGGCAATTTACGATATGACCGTCACCAATACTGTGCCTTTCCGCGAGGCTTTCCGCGTCTGGGTGAAGATCGGCCTCTTGAGCTTTGGCGGTCCGGCGGGGCAGATCGCCCTCATGCATCGCATCCTGGTCGAAGAGAAGAAGTGGCTTTCCGAGCCGCAATTCCTGCACGCGCTGAATTTCTGCATGTTGCTGCCGGGGCCGGAGGCGCAGCAGCTCGCGACCTATTCGGGCTGGTTGCTGCATGGTGTGAGAGGGGGGCTTGCGGCGGGACTCCTGTTCATCCTGCCGGGCGTGGCGGTGATGCTCGCCTTGAGCGTGCTTTACGCGGCCTATGCGGAGCTTGCCTTGGTGGAGGCGCTCTTCTTCGGCATCAAGGCGACGGTCTTCGCCATCGTGGTCGAGGCGCTGTTCCGCATTTCGAAGCGCGTGATGAAAGCCGGCGCGCTCTACGCCGTGGCGGCCGCGGCCTTTGCGGCGATCTTCTTTCTCGACATTCCTTTTCCGGTGGTGGTGCTGGGGGCCGCGTTTTTCGGGTTCGCGGCAGTGCGCCTGTCGCCGTCGATCTTCGGCGAGGCGTTGCCGGTGGAGGAGGAAGGGCGGGCGAACGGAAACGGCGCCAGCGCCGGGCAGTCTTTTCTCCGCACAATCGCGACGCTCGTCATCGGACTGACGGTGTGGCTCGGGCCGGTTGCCGTGCTTCTGCTCGCGTTCGGGACGGAGCATGTGTTTACGCAGGAAGCGGTGTTCTTTTCGAAGATGGCGGTGGTGACCTTCGGCGGCGCCTATGCGGTGCTTGCCTATGTGGCGCAGGAGGCGGTGCAGAATTTCGGCTGGCTCGATGCGGGCGAGATGCTGGACGGGCTCGGGCTTGCGGAGACGACGCCGGGGCCGTTGATCATGGTGCTTCAGTTCGTGGGATTTTTGGGCGCCTATCGCGGGGAGACGGGGCTCGACCCGATGGTAGCGGGAATCGCGGGCGCGGCGATCACGACATGGGTGACGTTCGTGCCGTGTTTCCTGTGGATTTTCCTCGGCGCGCCTTATGTCGAGCGGCTCAGGAACGTGAAGAGCCTCAATGCCGCCTTCACGGCGATCACGGCGGCGGTTGTCGGCGTGATCCTGAACCTTGCTGTCTGGTTCGGGCTTCATGTGCTGTTTGGCGAGGTGACCGAACTACGCTTTGCGGTGTTCAGGCTGTTTGTGCCGGATGTCTCGACGCTCGATCCATGGGCGCTTGTCCTCAGCGCGGCGGCGGTCGTTGCCGTGCTGAGGTTCAAGGCGGGGATGCTGCCCGTTCTCGGCTTTGCCGCGGCGCTGGGGCTTGCGATCCGCTTTCTGTAAGCGGTTTATGCGGCCGTCACCGGATTGGGCAACGGTTTTCCCGAGAAGAAGGCGTCGAGATTGGCGATGACGGCGTCGCCCATGGCGACGATGGCTTCCAAGGTGCCGCCGCCAATGTGAGGCGTGACCACGATGTTGGGGAGCGTCACCAGATCGGCGCGCGGGTTTGGCTCGTCCTCGAAGACGTCGAGGGCGGCGCCGGCAATGGTTCCGTTTTTCAGCGCGGCGATGAGCGCGTCCTCGTCGATGGCGGAACCGCGCGAGATGTTGACGATGTGGCCTTCGGGACCGAGCGCTTTCAATACCGTCGCATTCACGAGGTGGCGGTTCGTTTCGCCGGCGCGGTGGGCGAGGATCAGCGTGTCCGCCCAAGTGGCGAGATCGAGCGCGGAGCGGAAATAGCGGTAGGGAACGCCCTGCTTCTCATTGCGTCCGAAATAGCCGATTTCCGTTTCGAAACCTTCGAGACGTTTGGCGATCTTCAGGCCGATAGCGCCGAGGCCGACAATACCGATCTTGCGGCCCGACAGCCCACGCAGGAACAGGAGTGAGGCCGGGTTGCCGCCCCGCCATGTGCCTGCCCGCGTCAGCCGATCGCCGGTTACGACCTGACGCACCGACGCAAGAAGCAGGGCGACGGCGAGATCGGCGACGGTTGCTGCATTGGCGCCAACCGTGTTTGCGACCTCGATGCCGCGCCGCTCCGCTTCCGTGACATCGACGCCCTCGTGGCCCGAACCGAAGCAGCAGATGAGTTTCAGCTTCGGCATCGCATCCATCAGCGCCGCATCCGTGGCATTCGCGCCGATGGTGATGAGGGCTTCCGCTTCGCCGCGCTTCTCCGGATCGGTGACGGCCGTATAGCGTTCGGCAAGTTTTCGTTCGAAAGGTTTGCCAAGCGGCAAGGCAAGGAAGACGGCAGGTTTCATCGGCACTACTTTTATTGTCCGGCGCGGGCGAGGAGGGCGCGCGCCTGTTTCAGATGCGGGATGTCGAGCATGACGCCGTCAAGTGCGACGACGCCGACATCGCCGGCCTGCTCGAAGGCGGCGACGACCGCGCGGGCATGGGCGAGATCGGCTTCGCCCGGTGTGAAGACCTCGTTGATGATCGCAACCTGGGCAGGGTGGATCGCCATCTTGCCGGTAAATCCGTCGCGCGCGGCGGCGCGGGCTTCGGCTTCGAGGCCTTTCTCGTCGCGGAAATCCTTCCAGACGCCATCGACGGGCTGAACGCCCGCAGCAACGGCACCGAGCAGCGTCAGCGTGCGCGCGAGTTGGTAGGGGCCGGTGTAGAGACCGTTCTCGTCCTTGTTGTCGCGTGCGCCGAGCGCGGCGGCGAGGTCTTCCGCCCCCCATGTGAGGAAGGAGAGACGTGGATGCGACCCTCCATAGGTGCCGAGGGTGAAGAGCGATGCGGCGGTTTCGGTCGCGACGCAGCCGATGCCGATTTCCTTCGCGCCGCCAAGCCTGTCGATGGCGTTGCCGACCTTCTTCACGCAGCCGCCCGACAGCGTTTTCGGGACGACGATCATGTCGGGTTTCGCGGGGACGACCGCTTCGAGATCCTTTTCCCAGAAGGGCGTGTCGAGGGCGTTGATGCGCAGCACGAGCTTGGGGCCCGAGCGGTCCGCCGTCTTGAGATAGGCGGTTGCCGCGTTTCGCGCCGTATCCTTGGCGGAAAGAGCAACCGAGTCTTCAAGGTCGAGGATGAGCGCATCGGCGCCGCAACTCGCTGCTTTCGACAGTTTCTTCTCGCTGTCGGCGGGAACGAAGAGGAAGGAGCGCATCTGTCAGTGCTCCCCCGGACCCTTGGCGTGCATGAAGGCCTGGCGGATGCAGGTGGCGACTTCAACCCCGTGCTGGTTGTAGGCCTTGTGCTCGAAGGTGACGATGCCCGCGAGCGGTCGCGATTTCGAGCGGCGCTTCGCGACAACGCGGGTTTCGATGCGTAGCGTGTCGCCCTGGAAGACGGGTTTCGGGAAGGAAATGTCCGTCATGCCGAGATTGGCAATGGTGGTACCGTGCGTCGTGTCGTTCACCGAGATGCCGATCATGAGGCCGAGCGTGAAGAGGCTGTTCACCAGCGGCTTGCCGAACTCGGTTTCCGTCTCGGCATAGTGGTGGTCGAGATGGAGGGCGGCCGGGTTCATGGTCATGGTGGAGAAGAGGACGTTGTCCGTCTCCGTCACCGTGCGCCGGATCGGGTGCTTGAAGACGTGTCCCTCCTCGAATTCCTCGAAATAAAGTCCCGGCATCCTGATCCTCGTCCTTCATTACTGCAGGCTGTATCGCCATCCCGCTCCCGGCTAGGTTATAGCCTCGCGCGAGAGAAGACGAAACGGCGCGGGGGAGGATAAATGGATTTCCGGTTCAACGAGGAACAGCAGGCGATCGGCGACGCGGTGAGCCGCATCTGCGCCAAATATGACGACGCCTATTGGCTGGCTCGCGACCGCGACGGCGGATTTCCGGAAGACTTCGTGCGCGATGTCGCGGCGGGCGGATGGCTCGGCATCGCGATGCCGGAAGCCTTTGGCGGTTCGGGGCTCGGCGTGACCGAGGCGGCGATTGTCGCGCAGACCATCGCGGAATCGGGCGCCTGTCTCTCGGGGGCGTCCGCCATCCATATCAACCTCTTCGGGCCGATGCCGGTCGTCGTCTTCGGGACGGACGAGCAGAAGGAGAGGAACCTGCCGCCACTCATCAGGGGCGAGGATCGCTGCTGCTTCGGCGTGACCGAGCCCGATGCGGGACTCAACACAACGGCCATTTCGACGCGGGCGGAGCGGGATGGGGATTTCTACGTCGTCCATGGGCGGAAGATGTGGACCTCGACGGCGCAGACGGCGAACAAGATTTTGCTGCTCGCGCGGACGACGCCGAAGGAAAAATGCGCGAAGCCGACGGAAGGGTTGTCGCTTTTCTATACCGATCTCGATCGCGGCGGGGCGACGGAGGTGCGCGAGATCGAAAAGATGGGGAGGAAGGCGGTGGATTCGAATGCGGTGTTCTTCGACGGGCTGAGAGTGCCGAAGGAAGACCTGATCGGCGAGGAGGGGAAGGGGTTCCATTATCTGTTGCACGGGCTCAACCCGGAACGCGTGCTGATCGGGGCGGAGGCGGTGGGCGTCGGGCGCATCGCGCTCAAGAAGGCGACCGACTACGCACGTGACCGGGAGGTATTCGGCCGGCCCATCGGCAAGAATCAGGCGATCCAGCATCCGCTGGCGCGTTCATGGGCGGAGCTCGAGGCGGCGAATCTCATGGTGTTCAAGGCGGCCTCGCTCTACGACGCGGGCGAAAATTGCGGCGCGGAGGCGAATGCAGGGAAGTATCTCGCGGCGGAGGCGGGTTTCCGGGCCTGTGAGACTGCGATCATGACCCATGGGGGCATGGGATATGCCAAGGAATTCCATGTGGAGCGTTATATGCGGGAGATCATGATTGCCCGCATCGCGCCGGTGAGCCGGGAGCTGATCCTGAGCTTCATCGCCGAGCGGGTGCTCGATCTGCCAAAGTCGTATTGAGGCTGTCTTGAAATATGTACCGTTGAGTGGTACATAGGGATTATCGGAGGGGCGGCAGGTGATAGGTGGGTTCCGGGATAGCTGGCTCGGCGACTTTTTCGAGAAGGACAAGCGGTCGAAGAAGATACCGGCAGATATAGCCGACAGGCTGTTTCGGAAGCTGCAGATGATTGACGACGCAGTTTGCGACCAGGATTTAAGGGTGCCTCCGAGCAATCATTTCGAGAAACTGAGCGGTCGCCTCAAGGGGTGGCACTCCATCCGGGTCAATGGACAGTGGCGCCTGATTTTCGAATGGGACGGCGACCGGGGAGAGGCAACGAATGTTTACCTCGATAACCATGAATACCGTTAGGAAACGAATATGCGCGTGACAAAAAGAAAGCCTGCAAGCGTGGGGGAGGTTCTGACGGAGGAGTTCATGGTTCCTCTCGGGCTTACCCAGAGCGACCTGGCCGAGAAAATGGGTGTGCCCCGCAAACATGTGAACGAGTTGTGCAACAACAGACGGGTAATCACAGCAGACACGGCGTTGATCCTAGCGCGGGTGTTCGACATGAGCCCGGATTTCTGGCTCAACACGCAGCAACGCAACGATGTCTGGGAAGCGCTCAATACGCCGAAGCGGCGCGAACGCATTGAGCGTGCGCGTCCAGTGGCTGCCTGACCCATGGCGTTCGAACTTCACGAGAGGCTGGCGGCGGATACGCTGCTCATAGCCGACCTGCCGCTCTGCCGGGCTCTGTTGATGAATGACCGGCGGTTTCCCTGGGTCATTCTGGTGCCGCGGCGGGAGGGGCTGAGGGATTTCGACGAGGTTGCGCCGGGGGAGAAGCCCGATTTCCACGCCGAGATCGACCTGGCCTCGGCGATCCTGCGCGAGGCGACGGCGGCGGAGAAGATGAATGTGGCGGCGCTGGGGAACATGGTGCCGCAACTTCATGTCCATGTAATCGCTCGATTTTCCGGCGATGCGGCCTGGCCGGGCCCGGTGTGGGGCGTCGGGACCGCAGAGCCCTATGGGCAAGAAGGGGCAAGGGCGCTGGTCGAAAAGCTGCGCCTCGGATTTCACGGATAAGCGGTCTCACGGTTAACGATTGGTTTAAGACTCAGCGCCTAGTGTCCCAACTGATTACGGGTTCGCCCGCACCTCAGGAGACGGACGCTTGGTCAACGCCCTTATTGCCGATCCTTCAGCCGAAGCACGCCGCGCCGCGAGCCACATGCTCGAACGGCTGGGTTTTCGCGTGGCGGGCACTGCCTCGACAGAAGAGGCGCTGGCGCTCATTGCCGCGACGGGTCCGGATCTCGTGCTTGCCGAGGGGAGGCTCGAGACGGCAGACGGCAGGCCGCTCGTCGAGGCTGTCCGCGCTCAGGCCGGAGGCAGGAACCTCTGCCTTCTCCATGTCACAGCGGACGGGGCCGCGGCCTCCATCCGCCGGGCCATCGAGGCCGGGGCGGACGATTATCTCGTGAAGCCCTATGACGAGGCACTGCTGCGCTTCAAGCTCGCTCAGCTACGCACAAGGGGCCGCCTCGATGCCGGGCGGCCGAAGCTGCGGGTGGTGCAGGACGGTACGCGCATCGGTGCGAGTACCGGCGCGACTTCATGGCGCTTCGGGCTCTACGGCAAGGCCGTCTGACGGCCAGTGGACAAGTCCGCAGCGCTACTTGCGATACAGGCTTCGCGGCATCTCCTCGGACTCCACTTCACGGCCTTAAGCTTTGGAATCAAGTGCTTCAGACTTTGATTCAGGACGCTTCCTTGGGCTCCCGATCAAGATTCGGTTCTCTTTATAAGTAACTGATTTAATTCATTTTTCGTTTTCAGAGCTCCAGCGCTTCAGGTAATCGAGGCTCGCGTGATAGGGCTTCAGGGCCAAAAGCCCCGCGATCACCGCAAGCATCAGGATTACCGCCGGGACATAGACCAGCGAGTAGCGGAGCATCATCTCGTCACCGAAGATGTAGTCGGTTGCCAGCGCGATGGAGGTCGGCCCAAGGCCAAGGCCGATAATGCTGACGACGAAGATGAGGGCGGCAGAAGCAAGGCCGCGCATCTGGTTTGGCATCAGCTCCTGCATGGCCGAAGGGCCGGCGCCGGTGGTGAAGGTGGCGAAGAAGGTCGAGAAGCAGATGAGGCCAAGCGCCATCCAGGGGCTGTCCATCAGCGGGTAGAGAACCGTGAAGGGCAACGCCGCCAGGCCGGTGAAGGCGCAGACCATCATGCGGCCATTGCGGATGCCGCGCGCCGTCAGCACGTCGCCCATCCAGCCGCCGGCGACGACGCCGGTGGTACCGAAAACGACAATGATCCAGCCATACCACCAGCCGGCCTGCGGATAGGTCCAGCCATGGGTGCGAACGAAAAAGGTGGGAACCCAGGCGGCGACACCGTAGGCCATCATGGCGGAGAGGGCGTAGCAGACGTTCAGCGGTGCGATGGTGCGCCAGTTCGCGCGCATATAGGCGAAGACTTCCGAAACGGGCACTTCGACAGCCGTTTCCGTGCCGTCTTCAGCGACGGCTTTACGAATGTAGCCGCGGCGCTCGGGCTCCTTCACGGTCCAGACCCAGAGTGCGATCAGGATGCCGGGAAGGCCGACGATGAAGAAGGTGACCTGCCATGCGTAGACCTCGCCGATAAGCGGAAGTTCCATGCCGCCGCCATTGGAGACGAGGCCGATGACGGCCGCGCCGATGATGAGGGCGAGGCCCGCGCCGATATAGACGCCCATGCCGTAGACGCCGAGGGCAAAGCCCAAGCGTTTCGGCGGGAAATAGTCTGCGATCATCGAATAGGCCGCGGGAGAGAGGGCAGCCTCACCGACGCCGACGCCCATGCGATAGAGGAAGAGTTGCCAATAGGCATGAGCGGTGCCGCAGAGCGCTGTCATGATGCTCCAGACGAAGACGCCGAGCCCGATGATGTTGACGCGCTTGCGGCGGTCGACCATGCGGCCGATCGGGAGACCGGCGAGGCAATAAAAGACAGCAAAAGCAAAGCCTTGCAGCAGGCTCATCTGCGTGTCCGTGATGTTGAGATCCCGCTTCATGGGACCGACGAGAAGGCTCAGAATCTGCCGGTCGATGAAGGAGAAGGTGTAGGCGAAGACGAGAATGCCGACCACGTACCAGGCATAGAGCTGGTTGGGATAAGGCTTTTCGGCTTTCCCCTTATGCGGATGGTGAAGTTCCTCCTCGACCTCGGCGGCCACTTCGACTTCGGACATGCTCCCTCCCTCTTTGCGAAGCTTCGCTCCGCGCTTTTGAGAGAGCTTAACGCGGCGGCGCGGGAATGCTTGCGAAAAACACAAGGTTTCCGCCGCATGGAACGCAGATTTGATTGGCACGGGGCTTGCGACCTTCCGCACAGAGAAGGAAGGAAGCGGCCCCATGAGCCTTGTCGAAACCATTGCCCTGCAGCCCACGATCGCGACCGCGCTGAAGTCCGCAAGCGTGCGCACCGGCACGGATTTCGACTATCTTCTGAAGACGGCCATGCGCGAGTCGAGCCTCGATTACGAAGCGAAATCAAAGACTTCCAGCGCTCTTGGACTTTTTCAGTTCACAGAGCAGAGCTGGCTCGGCACGCTGAAAAAGCACGGCGCGGAACTCGGTCTCGGGGCTCAGGCGGAGGCGATCACGCAGACCGCCAATGGCCGCTACACAGTGGCAAATGCTGCCCAAAGGGCGGAAATTCTTGCCCTGCGCGAAGATCCGCATGTTTCTGCGCTGATGGCGGGCGCCTATACGCAGGACAGCGCTGAAATCCTGGAAAACCGGATTGGACGGAGCGCGAGCGAGGGCGAACTCTACATCGCTCACTTTTTGGGTGCGGGCGGGGCGGCGAAGCTGATCGAGGCCTCGGAAGAGACGCCAAATGCCCGTGCGGACATGCTTTTTCCGGCGGCTGCGGCGGCGAACCGCTCCATCTTCTATGCGGAGGACGGACGTTCGCGGAGCGCGGCCGAGGTGCATGCGAACCTGGTAGCGAAACATGAGGGAACGGACGCGACGCGGATCGCCGAACTCGCCGATAATGCCCGACTGTCATCGAAACGTCATCGAAATGTCACGAACGGTTCCGGCGCGCCGACCGACCTCGCAAGCGGGGATATCCGCCGGGGCTATGCGACGCGCGGCGCGGTCCTGTTGTCCCCGGTTTCGGGTGGCGGCGGCTCCGGCGTTTCGGGGACAAGTTACGGACGGACGCCGCTCAAACTTACCCCCGGGGTTGTGGAGCTTCTGTCGTCGCTCGATCCGATTCCCGAAGGACGCGAGACGCTGAAGGGCGGGGACAAGGTGGACCGGCGCGAGGCCGCGGAGGAACGCCGGGAAGCGCGCCGCGAGCGTGAGGCGCTGAGGCCGCATTCCGGGTTCTCGTTCGGGTAGAGGTTTACCCCTCCCCGAAATTTGTTTCGCTACGCTCACAAATTTCGACCCTCCCACAGGGGGAGGGTGATCCCGATGGCCACGCCTCAACCGGCC
>Ga0180009_10005778_pt1 | contig 13153 bp, 12 predicted proteins | sample OS_PC_MetaG_FD_123537 | JGI IMG/M metagenome (GOLD analysis project Ga0180009, IMG submission 123537) | Groundwater microbial communities from the Aspo Hard Rock Laboratory (HRL) deep subsurface site, Sweden - OS_PC_MetaG | ecosystem: Environmental > Aquatic > Deep subsurface > Groundwater... | reverse complement strand
TCGGTCTTCGGCTCGGTATCGAACGTGGCCACCGTTTTCAGAATCGCCGCATTATAGATTTCGGTGATGGCATCCAGGTCCGGTAAGGCTGCCCTTCTTACGGTGAGCATGTTTACTTCCCAAAATACTGCAATGCCAGCTTGATTTTTTCCTCCAGAGGTAAATCTGAGGCGGGGGGCAAAGTGGCCACAGCGCGGGCGGCTTCGGGGGCGGAGTAGCCCAGGGAGGTGAGGGCGGCAAGGACATCGGTGTTCTCCTGGGCCAGCAGGGTGGCGGGGGTGCTTATCCAGCCGGAACCGATTTTCTCCTTCAATTCAAGGACGATGCGGGTGGCAACCTTCTTGCCGATGCCGGGAATCACCGTGAGTAAATCAACGCTGCCGGTGGCGATGGCGATGACCAGCTGCTCCGCGCTCATTCCCGAGAGCATCGTCAGCGCCAGACGCGGGCCGAGGCCGTTGACGCTGATGAGCAACTGGAAGAGGGCAAGCTCTTCGGCAGAAGCGAAGCCGTAGAGGGCAACGTTGTCCTCGCGGAGGTGGAGGTGGGTGAAAAGCTGCACCTCTTTTCCAACCGCGCCGACGGCGCTCAGGGTGGAGGTGGGCATAAAGACCTGAAAGCCGACGCCGTTTACGTTGACCACGGCCCAGTTGCTGCCGAGAGACTCTACTTTCCCGTGTAAACTGGATATCATTGCTTCTTCTCCTGTCTGGCGAGCAGCTCGCTCAGGTGTATCTCACGCAGGTGGCAGATGGCTACCGCCAAAGCGTCGGCGGCGTCATCGGGCTGTGGGACTTCCTTTAAATTCAACTGAAGTCGGACCATCTCCTGCACCTGCGCCTTGCTGCTGGCGCCGTAGTTGGCGACGCTCTGCTTTATCCGGGCCGGGGTGTACTCGTAGGCGGGAATGTCCTGGGTGGCGGCGGCAAGCAATGCAATCGCCTGGGCTTTGCCTATGGCCAGCGCCGAGCGAGCGTTGATGGCGACAAACGGCTGCTCCACGGCCACCATATCAGGATGGTAGTTCTCGATGATGCACAAAAGCTGGCGGTAGAGATAACACAAACGCTCCCCGATAGGGGAGCGCTCCGAAGTAACCAGTGCGCCGCAGTCGACCATGCTTAAGTCATCGTTATTGCTCTCTACAACTCCGTAGCCCATGGTGACTGTGCCCGGGTCGATACCTAACACTCTCATCGTGGATAACCATCAACCGGAAGCCTGCAGCTGGTACTGCTCCAGAACCGCATCGGGGAAGTCGGCATTGCTGGACACGTGCTGCACCTCGTCCAGTTCCTCCAGCTTTTCCAGTAGCTTCATGGTCTGCATGGCGGCCTTATCATCAAGCTGGACCATCGTCTTGGGCACCTTGAACAGTTCCGCCGAGGCGATGGGTATTTTCTTCGTTTCCAGTGCCGACCTGACCGTCTCAAGGTCTTCGGGCATGGTGTAGATTTCCACGTAGCCGCTCTCTATCTGCACGTCGTCGGCGCCGGCATCAATGGCGTTCAGGGCCAGGTCGTCGGCATCAAGGCCATCGGTCCTGACGGTAATCAGTCCTTTGGCATCAAATATCCAGGACACGCAGCCGTTCTCTCCGAGACTGCCGCCATGTTTGGAAAAGGTGCTGCGCACATCCTGTATCGTCCGGTTACGGTTATCGGTGAGCGCTTCCACAAGGATGGCGATACCGCTCGGGCCATAGCCTTCCAGGACCAGCTCGGTCAAAAACGTGCCTCCCAGCTCACCGCTGCCCTTCTTGATGGACCGCTCGATATTGTCCATGGGCATGTTGTTGTCGCGGGCCTTCTGGACGGCAAGTCGCAGGCGGAAGTTGGCCTCCGGGTTGCTGCCGCCTTCACGCACCGCAATTATAATCTCACGGGTTGATTTGGTAAAAAGCTGACCACGACGGGCATCGGTAATGCCCTTCTGGTGCCTGATGGAATGCCACTTTGAATGACCTGACATCGCTCTACACCCCCTTGGCCGCGAGTCCAGCCCTTGGTGTCTTAATTCTATCACGTCACCTGCCAACGGTCAAAGTGGCGAGGTGTATTGTAGATGGCTTTTCAAGGCTTCTTATTTCGGCCCGGATTATGCCGACGTGCTGCCGGTCAGGGACTTAAACCTTTCACCGTATTTAAGGGTATGGGCTTGTTTCAGTTGCAGGAGCTGTGCCTGGAGCGGGGCGGAAGTGATACTGGACGTGGACATCAGCAGGGCGTCTTCGCGATTGTCCGTGTAATAGCCGCGGCGCAGGCCCACCTGCACCAAGCCGTACTTGTTATACAGATTCTGCGCCGGCAGGTTGGAGACCCGTACCTCGAGGGTAACGATACTAGCTTTAAGCTCTGCGGCGAGGTCGATGATTGAGATGAGCAGCAGTTCACCGATGCCCTGGCGCTGGTAACTCTGGCGCACCGCGATGTTGGTGATATGGGCTTCATCGGCCATCACCCACATGCTGGCAAAGCCGATGATGGACTGATCGCTGGATGGAGGCGGTTTTTCCCTGAAGAACCCGTTCCGCTGCCACCATCGTTTTATCCGTGACACAGGGCCAGAGACATATTCTTGAGGAATATCTATTTTGGGCTCTTCTGTCTTCTGGCTATCATCGCAGACGACTATCAAGCGGGACAGCGGATTCTGCAGCTCGCGGCGATAATCAGGCGGCGGCCACTGAGTGGGAAAGACCTCCCGGTCAATCGCATTGGCCTGTGTTATATCCTCTTTGCGCATATAGCGCACGTAGTACGCCAAAGCCTTTTCCCCCCGGATAAGTGCGGATACGGTTACGTATGATTTTAACACAATATTTGTAAACCTCACCACAGCGCAATTCATAGCCAGAGGCGCTATCTTTTCCCATGCTCGTTCGTTATACTATATGCACAGGGTAGCACCATATAGCATTAAAAATGGATACCCTTGAACGAGTGGCTGGCTGTATGGAGTTGTCAGGTGCAAGATGAAGAGAGCCTCGTCCGGCGGGCAAAAGAGCATGACGAGGCAGCTTTAACGCAGTTATATGAGGAGAACTTCGATAAGATTTATCGATATATAGTTCTCAAAACAGGGGATAGGACCGAGGCAGAGGACATGACACAGCAGGTCTTTCTGAAGGCATTCAAGTCTATCTCCGGCTACAGGTCAAAGGGGAGTCCGTTCTCTTCCTGGCTGTTTCGCATTGCCCATAACCAGATGGTCGACTACTGGAGAAGGAAGTCGAAACGGGCAACAGTTCCCCTTGATGAGGCGCTGGTCGGCAGCAGTAACAGTAATCCCAGTACCGATACGGAACGGAAAATGGATATCGAGAGTCTGGTGGCAGCCACCAGGCGGCTGACCAGTCTGCAGCGCGAAGTGGTATCACTCCGCTTTGCCGGTGGACTGTCGGTGGCAGAGGTGGCCAAATCAATGGGCAAAAGTGAGGGAGCCATCAAGGCATTGCAGCACAGCGCCATCGTATCTCTGCGCAAAATGGTAGCGACAGGGTAAAGCAATGAAGAACGATAAAGAGTTTTTTAATATCTTGGATGAATGCCTGGAGCGTATTCTGACCGGCGGTGAGACCGTTGAGCAGTGTCTGGCGAGCTATCCGGAGCACGCCGCTGCGCTTGAGCCATTGCTGCAGACGGCACTCGATACCAAGGAAACCCTGGATATCGCTCCTCGGCCAGAATTCAAAGAGAGGGCCAGGTATCAGATACTTACCGAACTCAGAGGTATAGAGGAGAGGAAGAAGCGCCGCTTCTCACTGTTCGGCTGGCAGCCACAATGGGCAACGGCGGTAATTGCGGTCCTGGTGCTGCTCATGGCCAGTGGCGGCACGGTAGCAGCTGCCGGGAACAGCATGCCGGACCAGCCACTGTACCCGGTAAAGCTGGCTACGGAAAGGGTAAGACTGGCATTGACCCCTTCGGAGCTGGGCAAGGCCGAATACTACGCAGAACTGGTGGATAGAAGGGTCAATGAGATAGTGAACATGGCAGACAAGGGCAAGCTGAATCACATGGAGAAGGCCACCGAGCGAATGAATAACCAGTTAATGGCCATGGCAGTTCTGGTGGGTACCGAAGAGGGCGCACCGGGCATCCTTACCATGCCGCCGGCAGTGCCGGAAGCAGCCCCCGCACTACCGGAAGCAGTAAGGGAGGCACCGGCAGTAACTGTTGAGCCTGAAGAGCCGAAGCCAGGTGTGATGATGGCACCGCCACCTCCCGAAGCCGCCGCTCAGGCGCCGTTACCAGCCAGGGCTGGAGAGCCGCAAAAAGGGAAGCCGGAGATAACGGCGGCTCCGGCCAAGCCGGTACCGGAAAAAGCACCGGTACTGAAACCAGTTCCGGCGGCCGTTCCAAGTCCGGAAGATGAGGTGGAGGAAGAGGATGAAGATGAGACACTGGATAGACGGGCCAGACTCAGGCTGATTCTTGCCCAGAATGCCAAAAAGCACCCGGAAGCCCTGCGGGCAGCGTTGCAGAGAATACCTGAGTCGGCCAGACCGGCTTTGCTCCGGGCACTTGAAGTGTCCAATATTGAATATGAGAAACTACTCCAGTTACTTGAGGAAGCTGAAGACGAGGACTGACATACAGGTACAACACAGCTTAAGTCGTTAGAATTAGATAAAGATTTTAGAAATTTGAGGAAGTCGCCGCTAACCAAACGGCGACTTTTTCGTTTTTATTAATGGAAAATAAAAAAGGAGGTAAGGCATGAGGAAGAAATGGTTTCTGGCGGCTGGTCTGGCACTGGTAATTACGGTGGTTGGTCTGGCCGGTTGCACTCAAGAGGGCGGTGCACTGGGCGTCACCGGGTCGAATTTGAAGGTCACCCTCAGCAACCAGCAGGAGGGAATCTGGGTAAGCGGTAGCGGAAAGGTAAGCGCCGTCCCCGATATCGCCATACTCAGGCTGGGCATTGAAGCTCAGGAGTCCAGCGTGGCTGTGGCCCAGGCACAGGCTGCCGAGGCGATGACTGCGGTAATGTCCGCTCTGGAAGGCAGCGGCGTTGACGAGAAGGACATTCAGACACAGTACTTCAACATTCACCGCGTAACCCGCTGGGATGAGAAACAGGGAAAAGAGGTGGTGATTGGATACCGGGTTACCAACATGGTAACGGCCAAGGTACGCGATATGGACGAGGTCGGTGCCATCATTGATGTGGTGGCGGTGGCGGGAGGCGACCTCACTCGCATTGACAGCATCGGATTCACCATCGAAGACCCAGCGCCATATCAGGATGAAGCAAGGGAAAAAGCGGTGGCTGATGCGGCGGCTAAAGCCAAACAGCTTGCCGAACTGGCCGGCATAAAACTGGGTAAACCGGTCTATATTACTGAAAATGCAGCATATCCTTACCCGGTCTACCGTCAGGACTACTTCGCTGAGGCAGCTATGTCAGCGGAACCACCCACCCCAATCAGCCCCGGTGAGATGGAAATCAGCCTTAACGTTCAGGTAGCCTACGCAATTCTGGAATAGCGGGAAAGTAACTGGGGGTGGGGGATTCTTCCCCCACCCCTTTTCACATATCAGTACGATTGTCAGATTGATGAAAGGAGACAGGAAAAATGTCCAAGAAAATGAAAGTTTTAATCGCGGTGCTGGTGGCCATCCTCACCTTGACTGTGAGCGGCGCGGTGGCGGTTCTGGCCCAGGAAGACGAAGAGGTTGAGCCAGATGAAGAGGAATTGCTCGGAGAGCTGAATGAGATTATGCCTAGAGTCAGAATGTTTGTGTCCACCGAGTCCAGCGAACTTCTTTCCAGAGTGGCCAAAATTCTGAGCATATCCGAGGAAGAGCTGAGCGATGCCTTTGCGCAGGCGAAGCAGGAAATGATGGCTGAGCGCTGTGAGGAAGCATTCTACGAATTCCTGGAGCGGGCGGTTGAGGAAGGGCTGATTACAGAGGAAGAGGCCGAGGAGATAGAAGAATGGTGGGAGAAGAGGCCGGAGGCCCTTAACTGGACGAAGCTGAGAAACGCCTTCTGCATAATGCGCTCGAATCCCGAATCTTTGACCGATAACGGCTGGAAAGGGTTCCAGGGGGTAAGGCAAAATATCCAGCAGCGACTTAAGGAATGCAAGAATTCTGAATTAAGGATGGAGATGCTGGAGAAGGCCATTGAGGAAGGCCTCATCACCGAGGAAGATGCCAGTGAAATCAAAGTGTGGACCGGCAACACGCCCGCAGCTCTGAACCAGTTATCTCCAAAGCCCCGAATTATGAACGAGGTACGCGGTCGACACATGATTGCCATCCAGGAAGGATGGCACGGGCCGCGAACATACCAGAATACGGACTAAATTAATAGTACACGCCGGAATGAATAAGGGAGCCCGGTACTGGGCTCCCTTTTATTTTGCCCATATTCCAAGTCCCGCTTTTCTGGCGGCTGCTTCCGGTTATTCTATCTTGACGTTTGCGTACCGTTCCCATTCGCTGTAAACGCAGCCGCAGTACTGCTGACGGTAGAGTTCAAGTTTCCTGGTCAGGTGGCGGCTGTCCGAATATCTTTTACGGAGGTCGGCATAGAGGAATTCAATGCCTGTTTTCTCCGCAATACCGGCTCCGATTTCCTGGATGAGCTCGTGCTTCTGGTGGGGGCTGATAAGCAGGGTGGTGGTAAAAGCGCTAAAGTTCCTTTCGCGGGCAACTTCGGCGGTCCGGGAGAGGCGCATTTGAAAGCAGCGGCGGCAGCGGTCGTCCTCATGCCCGACCACCTGGCGGAAGTAATCGATGATTTCGTAGCCGTCGCTGACAATTAGGGGAAACGTCGATTGAGTTGCCAGTGCTTTCATTGCCTCAAGGCGCCGTTCGTGTTCGGTATAGGGGTGGATATTCGGGTTGTACCAGAAGGCACTGACGGCATACCCCTGTTCCCGCCAGTGGTTGACTGTATAGGCGGCGCAGTGTGCGCAGCAGACGTGTACCAGCACCGATTTCATCCTTATTACAATTGTAAACAATCTGTCAGGTGAGTTGCAAAATTGGCTGTGTAACCATACCGGGTTTTGAATAAATGATGAAAAATGCTAGAATAGGACAAATTTTGTGAGGAGGTGTCCATTGTTTTACGAAGTAAATTATCCGCAGCCCGAGCCCGGACAGAAACAGATATCAGCCCTGGTGGTGCTGAACCCGGCAGAGTCGAGAAGGCTGCTGGCTAAAGCCACGGTGGCGCTGCCCGAGGTCCAGAACGCCTATAAGAACGGCATTATTATCATCGGACGCGGTATCACCAATGCTTTCGTCAGTGAAGAGCTCTTCGGGATAAAGATTGAGAATAGGGCCAACCAGACGGCGGGACTCGTCTGCGGTGGCATAACTAATGCCAACCCCGGAGCGCCGCCTTGCACCTCACACGTTGTCCGCAAAGGCAAGGTGGTGGAGGGGGCTGATTCCAATGTGGAAATACTCGATTTCGGTCCAGATGACGTCTTTATCAAGGGAGGCAATGCCATTGATATGGAGGGCAATGCCGGCATTTTCGCCGCCGGCATGAAGGGGGGCACCATCGGGATGTGCTGGCCGATTGTGACGCCGCGCGGCTCGCACCTCATCATGCCGATAGGGCTGGAGAAGCTGGTACCGTCGGTGATTGAGGCGGCCAAACACACCGGGCACTATTATTTTAAATACAGTATGGGACTGCCGGCCAAGCTGATGCCAGTGGTACTGGGCAAGGTGCTTACCGAAATAGAGGCAATAGGTGTAATGACCGGCGTCAGAGCGTACCACATCGGTTCCGGTGGTGTCGGCGGGTCTGAAGGGGCGGTAGTGCTGGCACTGGAAGGCGATGAGAAACGGGTGGAGAAAGCCTTTGAGTTGGTAAAGTTAGTCAAAGGAGAACCTCCAGTAAGTATGCCAGATAAGTTACGGGTCAGCTCTGCCAAAGACTACAACTACGATGCCATGGCACAGTTCGCCACACTGGAAGGCATTTAGACTGGCTGCATTGAGGATAAAACTGAGCATATTGGACCCAGGAGGTGGAAAATGTTCTACGATTTTCCGCAGGATTTCAAGGTATTCGAGCCGGCACCGGGGTTCCTGGTGCATGTGGTATCAGGGCAGCGCATCATGTTTTCCCATGTTACCTTGCAGCCCAACGCAGTAGCCCCGCTTCATAACCACGCCGAAGAGCAGATGGGGCTCGTCCTGGAAGGTGAAATTGAATTTACCATCGGGGATGAGACCAGGCTGGTGAAAAAAGGGGACATGTACTCGGTTCCATCCAGTACAAACCATGGGGGTACTGCCGGTGCGGCGGGTTGCGTGGCTCTGGATGTCTTCTGTCCACCCAGAGAGGTTTATAAATAAAAAAGTAGGCTGGAGAAGCACCTATAATAAAGTGCCCTGGGGAGGTCTCTCTTTATTATATGGCAGTCCAAGGTGCTGGTAGGCCAGCTGGGTAGCGGTGCGGCCGCGGGGGGTGCGCTCCAGGAAGCCCAGCTGCAGCAGGTAGGGTTCGTAGACATCCATAATGGTGTCCGATTCCTCGCTGATAGCGGCGGCCAGGGTCTCAAGACCAACCGGGCCGCCGTTAAATTTTTCCACAATAGTCCGCAGCAGCTTGTGGTCGACTTCATCCAGGCCAATTGCATCAACTTCGAGCTTGGCCAGCGCTTCGACGGCCGCGGCATGTGTGGCCGTGCCATCGCCTATCACCTGGGCGTAGTCCCTGACCCGTTTGAGGAGTCGATTGGCCACGCGCGGCGTCCCCCGGGCGCGGCGGGCGATTTCCTTCAGTCCTTCTCCCTCTGCCTCAATCTGCAGGATGCGGGCGGAGCGATGCAGGATTGCCTCTATTGATTTATGGTCGTAAAAATCGAGTCGGTAGACAGCGCCAAAACGGTCGCGAAGGGGCGGGCTGAGAAGAGCATAACGGGTTGTAGCGCCAAGCAAGGTGAAATCAGGCAGGTTGAGTCGCAGACTTCTGGCGCCGGGGCCCTTGCCGATGATGATATCGAGGGCGTAATCCTCCATCGCCGGATAAAGGATTTCTTCAACGGCGCGGCTGAGGCGGTGAATCTCATCGATGAAAAGGATATCCTTGTCATGCAGGTTGGTCAGTATGGCGGCGAGGTCGCCGGTACGTTCAATGGCAGGCCCTGATGTAACCCGGATATTCACCCCCATTTCGGCGGCAATGATGTTTGCGAGGGTGGTCTTTCCCAGTCCGGGCGGCCCGTAAAGCAGCACGTGGTCCAGTGCCTCGCCTCTACCCTTCGCCGCCGCGATGGCAATGCTCAGGTTCTCTTTGATCTTTTCCTGTCCGACGAACTCAGTAATGCGGCGCGGCCTGAGGCTGGTGTCAAGGGGAGCATCTTCAGTGCTGGGCTTGCCTGATATAATACGAGCTATTTAAACCTCACCCCCATTAATCCTCTGACTTCAACTCATCATCTTCACTGCCCGATGGACCTGCTTCCTCTTCCGGGGTTGTCAGGCTGGACATCTCCTGAGGCTCTTTACCGAGCAGCTGGTCCAGGAGCTCCCCCGGTGCTTTGGCGACCCTCACATCTGGTGCCTCTTCAGTCATTTCACCCAGTGACAGGTTCAGCAATGCTTCTGATTCATCAGGAAGTGCCGCTGGCGCTTCTTCCAGCTGCAGGTAATGAGCGGGAATCAATTTCCCGATGATGACGTTTTCTTTGAGCCCGACCAGTTTGTCTATCTTGCCGTAGACGGCCGCTTCAGTAAGCACCCTGGTTGTTTCCTGGAAGGAAGCCGCCGCCAGCCAGCTGGCCGTGCTCAGCGATGCCCTGGTTATGCCCAGCAGTACCGTGTGCGCGGTGGCCGGTTCACCACCTTCTGCCAGTACTTTGGCATTGATGTCCGCATAGACATACTTGTCTACCAGCTCATCCGGCACCAGGTCGGTGTCACCGGCGGAATCGATTCGGACTTTCGTCAGCATCTGATGGACGATAATCTCGAGGTGCTTGTCGTTTATGTTCACGCCCTGAGAGCGGTATACTTTCTGTACTTCATCTACCAGGTAGAGCTGTACGGCCTCACGACCGAGAATGCGCAATATATCTTGCGGGTTCACCGAGCCATCGGTAAGCTGCTGGCCAGCACGCACCGACTCTCCAGTCTGGACTCTGATACCGGCTGCGGTAGGGATAACGTACACCCGTTCCTCCATCTCTTCATAGCTGATGAATAGCTGGCTCTTTTTTCGGATATTAACGTTGCCAGCGATGCGCGCTACGATGGGATGCGTCTCCTTGGAGACTGCCTTGGTTTTGGCTTTGGTTTTGGTTTCCTTGGCAGCGGGTGGAGTCGCAAGCACCGCGCCGATATCTACCCACTGTTTATCATTGACCATTACCTCCCACCTAGCAGGCAAGGCATACTCATCATGGTAGGTCTCGGAACTGGTGATTTTTACCCTCCTGCCTTGCTCATCCTGGATAACATCGATTAGGCCACCTATTTCGGAGATAATGGCCTGACCTTTGGGAGTTCTGGCTTCAAAGAGCTCTTCTACTCGGGGCAGGCCGCTGGTGATGTCGAGACCGGCCACGCCACCGGTGTGGAAGGTACGCAGCGTCAGCTGAGTGCCCGGCTCGCCGATACTCTGGGCGGCGATGATTCCCACTGCCGTATTGAGTTTAACCGGCCGGCCGCGAGACAGGTCACGATTATAGCACATCTGGCAGGTACCTCGTCTGGACTGGCAGGAGAGGGGCGACCTGACGTGCACCCGGTTGATTCCAGCATCGATGATTTCAGCTGCCTTTTGCTCATCGATCTCCTCATTGTGGTCAGCGATGACCTTCCCTGTTTTGGGATGGGCTATTTGGCTTGCCACCAGCCTGTCGGTGATGCGTTCTGCGAACGAGGGAAGCAACGTTTTTTCTTGCGGTTCTGAAATCCAGATACCGTCGACAGTCCCGCAGTCCTCTTCAAAGACGATGACATCCTGGGCCACGTCAATGAGCCGTCTGGTAAGATAACCGCTGTCCGAAGTTCTCAATGCCGTATCGGCCAGTCCCTTGCGCGCACCGTGCGTGGAGATAAAGTACTCGAGGACAGAATGTCCTTCACGCAGGCTCGATTTGATGGGGAAGTCGATGATTTTACCGGAAGGGTCGGTCATCAGGCCGCGCATGCCGGCCATCTGGGTAATCTGGGAAATATTACCTTTGGCCCCGGAGGTGGCCATCATGTAAATGCCACCATAACGGTCCAGAGTGTCCGAGATGGTACTGGTAATACGGTCCATGGTTTCCATCCAGACACCGACGACGCCGTTATACCGCTCGCCCTCGGTTATCAGACCGCGGCTATACTGGTTATCAATGATGGCTATTCTCTCCTCCGCTTCCTCGAGCAGTTTGGCTTTGCTTTCCGGTACCTCAATATCATTCATGGCAATGGTAATGCCCGATTTTGTAGCGTAATGGAAACCGAGTTCCTTGATGCTGTCAAGGACTCTGGCCGTTTCTTCGTCACTGAGTGTCCGACAGCACTCCGAGACAATCTGCTTCAGTCCAGACTTGTCAATTATTTTGTTCTGGAAGCCAAGCTCCAGAGGAAGAACTTCGTTGAACATAATACGGCCAATTGTGGTCTCGATTTCCTGCCCGTCTCGGCTCTGGTCTCTGACCAGGATTTTAGCCCTGAGGTTGATATTATCCAGCTCATAGGCAAGCCTGGCTTCATCAAAGCTACCAAACCGCCTGCCTTCCCCCTTGGCTCCAGGTCTTTCCGTGGTAAGGTAGTAACAGCCAAACACCATATCCAGGGTAGGCGTGACCGTTGGTTCACCGCTGCTGGGAAGCAGCATGTTGTGCTGGCTGAGCGCCAGCTCTCTCGCCTCGCGTACCGCGGCTTTGGAGAGCGGGACATGAACCGCCATCTGGTCACCGTCAAAATCAGCGTTGAATGCCGAGCAGACGAGCGGGTGAATCTGGATGGCGCTGCCATCAATGAGCACGGGCTCAAATGCCTGGATGCTGAGGCGGTGCAGGGTAGGGGCCCGATTCAGCCAGACTGGACGTTCCTTTACCACTTCCTCGAGTATATCGTAGACTTCCGGCTTGGCTCTTTCCACTAGTCGCCGGGCGCTCTTGATGTTCGGGGCAAGTCCTTGTATTACCAGACGGTGCATGACAAAGGGTTTAAAGAGCTCCAGAGCCATTCGTCTGGGCAGACCGCACTGGTTCAGCTTTAGTTCCGGGCCAACCACGATAACAGAGCGACCGCTGTAGTCGACCCTCTTTCCCAGCAGGTTCTGGCGGAAGCGTCCCTGTTTACCACGGAGCATATCGGAGAGGGACTTCAATTTGTGATTGCCACTGACCGAGACCGCCCGACCGCGACGACCGTTATCAATAAGTGAGTCAACGGCCTCCTGTAGCATCCGCTTCTCATTGCGGATAATGATCTCCGGTGCACCGATTTCAATTAGATGGCGCAAGCGATTGTTGCGGTTAATGACCCGCCGGTACAGGTCATTAAGGTCGCTGGTGGCAAATCTGCCACCGTCCAGCTGGACCATGGGCCGCAGGTCGGGAGGAAGTACTGGCAAAACCGTTACAATCATCCATTCCGGTTTATTACCACTGTTGCGAAACGCCTCAACAACCCGCAGTTGCTTGCTCGCTTTCTTGCGCCTCTGACCGGAAGAAGACAGGGTTTCCAGAAGCAGGCCATTGCGCACCTTGTCCATGTCGATATCTTTAATGATCTGCAAGATGGCTTCAGCGCCCATACCGGCCTCAAAAACCTCTCCGTGTTTCTGCTTCAATTCGTGGTACTGGCTTTCATTGAGCAACTCTTTCACGCAAAGGTTTTTCAGTCGTTCCACCTCGCTCGTTAGTTTTTCCTCAAGCTGTATCTTTTCCTCGGTGAAATGACGTCGCAGCTGATTGACATCCTCAACGCTTGCCCCTTCCTGCTCCATCTGGGCAATTTTATCGTCAACGGCTTTCTGGCGTTCGGCAATTTCACTGGAGACGCTTTCCTGAAGTTGTGTGATAGCTTCCTGGCGTGCCTCTTCATTGACCAAGGTGACGATGTAATTGGAGAAGTAGAGTACGTGTTCCAGGCTCCGCGGCGAAAGGTCAAGCAGAAGGCCCAGGCGGCTGGGTGTTCCTTTGGCGAACCAGATGTGGCTCACCGGACAC
>Ga0180009_10005777_pt1 | contig 13153 bp, 21 predicted proteins | sample OS_PC_MetaG_FD_123537 | JGI IMG/M metagenome (GOLD analysis project Ga0180009, IMG submission 123537) | Groundwater microbial communities from the Aspo Hard Rock Laboratory (HRL) deep subsurface site, Sweden - OS_PC_MetaG | ecosystem: Environmental > Aquatic > Deep subsurface > Groundwater... | reverse complement strand
TTCCTCCTTTTCTTGTATGTTTTGTTTTATTATTTAATATTTACTTGTGTTTCTTGGTTTTTAGAGTTTTCTTTTTCCTTCTCTTGTATGGCTGATATCTTGAAAAGTATTCTATGAATTTGCCTGCTTGTACTTTTGGTATGCTTCCTGTTTTTCTTGCTTTGCTTGTTATTGCACTTCTTCTTATGATATCTTCTATTAGTTCCTTAATTGTCAAGTACTCTTTTTTTGCTCTTCTTTCTAATTCCTTAAGAATATCATTGTCAACTTTAATGCTTATTGTTGGCATACTTTGTCTTGGTTTTTATGTTTTAAAAATCTTTTTAGTAATCAAGAATTATTTGTGTTTTTGAATTGTATTTTGCTATTATCATAATTCCATATTCCTCTTCTATTGCAGTTGAATCTTGTATTTCTTTGATATTTGTGTATTTTTCTGTAAATAAGAATGATTTTCTTCTTACATATTTTTCATACTGCTCTTGATCTGGCACTATGTATATGTCAATTTCTTTTGTTGCTGCAATATTATAATTGATTATTGTTGCAAAGTCAAATGTTGAATTAGTAGGATATAAATTGAAAAAGTAAACATAATCTTTCTGAAGTTCCTGTATTATTATTTGATTTGTGCATATGTGATTAGCTGTAACATAACATTCCTTATCTTTGCAGTAAATTCCAACACCTGCTTTTGTTATATTTCCATCAAGCAAATTCCTTCTATGTCCTGGAGAATTAAGCCACCCTTTAACTGCTTCTTTTGCTAAGTCCTTTGTAGGATTTCTTGATTCAACATAATAGATATTTTCTGAAGCGCATAAGAAAAAAATATGATTATTAGCAAGTCTTGCATCTGAAAGCAAGCCTTGCCTGTTTGTATGATTTATGTAATTATAAGTAGCCATTTCATATGAATGTAAAAATGCAGTATTTGCTATTTGCTCTTGCCATTGTAATTCTTCTAAGCTATTCTCTGTTCTTGCTTTATTCATCTCATTAAATACTTGTCTTTCTAATAAATAGTATGTTCTATCTGCAAGAGCATCTGAAGGCAATACTACTTCTGGGACTTGTGTTTGCTGAGATTCTGGCTCTAATTCAGGAATGATTTTCTGAGCTGTTTCTTTTATTCCTTGTATGCCTTGTGAATTGAATAATTCAGGATATTCTATGAGAATTATTTGATATGCTAAGTACAAAGCAAATATAATGAAAACTAATAGCAATATAAGCAGGATTATTCTGACTAAAGCTCTTTTGTTCATCTTTTTATTGTCTGATATAAGGTTTAATTTTTTTAAATGTTGCTAAAACTTGCTAAGAAGGAGATAAAAAAAGAAAGAAAAATAAAAAAAGAAAAAAATTAAGAAGATTTACTTCTTAAATATGTAGTATAGCATGTATAATCCTGCTAATCCTACAAGTATGTATACTAATGTTGCTAGCCATGAAATGCTTCCGAAGATTAAATTAACTAAGTCATAAGAAGGAGATAATCCATATAATCCCCAGTTAATTGCTCCAATAATCACTAGTATCCATGCAGTCCAATCTAACCAATTTTTTTTTGCCATTTTACCTTATTATTTAGATATGGATGCTTGAAGAGTTTTAAAAACCTTTCTAAAGGGGTTTACCACACTTACCTTTTCTCTTATCTTTTTCTTTTTGTTCTTCTTGGTTTTGCTTTGACTGTTCTAGTTATCTTGGTTTTTTTAAAGAATAGCAAATAAACTATTGGAAGAATTCCTATTGTGTTGAATATCAAAATACAGATAAACCACACAAGATGTTTAGCTCTAGCTGAGTACCATAATGCTATACCTTTCCAAACTGCTTCCCAGATAACTATTACTGCAAGTACCCATGGAATTAATAGCCAACTAATTATGTCTACCATGTCAAATTCTGCATTATCCTGCTTAAAAATCTTTCTTAGAAAGATTTTTTAAGTGTTTTTTATTTATGAGTATATGAAAAAGAGCATTATTTTGGTTATACTAGTGTTGGGGTTATTTATTTCTGGATGCCAAATACAAGATAATGGGAATGAATCAATAACAGTTTGCATGCATCAGGGAACAGATAGCAAGATGACATTAGATGAAGCTAAAGCAATTGCAATAGCAAGTGAATGCAATCAGGGAACTTTAATAGAAGAAAATGTATTTTGCAATCAATATACAGGGATTTGGTATTTTGATATGGATTTAGAAAAGCCTGGATGTAATCCTGAGTGTGTTGTGCGGGTATCAACTAAGCAGGCTGAAATTAATTGGAGATGCACTGGATTAGAATTATCAAAAGAAGATAAATGTTTAAATTCTGGTGGAACAATCAAAACATCTTTATGCTGTCAATCAGTTAGTGAATTTCCAGATAATTGTGCAGTTGGTGCTTGTGGATGTGCTCCAGAATATAGCCATGAAATAAATATTTGTTCTTGTGGCGAGAATAAATGTTTTAATGGTGAAAAGTGTGTGCAGCATACAGTATAATAACAATAAAAATAAAACAAAATAAAAAAGAAAAAGATTTCTTTATTTCTTTACTTTTTCACTGCTTTTATTATCAAAAGAACAATTAAGTAGATTAATGAGACAAAGAATGCAAATAAAGATACTAAAGCTACTATAAAGAATACTGGTTCTTCTATGTTTGTTGCTGCAAAAATAAGATTATGCAATAAAGCACATGCTGCAAAGAATATGAAAAACCATAAAGGTGCTGTATCTGCTCTAAACCATCTCTTTTTTACAGGCTGAATTTTTATTGCTCCTACTGGTAATCTTTTTGCTTTAAGTTCAGGCATTATTTCTTTTGCTCTTATTGTTGTTCTTGTTTTTGCTCTTGATTTTGTTGTTCTTCTGGCTATTCTTGTTGTTCTTCTTGTTTTTGCTCTTGATTTTCTTCTTGCCATGTTTCTATTAAATTTGTAAGATTTATAAGTTTTTCTTGTCTTATTATTTATGGTTTGGTACAAGGTTCCTTACAAAGAAGGAAAAGAATACAGAGTTCTTTATATTAAATCTTCAAATAAAAAAGAATTGCAAGATTTATATTTAAGAATTATTGGTAAAAGAATAAGCAAAAGAGATTTGTATTATGCTGTAAGACTTACTAATCAAGAAGTAGAAAATCTTGATTTGGAGCATATTATTGGAAAAGATGATTTTTATTTAATAAGGGGTATAAGAAGAGATTTAAAAAAGGAGAATTAGTAAATAAGTGTAAGATTAAGATAAAAGAGGATGAAAAGAGCACTTAAAACAGGATTTAGTTTTGGATTAACATCTGGGATAATTACTACATTAGGTTTAATTGTTGGTTTGCATTCTGGAACTCATTCTAAATTAGTTATTATTGGTGGTATTATTGTTATTGCTATTGCAGATGCGTTTTCAGATGCTTTAGGAATACATATTGCAGAAGAATCAAAGCACAAGTATAATCAAAAAGAAATATGGGCAGCAACACTCTCAACCCTTTTTACAAAATTTATATTTGCTATGCTGTTTATTATTCCTGTTTTGCTTTTTGAACTTGATAAGGCAATTATAATTAGTGTTATTTTTGGATTAATTATTTTGGGCATTTTTAGTTATTTTATTGCAGATAGAAAAAGAATAAATCCTTGGCATGTTGTTTTAGAGCATTTATTTATTGCTATTCTTGTTATTATTGCAACACATTATATTGGTGATTGGGCTGCTAATGTTTTTGGATAGAATTCTTTTTTTACTTTGCTGTTCTGTGAAATGCAAACATATCCCAAAATCTTTTTTTATGACTTACTGTTTCATGTCCATCTTCACTAACAAATCTAATATCTTCAATTGTGTAAAATGCATGAGGATTGAATTTCTTGATTATTCTAATTACTTCTAAAAGATTTTTTCTATCTATTACTGTGAAGATTATTTTAACATTACCTTCTGTTCCTGTTGCATCAATAGCAGTTATTGTGTATTTGCTTTGTTTTAAATTTTCAAGTAATGCAGATGCATCTCTTTTTGTTATAATTCTTACTAATACTTTTCCCATTGATATTCTTTCTTCTAATACCATGCCAACATAAGTTCCAGTTGCAAAACCAGCCGCATAAGCAAAATAAGTCCACCAGTTTGTTAAATTAAGAAATATTTGCCTCATAGCTATAATCCATATGAAAACTTCAATAAAACCAAGAAATGGAGCTATCTTTTTGTAGCCTCTTGTAATAAAAATAAGCTTTACTGTTCCAATACTAACATCAAGAATTCTTGCTATAAATATGAAAATAGGTACTATAATAAAAGTGAATGTTGGTGAATTAAAAAACTCCCACATGTTTGCTGATTCTGCTTCTTTTTATGAGTTTTTTAGTGTTATTTGGATTATAAAGTTTTTGTGGAAAGATTTATTTGTTTTTCTTTCTTGTATTTTGTATGACATATGGGGATAATTATGGGGATTATATGGAATTTATGGCTAATAAGAGATTTATTTTAGGTGATTCTATGCATGGTTCTTTTTGTGAACTTGAAGATGGGGGGAACTACATTATAATTCACTTGAACAAAGATTAGAGGAATTTGTTAGAAAAGCTAGGGAAGTTGAGGCTGAGTGTAAAAGAATGTAAGAAATTGATCCTAAACTTGCTAAAAAAGAGATTGATGTTTAAGAAAGATTTTTAAGTTTTTTTGTATGTTTTAAATCGGGCTAAGGAAAATGTTAGAAGAAAAAGTATCAGATATCGAAGTAACTAATGAGGATGGATTCATAACACAAGTTATTAAAAAATGTCAACAATATTATAAAACATCTTGGAAAATGACTATTCCTTCTTATCCTATGTTGGGTGTTGCTTCAAAAAGAAATCCTGGTGTTGCTAAATACATTTTGTCTGAGATTAATCCACAACCAGAACAAGTTATCACTACTAAAGATATTTTGAGAATAGCTCCTTTGGGAATTGATGCAAGTGATCCAAAATTTGTATCTTGGTGGGATGGATATATAGATGGTAAAGAAAAGGGTATGGAGAATGATTGCCCAGAGGATATAGTTTTCCAAAGATAATTTCGTTTTTGAAAGAAAGTTTTAATCTTTTGTTTGTTCTTCTTCAGGTAATGCCATAGGTGGATGCCACTTTACTATTTCAAATTCATAGGATCTGTTTGTGAATTCAATTTTTCTTTTTATTGTTACTTTTGCTGTTTCTGAAACATATTCTGAATCTTCTGTAATATAACCTGCTAAATTAAGAAATTCAATACTTTCATCAAAGCATTCCTCTAAGTATTTATCTAATTGATCATAGGCTTTTTTATCTAGAAAGTTTCTGAAAGTTGAATAGTTATGTGCCTCTTTTATTGTTCTTGTTATTTGACTTAGCATAGCAGAATCAGCAAAATCCTGTAATCTTTGGTTGCTTTTTTCACATCCACCTAAACCCCCTAAAGAAAGCACTCCTGCTAATGTTATGGCAGTTAAGGTTTTGAATTTCATATTATTATTAGTTTAGAAAAAGATATATATTTTATGCTAAAAGAAAGATTTATTTGTTTTTCTTTCTTGGGTTATTTATGAAATACTTGGCAATACTTGCATATTATAATGGATGTGGTGAAGCTGGTCTTGGAGTTATAAGACCTTTAATAATAAATGCCAGTAAAGAAAGCTTAGAAAAAAGAGTAGAAGAGCTTAAAGGAAGAAGAACTATACAAAGTAAAGCTGGTCCTGATGAGATTCTTGTATATGGATGTATTGGTGGAGAAATTAATCCTATGCCAGTTAAAAGATGGTATAAGGAAGAAAAAGTTTTGGATAGGCAGTTAAGTGCTTAATGATTTCTTAGAAGTTTTAGGTATGTGTTATCTTGAGAATATGTAGAATCTTTGTACTAGGGCTCTGAAAATGCTTAAAATCATGTGTTCTCATAATACACATTAAGCGAAGCTTTTACCTTTATTTTGTGTATATTCTTAAAGGTTTTAAGCAAATGCTAAAAACCTTTAGTTATTCTTGTTTTAGGCTCTTTTATGTTTGTTTTGCTTGTTATTTCTTCTTTTTTCTGTAATCCCTTAAGTTTTTGCATTTCTTCTGGTTTTCTAACTTTAAATGGAAATACTGGCACTTTTGGTTTTTCATATGAAATCTTTAAGAAATATGTTGTACTTGGCATAAGCTTTAGATTTTGTGCTTGCTCGTATGTAAACCACTTATATGCTTTAGCCTCTTTTTTATTAAGCTTGATATTTCCTTGAATATTACCTTCAAATCCAGCATGAATTTCTTGATTTTTTACAGACTTTTCATCTTTTTTAAAGAACCCACAAAAACCCAAAGTTTTAGCTATTTGAAAATCAGCTCCGATTTCTTCTTTTACTTCTCTTTTTACTGCTTTTTCACTTTTTTCCTTGGGATTTAGCTTACCCCCAGGACCAGCCCAATAATCAGGGAATTTTTTACTTACTCTTTGTATAAGAAAAACCTTGTCTTTTTCTCTAATTATTGCTTCAACAAAATCATGTTGCATTTTTGCCTCTTTTTTCTTTGATTCTTCTGGTTTTTGCTAAAATTTTAAGGATTTTTATGCTTAAAAGTTTTAGCTTTTTGCATAAAATGTTATATTTGCACTGCCTTTATAGTCTTGTTTACCAATATCTTTTAAAGGTATATCATAAAAATCAACAATTGCAACATCTGCTTTTAGATTTTTGCCAATACTTTTTGTTAATCTGGATGTTTGTGCTAATTCATGTAATAATTGTTCTTTGCCTTTTCCACAATAAGTTCTTGTAGATTCTTTAATTTGTGTTTTTCCTTCAAGAACATCATCTAAAGAGACTTCTTCTTGTTTTTCCTCTCTTTTTTTGAATCTCACACCATCTAAAAGTTTTGGGTATTCTCCAACTTTGTTTCCATCTCTATAATAAATTTTAACCATTGGAATTTGATGTTCAAAAGTTTTAAAAACATTTCTAAAATTTTTGTGAAAACAAAAAGCTTAAATATTTCAAGCATTAGAAAATATTATGAATTTATTAGAATGGCTGTTTGGTACAAAAAGGGGTGAAACTTTTGAGGAAGAAGTAAGGCATTCTTTTTCAAATGTAAAAAAAGATATCCATAAAGTTAGCAAATGGCTTTCCCATTTTCATGATAAACATAAAAAACATGAAGATAATGTTTCTGACGTCTTAAAAAGGATGGAAAAAATTGAAAAAGATTTAGATGAAGTGAAAACCTTTGTAGAATTCTTTGTTTCTGAAACTTCTAGAGGTCCATTTAGGAGCCCATTCAAACAGCTGTCCAAACACACACAAACAGCTGTCCAAACAGGGGGTGTCCAAACAGCTGTCCAAACAGCTGTCCAAACAGGGATTCAGACATCTGCACTAAAAGGATTAACAATGATGGAAAGGATGGTATTGTTTGCATTGTTAAATTCAAATGAAAAATTAAGTTATGATGATATTGCAGTGTTAACAGGAAAAGATAAGTCAACAGTTAGGGGACAGATCAACAATATAAAGCAGAAAAGTGAGGGCCTAATAAGCGAAATAGTAGAATCTAGTGGAAAAAAGAGGTATTTTATAGAGGAAAAGCTAAAAGAGAGGGTTCTAGATGACATAATAATGGCTAAAAAGAGGAAAAGTGGACAGAATAAGGTAAATTTTGCTGAAAAACCTATAAGGAAAAGGAAAAAGTGAGAGTATTAAGCGAACTTATTTATTAGTTATGCGAACTATTTGTATTTGAAAGAAGAAAAAGGTTCATATAATTCATGATTAAGTAAAAGAGAGCTTTGCTAGCTAGGTTAAAGGAAGAGTTATGACAAAAACAGAAAAATAAAGTAAATTAGATTAAATATAAGGAAAAGAGAGTGAAATTTATGCGAACAGAACAGGTAAAAGTGAGTTTGTTTTAACTGAATTTTAAGGAATTAAGCCTTATCTCCTGTATTTCGTTTTAACGAAAAACTTCTATATAGAGTAAATATTGGGAAAAGAACAATTATTTCTCAAGATTCTTTATTTTCAACTATTTTCAGAAGGTTATCTAAAGTCTCAATATTGCGCAATTCAGGGGCTATTTTAAGCAAAATCTGCCTATTATTTATCTTCTCTTTGATTATAGGAACCTTTTTTACTATTAATTTACTTATATAATCCCTTAATGAATTAGGTGTTAAGTTAGTTCTATTAGCAAGATCAGTATATGTAACTGGCCTTTTTAATTCATCTTCTAACTGATATATTAAAGAGAACACATAGAATTCTTGCTTTGTTAATGTTTTGAATACCTCTTTTAAGGCTTTCTTGAGCTTCTCAACATTCTCTTGAAGTGTCTTGGATGTTTCTGTTTCTTGCATTCTCTGTACTTCTTGAATATCTTTTCTTATCTCTTGCCTTTCTCTTACTTGTACTGGATGTGCCGAAGTATTGCCTGTCTGTTGCCTGAGTGCCGAAACCCCCTCATTTCCTATGGAAATGGGTGTTTTAGGCTTTACTTCTTGAGAATATGGGGTTTTATATGGTTTACTTGGTTGGGATGTGCCGAAGTCTCTCTTTATAAAGCCCCTATTAAAATTAGGCACATTTCTAGGCACTCGGGTCTGCAAAATAGCATTAAAAGTATATGAAATCTTGCTTAATTCTTGTTTCATTTCATAAAGTTCTCTCTTAAGATTATCCATTTCTTCTTTAATTTTAGAAAAAGCTTCCTTAATATTCTTATCAACCATTTTCAATCTTCCCTGCTTATCCTTTATTGCTTTATACTGAGAAATATAAAAACATTATTGCAATTCAGAATATGCTTTAAATGCCTTATTAGTTAATCTCCATCTTTCTCTTCTCAAATACTTAATACCTTGATTGCTCTTTTCTACTCTAGTAACAAAGCCTTCTTTAACTAGCTCATGCAAAAGCCTTTTAATAAATTCCTCATCTCTAGCAATTTCACTTGCTATATTATATGTATAAAAAGACTTTGGTGAATTATGAAATAAGAATGCAAGTATTGATTCCTTAATCTTTTTGATTTTTCCTTCTGATATTCTCATTTGTTGATTAAACATAATTATTATTAAAGATTTTCGGTTAGAAGGAAATCATTAAAGTTGGTTTAAAGCAAGTTTTTTATAGTATAAAGTCTATTACTAGTATTATTCTGAGCTTATAATATGATAAGTCAAATCACTGAACCATATAATGAAAAAGAAATATCTGGTGTATTAGATCCTATTATTAGAGAATGGTTTTTTAGTAAATTTAAGGCTTTTAGCATGCCTCAAATGTATGGAGTAATGCCAATACATGAAAGGAAGAATATCCTTATTACAGCACCAACAGGAGGAACAAAAACACTTACTTCTTTTCTTTCTATTTTGAATTATCTTGTTAAGCTTGCTAGAAGAGTTGATCTGGAAGATAAAGTGTATGCTATTTATGTAAGTCCTTTGAAAGCATTGAATTATGATATTGAAGTTAATTTGCAAGAACCTTTGAAAGAGATACAGAAAGTTGCAAAGAAATTTGGTGTTAAATTGCAAGATATAAGGGTTGCTGCAAGAACAGGAGATACTTCAAGTGCTGAGAAAACAGCTCAATTGAAAAAGCCACCACATATTCTTATTACAACTCCTGAAACATTGGCTATTGTTCTTACTACTAAGAAATTTGTTGATACTATGAAAGCAGTTGAATTTGTTATTATTGATGAAATTCATGCATTAGCTTCTGGAAAAAGGGGCATTGATTTGAGCTTAAGTTTGGAAAGATTAGAACATGTTTCTGTAATTGCTCCTGTAAGAATTGGTTTATCAGCAACAATTGCTCCATTAGATGAAATTGCCAAGTTCTTGGTTGGTTATGAATATAAGGATGGCAAGTATACTGAAAGAGATTGCTTAATTGCAAATGTTCAATTCTTGAAAAAAATGGATTTTAAAGTATTGTCTCCAGTTGATGATTTAATTGATACAACAGCTAGTCAAATGCATTTAGGATTATATGGCTTGCTTGATAATCTTATACAAGAGCATAAAACTACTCTTATATTCACAAATACAAGAAGTGCTACTGAGAGGGTTGTTAATCATTTGAAGGAGAAATTTCCTAAAAAATATACTAGTGGTGAAATTGGTGCTCATCATTCTTCATTAAGTAAAAAACATAGAAGAGATATAGAAAAAAAACTTAGAAACGGGGAATTAAAAGCTGTTGTTTGTTCTACTTCATTGGAATTAGGAATTGATATTGGTTATATTGATCTTGTGCTTCAATTAGGAAGTCCAAAAAGTGTTGCTAGAGCATTGCAAAGGCAAGGAAGAAGCGGGCATAAGCTTCATGATGTGACAAAAGGAAGATTAATTGTTCTTGATAGGGATGATTTAATTGAATGTTCTGTTTTGCTTAAAGAAGGTGTGGAAAAAAAGATTGATAGAATACAGATTCCAAAAAATGCTTTTGATGTTTTAAGCCAGCACATTTATGGCATGGCAATAAGTCATAAATGGAATATTGATGAATTATTTTCTGTTATTAAGAAAAGTTATTGCTATCATGATTTGAGTAAAGAAGACTTTTATGAAATACTATCATACTTGTCAGGAGAATATGCTGAATTGGAAAGTAAAAATGTTTATGCTAAAATTTGGATTGACTGGAAAACAAAAGAATTGGGTAAAAGAGGAAAACTAGCTAGAATGATTTACATGACAAATATTGGCACTATACCAGAAGAATCATTTGTTAATGTTGTAATTGCAGTTCCAGCTGATAGAAGAGAAGAAAAAATTGGTGTTATTGATGAATCTTTTTTAGAAAGAATTGAGAAGGGTGATGTTTTCGTTCTTGGAGGAAGTAAATATGAATTTTTGTATAGTAAGGGAATGAATGTTTATGTTAATGCATCTGTTTCTAGGCAGCCAACAATTCCTTCATGGGCTTCTGAAATGCTGCCATTAAGTTTTGATTTGGCAATGCAAATACAAAGATTTAGGAAATTAATGGATGAAAAATTCTCAAGTAAGCAAAAAGAAAATGAAATAAAAATATTTATCAGAGAATTTCTTTATGTTGATGAAAAAGCTGTTAATGCAATTTACAATTTCTTTAGAGAACAATACTTATTCAGCAAGATTCCACATGAAAAAAGACTTTTAATTGAATATTTTGAAGATGAGGATGAAAAGAAGTATGCTTTATTTCACACTTTATATGGAAGAAGAGTTAATGATGCTTTAAGTAGAGCAATTGCATTTGCAGTTGCTAGATATGGCAATAGAGATATTGAATTAGGAATAAGTGATAATGGTTTTTACTTGGCATCTCATAATAAAATGAATATTGATAAAGCATTAAGGGAAATAAATTCTAAAAATCTTAGGGAAATACTTGAGCAGGCTATTGGAAAAACAGAAGTTTTCAAAAGGCGTTTCAGGCATTGTGCTGCAAGAAGTCTTATGATATTAAGGAGTTATATGGGAAGACGCAGGAGTGTTGGCAAACAGCAGATGAAAAGTGTTTTCTTGCTAGGAGCTGTAAAAAGATTAAATGATAATTTTCCAATACTTAAGGAAACAAGAAGAGAAGTTCTTGAGGATTTAATGGATATTGAAAATGCTAAATACATACTTGATGAAATAAGCAAGAACAAGATTAAAATAGAAAAAATGAATACAGAAGTGCCATCACCATTTGCATTTAATCTCATTACTCAAGCTCATGCTGATTTATTAAGAATCGAAGATAAAATAGAATTCCTGAAAAGAATGCATAAGGAAGTTTTGAAGAGAATAAAGTCTTAGGGTAAGTTTTTTATATTTTTATGTTCTTATTCTTTTGTTAAGAGGGAAATAATATGGTTTATTGTTATAGGCTTTGGTGTGGTGGGAAGAATTATGATTTAGTTCATGGACAAGAATATAATAATCAGGAATTTGCAAAAACGTGTGATATGGCTTCTGTGACTGCCATATCAGAACTCTTAAAATATGAAGATGGAATAACAGAAGAAAAGATTTTTAGAAAAACTCATGAAATTTTAATAAGAAAATATAATTTTAAAGAATTAGAATTAAAACCAATTCCAAGAGTTGAAAAAATGTTCATTTTTAGGGAATTAAACACATTAGACAGTTTAGTAAGAATGAATATAGAAATGCCTGAAGAATTAATACAGAAAATCTTAAATCATAATCAAAAGTTTAAAAAATAAACTTGTTTCTTTATTTGTATTATTAGGAATATGTTAAAAGAAATAAAGCCAGTTAAATTGCTTGAAAATGTGTATGCATTAGGTTTGGGCATATTATTGAAAAAAGAAAAAGTATTTATTTTAGGTGATTTGCATATTGGTTATGAGGAATATTTGAATAAGCAAGGCATACTTATTCCAAGAGAGCAATTCAAACTTACAAAAAATCTTCTTGAGAAAACACTTGCAACAATAAAACCAGAAAAAATTATTGTTAATGGAGATTTAAAGCATGAATTTGGCACAATCAGTAAGCAAGAATGGATTGAAACATTAAAAATTTTTGATATTCTTACACAATCATGTAAAGAGATTATACTTGTAAAAGGAAATCATGATACAATTCTTGAACCATTAGCAAATAAAAGAAATTTTGAAGTTAAGGATTATGTTATTGTTGGAAATATTTGCATTACCCATGGACATAAACTTCTAAAGGAAACAAAGGAGTTGAAAAATATTAAAACAATAATTATTGGTAATGATCATCCTGCTATTAGTATTAAAGATGGTATTAAATCAGAATTATACAAATGCTTCTTAGTTGGTAAATGGCAGAGGAAGAATTTGATTGTTATGCCCTCATTTTTGCCTATTATTGAAGGTACTGATATAAGAAAAGAAAAAACTTTGAGTCCTTACTTGAAACAAAAACTCTCTGATTTCAAAGTATTTGTTGTGGGGGATAAGATTTATGAGTTTGGAAAACTTAAAGATATATAACTATACTCAATTAAGCTGGGTTGGCAGAATGGTAATGCACTAGTCCCGAAAGAACCTTTTAGGAAAAGGTTCATTAAAAACTCTGGAGAACTAGAGAGCTTTGCTCGTACAGGTTCGACTCCTGTACCCAGCATTTATGTGTAAAATGAATTGGTTAAAACGAATTTTTGGTATTGGA
>Ga0180009_10005776_pt1 | contig 13158 bp, 14 predicted proteins | sample OS_PC_MetaG_FD_123537 | JGI IMG/M metagenome (GOLD analysis project Ga0180009, IMG submission 123537) | Groundwater microbial communities from the Aspo Hard Rock Laboratory (HRL) deep subsurface site, Sweden - OS_PC_MetaG | ecosystem: Environmental > Aquatic > Deep subsurface > Groundwater... | reverse complement strand
ATTATTTAAAAACAGAAAAGTGTAATTACCAAGTCCATAAGTAATTTGAGATGCTGTTGCAGCTATTAAAATTTTTTCTTCCCTATGGTTATTATCAGAAATAATTTTATGATTTCTTAAAAACTTTTTTACCCTTCTTAAAAACTTTCTTTTATTAGCATTATTAAGTTCGGTATAAAATTTACAGTTTTTTTCAAGAATAATGATAATATCTTTATCCTGCATTTGATGCATGATTAAATAATTTTGAGTCCACTCTAATAAGTAGTTTTTGTGCATTTTTATGGAATAATGGAATAATGGAATAATGGAATGTTGGAATGATGCGGATTTCCATCATTCCATTTTTCCAATCCCGATAAATCGGGAGTTTTTGACTTTTTAGAGGGGACTCAAAGTTATTAACATTTTTCACAAGCTGAATAGTTACAATTTTAGTATAACTTTGTAAAATTACAAAAAAAATTATTTATTGCAGAAGTAAATTAAAATAAAATTTATGTTGAACGAAGTTGAGCCGAAAGTGAAATCCCGACTTGTCGGGGTGAAATCCCGATTACAATCGGGGAAAAATTTATTAAAATTTATTTTTACACTAATTTTAGTTAGTGTTTTTATTGCAGGGCATAGCCAAACAGCAGAAGAATATTTCAATCGGGGTCTTGCATTTCGTCTAATCTTTCATCCGCAATTTTTGCCAACCATAGTTTAAAAGGTTCTGCTTTTGGACTTGGTATGGATTGTATCAGGCGAAAAAGTTGTTCGGTGTCTGCTACATCGGTTAAATAAAATTTGCCATCAGCAGCTTGCATTTTCAGTTGTCCCAATTTTTGGGACAACTCGCTTCCTTCTGCTTTAAGTTTTGTTTTTAAAGCATTCCAGTATTTTCTGGGTCTTGGGCTGCCTGTTAATATTTCTATTACATCAATAATAGAAATATACCATTTTTCTTGTTCTACATCCCAAAGGGTTCTTACTTTTTTGTCTTCAAATAGTTGTATGGCGTTTTGTTGTTTCATTATTTCTACTTTTCAAAGGCAAAGAGAAAAATCGGAATTTCCGATTTTTCTCATCAATTACTTTTCTGTTTTATTAATGTGAGCAATGAATTTTGAAAGTTCTTTGCCTATTTCAATTAACTCATTGTTGTCGGTATTCCTACCTGTTGCATCATAGCCGATGTCTTCGGCTATTGCCATAAAAATCGGGTAGTCGTCTAATGAGGATTGTTTAGTTAAAAAATATTTTTCCGTTAATTCTTCTTTTAGCAAATTAACCTTATCGGTAAATACTGATTGAATAACAGATTTGTCGGCTTGTCTTGTTTCTGAACCCATCTGAACGGTAACATAATTCTTAACTCGGTTTATAGGATAACCATAAATCAAAACCAAAGTCAAAAATGCTTCTGCCTGAACTTTTTCTTCGGGGTTGTTGAAATTGCGTTTTATATTTTGATGAATGTAAGTGATGAAGTTTCGTTCTTCATCAAACCGAATTAGCCCTTTTTCTATTCCTTTATCAATTAAATTCATTCTGTATTTATATAAAAATTGAGACTGCTAATTTACAATTATAATAAATAGCGTTAATTTCCACATATTACCTCGTCTATTCTTATTGGCTCCGCAATCAGATCAAAAATATCCGCACCTGTAATTCTGACATCAACAAATTGACCTTTTTCTAGTTTATGTTTATTCGCATCATGAATTATAACGGAATTATCTATTTCCGGAGAATCGTATTCTGTTCTGCCAAAAGCATTATTATTGTTTATTTCATCAATAATAATTTTATAGGTTTTTCCTATCTTCTTTAAATTATGTTCAAGCGAAATTTTTTCCTGATTACTAATAATGTTTCCCATTCGTTTGATTTTTGTTTTATGTGCTACATCATCTTTATACTGTGTTGCAGAAGTATTCTCTTCGTGGGAGTAAATAAAAACACCAAGTCGGTGAAATTTAGTTTTTTTAATATATTTCAGCAGTTGATTAAATTCTTTATGACTTTCGCCGGGGAAACCAGTTATTAATGTAGTTCTAATATGTATATCCGTATTTTTGTTTTTTGCATAATCTATAATTCTATCAATATCTTCAATGGTATGGTTTCTTTTCATCTTTTCTAAAATAGTATTGTCAGAATGTTGAACAGGCATATCAAGGTAATTACAAATATTGTTTTTTTGCGACATAATATCAATAACATCATAAATGTATTTTGAGGGGTAAGTATAATGTAATCTAAGCCACTCAACTCCATCTGTATCAGATATTTTATTCATTAATTCTGCCAGCATTGGTCTGCTATATAGGTCTATTCCATAGTTTATTGTGTCTTGTGCAATTAAAATTATTTCTTTAACACCTTTTTCGGTTACCAGATACTTTGCTTCACTTAACAAATCATCTATACTTTTGGATATGTGCTTTCCTCTGATTTGTGGTATTATACAAAAAGAACAAAGTTTGTTGCACCCTTCAGCAATTTTAAGATAAGCATAATGAGAGGGGGTAGATAATATTCTTTGATAATCGGGTTTTTGAGCATTTTTTCTGATATGTAAGTAATTAAGGATTTTTTCAACATCATTTACACCAAAAAATGCATCTATATCAGAAATTTCATCAGTAAAATCATTTTTATATCTTTCAACCAAACAGCCAAAGACAATAATTTTTTCAATTTTTTTCTGTTTCTTAAATTCAACTATGTCTAATATGGTATCTATAGATTCCTGTTTGGCATCATTTATAAAACCGCAAGTGTTTACCATCACAATATCAGCAACATAAGACTCATGAATAACCTGATATTGAGGTGATAACTTTGCGGCAATTTTTTCTGAGTCAACTTGATTTTTAGAACATCCAAGTGTTACTATTGAAATAGTTTTTGTCTGTTTATATTTCATCTTTTTGACAGGATTTACAGGATTTACAGGTTTTGGTTTATAAGCTTGGCGCATTTATTTATTATTCTTTGCTAATTACACAATTTTCAACAAATAAATCTGCATTTTCAAATTTTTATTTATTATCGTGTTAATCCTGTAATCCTGTCTAAATTTTTATACAGAGATGAGCGCTAATAACTATTTTCTAAAAAAACTTTTAACAAAATCTATTTTGTCAAACATTTGCAGGTCCTCAATTTTTTCTCCTATTCCGATATATTTTATTGGTATCTTAAACTGGTCGGATATTGATATTACTACTCCGCCTTTAGCTGTTCCATCAAGTTTTGTCAAAGCTATTGCATTAACTTCGGTAATTGCAAAAAATTGCTTAGCTTGTTCTATAGCATTTTGTCCGGTTGAAGCATCCAGAATAAGTAAAACTTCATGCGGAGCTTCAGGCAATACTTTACTCATCACCCGTTTTATTTTTCCCAGTTCGTTCATAAGGTTGGTTTTGTTGTGAAGTCGCCCGGCAGTATCAATAATTGCAACATCATAACCTTTGGATTTGGCTTGTGCCAGAGTGTCATAAGCGACAGAACCGGGATCTGCATTCATTCCTTTATTAATAATATCTGCACCAGCTCTTTTTGACCATATAACAAGCTGTTCAACTGCAGCAGCACGAAAAGTATCGGCAGCACCAAGTATTACTTTTTTTCCCGCAGTCCTGAATTTATAAGCCAGCTTTCCTATAGTAGTTGTTTTCCCAACGCCATTAACACCAACTACCATTATTACATAAGGTAGTTTGTCAGAAGAAACTTCAAAATCTAATATATCAGATTCTTCTTTTGAGAAAATTTTTACTATCTCTTCTTCTAATACGTTGTAAATCTCTTCTATTTTTAAAAACTTTTGCCTGGCAATTCTTTCCTCTAAATTGCTGATAATTTTTAATGTCGTAGATGCGCCAACATCTGATGTAATAAGGATTTCTTCTATATCATCCAAAACATCATCATCTATTGTAGATTTGCCAACTAATGCTTTGGAAAGTTTGGAAAAAAAACCAGAACGCGTTTTATCTAAACTTTGAGATAACTGTTCTTTTTGTTCTTCTTTGTCTTTTTTAAAAAATGAAAATAATCCCATATATTTAGAGTTTGGCCGTAAAGTTATTCTTTTGGATATTTACAATTTACGAATTACGATTTACGATTTTGTTTTTCTTTCGCAAACCTTTTAAATCGCTTTTTTAAATCTTCTTTATTCATTATTTTTTTACCGTAAATCGTAAATCGTAATTCGTAATTCGTAATTCGTAAATTAGATATTACAGACAAACACTATTTATTTATCATCACTCAAAAAATGGAAAATAACTTTACCAATCATAAAACTTGCATATCCAGCTATAGAGCCATAAACAGCGGAACGATTTTTTTTACCTCTGGCTGCATCCCGATAACCTAATTTATAGTGTTTATTGTCTCTGTATATTTCCGGGATATTAGGATTATTATCAATTTTAGGGTTAAACAAAAAAACTGCTGTAGGATATAATATTGGAACAATAATGCCGGTTGTAGGATTAAAATTTAATACAGATGCACCACTTAGCAAAAAACCCGGCAGAAAAATAAAATAGTTATTATAAGTATCCCAGCCATTAGCTAAACCATCTAAATAAAATCTCATTTCTTCTTCAGTAAATTCAAGTCCCAAAGAATCATTTTGTTCATAAATTACAGTTTCTTGCCCATATTCATCTAATATAGCAAAAACATCATATTTTAGAATTATCTTTTGTTTTACTTTCTTTTTTTTGAATTTATTGTATATAATCGTATCATTTTTGATTTCAACAAATTCAATGTTTGTAATAAGATTTCCATCTATAAGAACTAAAGTATCCTTGCCCAAAAAATCCTCATTTTGAGAGTATAGACAAAAACAAAAAAACATAAATATTAATGAAATAAGTGTTTTCATTATTTTTTTTGTAAAATTAAATAAAAATTTCTAATTTAAAAATATGCAAAGGTTTATGAATTGCACCCTCATGGTTAAGAACGCTTTCAAATAAAATTACTTCTGTAATAAATGATTCGCCAACTTCAGTATTCTTGTGCATATCAATAATTTTTTGAAAATGTTTTTTGTCGTTGATTTTTTTAATTCGTCCTAAAGTGAAATGTGAAACAAAGTTTTGTCTATCGGGGTAAATGTTAATGTTCTTTAATGATTCTGAAATCGCAGAATATATTTTTTTTACTTCATCAGAATTAGAAATTCCGAGCCAAATAACTTTTGGATTATATCTGCTTCCAAAAATTCCGATATTTCTCAAGTTAATAATAAATGAAGCCCTTTTTTTTAAAGCATCTCTTATTGTTTCAATTACAGGAGTAATATTTTCTTCAGAAGTGTTACCGAAAAACTTAAGTGTTAAGTGAATTTGTTCGCTATTTACCCATTTAATCAGGTCGTATTTTAAATTGTTTTTCAAATTTTCCAGCAGATTGTCTATATTATTTGTTGGTTTGATATGTATTGCAAGAAAAAGTCTTCGCATTTAAAAAAATTTGATTAAACAAATTTATACATTTTTCAAAGATTTAATGTAAGTTTGCCATTATGGATAAAAAAAAATCTAATAATAAAAGCAAAAAAGACAACTCAAACAGCAAAGATTTAATCAGGCTGAACAAATTCATTGCAAATTCCGGATACTGCAGCAGGAGAGAAGCAGATGTTCTTATAGGAGCCGGAGCCGTTTCTGTTGATGGTAAAATTATTACTACACTAGGACACAAGGTGTCTGGTGAAGCAATTGTTAAGATAGGAGCGCAGACATTGAAACCTGAAAAACATCGTTATGTTTTATTAAACAAACCGAAAAATATAATAACAACCTGTGATGATCCACAAGGACGTAAAACTGTTGCCGGTTTAATTAAAAATGCTTGCAAGGAACGATTATATCCTGTTGGAAGACTTGACAGAAATACAACAGGATTGCTTATTTTGACTAATGATGGTGAATTTGCAAAAAAAATTATGCATCCTTCCTCAAGAATGAAAAAACTTTATGAAGTAACTTTATCCCGAAACATTTTTCAAAAAGAATTAAATACAATATCTCAAGGCGTTGAGTTGGAAGATGCTTTTGTTGAAGTTGATTCAATTGCACATTCTGAAAACAGAAAAAATGTTGTGGGAATAGAAATACATAGCGGAAAATATCATGTTGTTAAAAAAATTTTTGAAAAGTTTGGATATAAAGTAACAAAACTAGATAGAACAAAAATTGATATTCTTACAAAAAAAGACCTGCCCAGAGGTAGATGGCGTTTTTTGACCGAAACTGAAATTAGGTTGTTGAAAAGGTTTTAGTAAATAATTACATATACTTTGTCCCGATTTATCGGGATTTTGAGCTTTTTTATTCATTCTGGATATTTTAGAATAATGGCTTTATGGTTGGATGGTTATATGCACACCTCTTTCCAAGTCTTTAAGACTTGGCAAGTGGTGTGCAGTTCCAGCAATAAAACCATATAACCATATAGTCATATAACCATATTTAGAATTCAGATTCAGAGATTGTCAAAAGCCCAATTTATGACCTTTAACAGTATAAAATCCTTGTATCATGGAAAAAATCAAATGGGGAATTTTAGCTATATTGTTGTTTCTTCTGGTTTTTTTTGTTTTCTTTAGAAATGGTGAAAAAAAAGCTAAAGACGATAAAATAGTATTTAACAACTATGTTAATTTTGGTGTATATTATTCGGATTATGAATATTCTGTATTTTTAGAACCAGGCAACTACACATTGCCGTTGTCTTTATTTCAAATAATTGATGGTAAGGCGGAAGGCATTCATTTAGAATTTGAAAAAAAAATTGATGATAAAGAGTCAATTATTTTTGTTTTTGATTTTGCCGATACTATCCGGCATTTCTTATCAGATAAATATCCTGTTTTTTTTCACAATATTTTTTTTACGAATTATTTTAAGCAAGAGCCTCAAACTTTTTACAGAGGTTATGTTGATGCAGGAACAGTAGAACAAATTTCCAACTTTCAACAAAAAAAAACAACTCTGAAAATGAATAACATGGCTTATGCTGTAGATACTTTTTGGGTTGATAGTAACAGAGCGGGGGCTATTATTCGTTTTTTCGCAACTACAGATTACGAATATAAAAAATTTACCGGGAAAAGTTATAGCGTTTTTGGAAAAATAAATATTAATTCAACAGAATTTTCTAAAAGAACTATATAACGGTTCATGTGCTTATTTATTTTATGTAATTTAACAATTTAAGATTGTCATTCTTAAGGTCATTGGCAAATCCGCCAAAAATTACAGTAAAAATTATTGTGTTGCCTGAAAGGTCAGTTCCTCCTTGATTTTTATAATTCACAAAATTGTATTTTGCCCGAAACCCCAAATATGTGTTATTTTTAAGATTATATCTATAACCTAAACCGACATTCAAGTTCAATGAGTTTATTGATTTTCCTTTATCATTTTCTATACATTCATCGTTCGTATTAGTTTTTACAGCACTAAATCCGTCATATCCAATTCCCGCTGAAAAATTAAATTCGTTGCTTTTTATTTTGTATAATTCCCGCTCTATGTCAAAACCTACATATCCACCAAAAAAATAATTGCTTGTTATAATAGAGTCATTAAATATTATCTTATATTCATTTGCAGATTGTAAAAATTTCAAATACCCCGAAAGATTGTAATTCGTTTTGCGAGTTTTAGCACCCATTTCAAGTCCGATTAAAGGATGGTTTCCAAGTAATTTAGCATTATCAAATGGCATCCATATTCCACTAAATAATGACAAGTGAAATTCAGGAAGGTTTATATATTTGTTGACTAATCGGTAATAATACTCTTTTAATTTTGTATTGTTGTATTTTTCCTTTTTTTGTATTTCATTATATAGAAATACCGGCTCACCAGAGTAGAATCTGCAAAAAAGATATTCAATTGAATTATCCTTTTGTTGTTTCAATAAATCTTTTGCAAGCATTATTGTAAAATTATCAAAAGCACCTTTTATTGGAACGAAGCTGAAATAAATTTTGTAGTTAATGTAAGTTTCCATTGGTTGTCTGGTTTCAAGTCTGTCTTTGTAATTTAGAAGATAATCAAAAATAGTTGTATCATAAATTGCTTCTTGAAATTCATTATCTTTAATTGAAAAGAGTATTTTGGTCCGTAATATTGGTTCGCTTAATCCGCATTTTTTTTCCCAATAGTCCAAAATAACCTTGGCAGAATCATATTTGTTAAGATTATAATATTTTTCAATAAGTTGAGTACAATTAAAGGCAATATCTTCACAATTTGGTGCTTTTTCTGTAATTAGTTTGTCTAAATCTGTTTGGGAAAAAACAAATTTTCCAAACATAAAAAGCAATAATAAAATTTTTATTTTTGTCATTTTTGAAAATAATACCGATACAATTTTGGACTAAAATATTTTTTTAAATTTGGCTACTCTCTAATGAAATCAAGAACCCAATCTATTTCAATTATTCCTCCTCGTCCTTTTCTGTCAAACCGCATAAAACGATTTTTGATTTTGTAACCCCATTTGTTTGTAATCCTAAAACCATTTCTTGCTGCAATGTCAATGAGGAAATCTGCTGTGTCAAAATAAATGTCACTTACAGAACTGTTACCAACCACCATTACATAATGAGTTTTCTTGCTTAAACATTTTGCCGTTTCTGCAAAATGTTTGTCCATCTCAACAAAATACTTGAAAGTCACATACGAATGTTTGTGTCCGTTTTTTTTGTCAGTGTCAAAAACTTGTCGGAGTTTTTCATCTAATTTGTCAATATCAAGAATTGTATTGTAAGGAGTGTAATGTTTGAACTCACCTGTTGAAAGTTGTTTGTTGCCGATGTATTCAATTTTCTTTTTATTCTGCTTTGCCTGTGTCTGCATTTGAAACAAGTCACCAACCCAAAATAATTCAGTCATTTGATTGTAGATATAGTCAATGGCTTTAATGTAAGGCGGAGAAGTAATTGCTAAATCAATTTCTTGACCGTTTAATAGTTTGTCTAATGGATGGGAACTTGATGAACAAAATATTTTGTTTTTCAATTTTGAATTTGTCGTTGCAGAAAATTTTGTTGCCCTGTCAACAAACAACTCAAGTTGTGAAAAGAAAAGTGAATTTACTTCTTTTGGTTCTTTGATTTTTGTATGTGATACATAAGTTTTCTGCGATTCATTGTCAGCGTTTGAAACCTTGCGAATGATTGAGGAAAAACAAATCACCAAAAGGTCTTGAACATCTTTTACTTTTTTATTGTCTGTAAATTTTTCAGGGATTTGATTTATTAAAGTCCTGATAATTGAAAGTTTTTTGATTGCGTCTTTTGTGAACCAATGTTCAATTGTTTCACAATCGGGTATGAATGTTCCTTTTTTTTTTGTTTTAATTCCTTTGATTAACCAATTTGAAATTTTTTTCAGTTCAACCTCATCAACTCTTGTTGTCTTTACTTTTGAAATCATTGCGGAGAGTGGGTCAATATCAACTCCGATTACATTGTGTCCTGCTAAAATTCCTTCTACCAAAGATGTTCCCGAACCGCAAAACGGGTCAAGAATTGTTCTACCCTTAAATCCGTTTAAATATTTTTCAATAGCCCACTTCGGAATATGAGGGATAAACTTTGCAGGATATTTATGAAATCCGTGTGTATGCGTATTTACATCTCGTGTAATGATATTTAGAATAGAAGCCCGCTCAATATCTGACGGGATAATTTCTTTTACAAATTGATATTCCAATGTTTCGTTCATTTTTCAAGTAATACAATGCTTTCCCGTAAATAATTTTTTAGAAATTCTAACTCTTGTTTTTGCTGGGAACTTGTTGTCAAATGTCTTGTTACAAAAATATTCTTCACTTTAAAACCAATTTCTTTTGCAATGTCGGCAATTAAAACATCAGAAGGAATAATCACTCCTGAATACGCAGAATTTCCAACAACAATTCCTACATATCCTCCTTTCGTTGTTTGCACATACAATTTGTTTAGAAGGGTGTGTGTATCGTCAAAATATCCTCTTACAACATTTGGAATTTTGTTGTTCCAAAGTTTCTCTCTGTTAAATAATGAAATAAGATTTTCAAGATATTGATTCTTGTAAATAATTAATTTGTGATTTAAAGAATTTGTATTGGAACGGAATCCTGTGTTGCGAAGCAAACGAAATCTTTTTTTATCGGATACAAAATCACCTAACCACAACTCTACTTTATGAATTTCAAAATAGTCAAAACAGTTGCAATATGGCGGTGAAAAGAATGTAAATTGAATTTCATTTGAAAAGAACTTGTCAAACTCTAAACAGCTTCCTTTAAAAATGGTTGGCTTCTTTTCGCAACTACCGTAATTGTTTTCTAAATCAAATAAAATTGTTGCGAGATGTTTTAAAAGTTTAGTTTTTACAAAACCGAATTTATCCTCTGGGAAAGTTAGTTTTTCCCAAACCTCTTTGTCAATGTTTGTATAACCAGTCGGTGTTCTTTTTCTGTTTTTGTATTTGATACCGTTTCCTTCTTTCTTGATGTTTGAAACATCCTCAATAATTGAAAGCCAAGCGATAAAAAAGATATTTTTTGTTTTTCCGTTTTCAATTTCCTTGATATACTTTTTAAATTGCAAAAGTGATTGGAGAATTTCCCGATTGAAAACTTTATCTGCAAGTTCAAAAAATGTTTGAAATATTTCGTTTGATTTTGTAAATGATTTTATTCTTTCAATTTCAGATGAGAAGTTTTTAATTTCACTTTTGCTGTATTGCTCGTTCTCAACTTTTGCAACTAAAACAGAAATCGGATTTACATCTACACCATAAGAATTTAGGTTATTTGTTCGTGATGCCAACAAAGTTGTTCCGCTTCCTGAAAATGGGTCAAAAACATTTCCTGTGATTTTTAATTCTTTAATAAAAGCATTTACTAAGCGGATTGAATATCCCTCACGATATGGAAACCATCTTTGAACTGGAGTTTGATATGCGTTTTGAAAATGGACTTGACTACTGAATGAACTTGCATTTATGAATGGAGCATTTTTTTCTATTGATTTAAAAATTTCTAATTGTTCTGTTTGAATTTCGGAAACCGAATTTTCAAATAATTGATACATTCCTGCTGGCTCATTGGCAACCGTCAATTCAAAATCATTGAAGTAATAAGCTGTTGATGCTTCTGCTGTTTTCATTTACGCAAATTTTAATTTTTCATCAACTGCTTTTTCGCTAAATTCTAATCTATAAACAGTAGGTGTAGCGTATAAAATTCCATCGTCATTTTTCTTAACAGGGTCTTTGATAACGCTTATGAATGTTCCTTTTGTGGTAAAGTATATTCGATAAATATAAAAATGAATTGCGTGTTGCTCTGCAGCAACCCATTCGTTTCTTGTAAGATTAATTGTATCTAAAGTGTCTGTAAAGTCAGGTGGGTGAACACGCTTTGTAGCTTTTACTTCAATATAACGGAAGTATTCAGGATTCTTTTTATTTCTGTTAGCTTCAATTGAGGTTATGTCGTAACCTAATCCTTTTGTCTTGCCGTGGTAGTTTACTTTATTTACCAATCGTGAGTTAAACGCTTTTACAATGTCCCTCTCAACCTGTAAAACAAAATTTTCCCCTTCATCACCTAACTCTATTGTAGATATACTTGGAGTTTTTGGAAGTTCATCAGTTGGTAATGCTGCTTCTAAACTATCAATGGAAGTTGCAAATTTTTCTTCTTCTGCTTCTGTCAATGCTCCGAAATATACTTGCCACTCAAGTTCTATTTCTTTGCTTGCACCTTTTTTGTCAAGATTGAATCTTGTAAAGTCAATCACTAAAGGTCTTTTCAAATCTTTTATGAAAAAATCAATTGAAAGAAGTTCCCTCGCGTTGAGCCAAATTGATTTTCCATCTTTGCGAATTAGGTTTGCTAATTCTAAATAATCAAATTGCTCATTGATGTGCTGATAACCCCATGCATAATTCTTTGAAGTGTCAACTTTTTTTTCAATTCCCTTTGCCCTGTCGTATAAAATTGCTTTTAATACTTCATCAACAGAAACTTTACCTTGTAGAACTTCAAGTGCATTTAAAACATAGTAAGCAACTTCATTTTTTGTTAAGATTTGTTTTTTTGTTGCAGCGGTCTTTAATAAAGACAATATAAAATGGTAAGGTTTGAAATGAATTCCGTTTTCAATTTTTTCTCTTGTAGTTGTTTGAATTTTTTGCGAGCCGTTTGGTTGCTGAAATTTGTAGCAAACACTTTTGAAAAATGCTGGTTGGTCGTTATCTGCTAAAAATTTTTTAGTTCTTTCAGAAATGTAAATGATACCATCTTTTTCAAAATACATTCCTAAGAGTTTATCTACATTTTCTGTCCTATGATTCTTGATTGTTTTTCCATCATCCTTGATGTAACGGGAAAGTTTTCCATCAAAATTTTTGTCAAACTCTTTTGTTGGAATAGGACAAATTTCATTCAGAATTTCAGCATAAACAGGAAGGTAGTCATCCATTCTTGAAATGGATTTGCCTCTAATAATTGTACATCTATACTGAATATCTGGATTAAACGGCATATTATTTTTAAATTGTGTTTTTCATTTAGTTATCAGGTTTTCTGTCTGTTTTTTAGCATGAACGCTAACTTGTTTATGGAAACCATAACCATGGTACATACCTATATACTTTCAGATAGACATATACCATAAGATGGTTGTTTGTTTTTTTTATTATTGTTGCAAATATACTAAATATTTAAATTATCAAAAGGGCTTTTTATTTTACTTCCTAAAATTAGCATCCCGATAAATCGGGACAAAAACATGTCCAGAGCGAAGCGAAGGATAAAAAAATTTATTATGAAAGAATTTATATATAAAGACGAACCATAAATTGTCTTGCAGCTTCTAAACTCAAAGTCGGGTTAATTGTAAATTTTGAGAAAGATTCTCTTGAATACAAAAGGATAGGTTTTTTAAAAATCTGTGTTCACCCTGTTAAATACTTACAAAGTTATAAGACTCGCTAACAGCAAGACTATTTAGTGTTTGTCCGTAATGTCTAAACATCAGTATATTTACGATTTACGATTTTAGATTTACGATTTCTTAATTTATTGAAAATCAATTATTTATTTTTTTAAATCGTAATTCGTAAT
>Ga0180009_10005775_pt1 | contig 13158 bp, 10 predicted proteins | sample OS_PC_MetaG_FD_123537 | JGI IMG/M metagenome (GOLD analysis project Ga0180009, IMG submission 123537) | Groundwater microbial communities from the Aspo Hard Rock Laboratory (HRL) deep subsurface site, Sweden - OS_PC_MetaG | ecosystem: Environmental > Aquatic > Deep subsurface > Groundwater... | reverse complement strand
TCACCCGATAAACTCATACCGCTACCTCGTCAGCCAACTCAAATGCATGAAATTTTGTGTGATCCCGCATCATTTGTACCTATTAGCCTTCTACCTTCAGTCTATCCACCTGAGTAGTTACTAAATAACATCTTCTGTCTATCATTACCAGATGGGCTGGTATCACCTTTCTCCTCAGAAACAGGTGTCTTAAGTTTGAAAAAATAGCGTTCAAATAATCTATTAAAATCTGTCCAGGCCCCTTCCTGAGGATCCCTTTCCATAAAGCGGTTCAAACCGTTCATCTTGGCATCCAGATCGTCAATGAGATGAAGGGCAAAGGCCTCTAAAAATTTTGGCCTCTTGGGGGAACCAAACTCATACTGACCATGATGACTGAGTAGAAGGTGCTTCAGCCGGATGGCGAGTTTTTGGGGAAAGTCTTTAAGTCTGGCAAGTTTTTCATCCACCATGGCAACTCCTATGATAAGATGCCCCAGGAGCCTGCCTTCATCCGTGTAATCGATCTGGATATGATACGTTAATTCCTTTATCTTCCCTATATCATGCAGGAAGGCCCCTGTCATCAAGAGGTCCCTGTCCAGTTCAGTATAATGCTCGGCAACAAACCGAGACATTTGACAGACCGAAAGGGTGTGCTCCAGGAGTCCCCCGATATAGTTGTGGTGAAAGTTCTTAGCTGCCGGAGCCTTCTTGAAGAGTGCAACAAAATGACTATCAGAGAGGAATCTGTCCACAAGAATCTTCAGATGGGGATTCTTTATCTCTTTTAGAAGGTCTCTCATTGATCCCATCATCTCCGTGACATTCCTTGTGGTAGCCTCCATAAAGAGGCTCGGATCTCCACTGTCCTCTGAGACTTTCAATCCTGACAAGGTCACCTGAATCTGGTTTCGGTAAGAACTGGCTTGTCCCTCTACATCAAGGATGTCCCCTTCCTTAAAGAGGGAAGAGAGTTCCTCCGCTCTCTCCCATACCCTGGCATCCACCTCACCTGTTCGATCGGCCAGGGTAACACTTAAAAAGGGATCGCCTTTTTTGGTCGTTCCCGTTCTTTTCATTTTGGCCAGGTAGAGGCCACGAACAGGGACGTCCTCCCTTATATCTTTGATCCAGAGATGGGATTGATGATCTGCTCCCGGAGGCTGTCCCTCTTTAATCATCAAAATCTCCTTCAGGACCTTTTTGAGAGCTTATCATTGCTGCACGTTCCCTGATCTTATCTTCTGTCCAATCAGAAGGATCTTCCATGCGTTCACCCTTTGGACCAAGATCATAGGAATCTGCTTCGAGAATGGCTTCAATGGCCAGAGGGGCTGTATCATTGGCATTAAAGACATCGGTGAGGAGTTCATAAATAAAGTTCTCCACTCCTTTAACCATCCTCTCCCTCACATCCCTAGGTTGTCCTAACAGCTTATTCTCAAAGGGAAGGTTAAGTTTTTTGTAGTCTCCGGCCTTCTTGATATCTTTTGATTTTGCATACTCCACTATCTCGGTCCATAACTCTTCTGTCATACCCTTTTGAGGAACCTTGATAAACTCGCCATTTTCATCCAGGAATGCATTTCCGTACTCGTTTACCTTCACACCCCAGGTGATCATCTGAAGAGCAGTTGCCACATTGGCTTTGGTGGTTTTGGTCTCTTGGGCTATGCTTCTAAGTCTCTCTGAGCTGTTACCAGATGTCCCGTGCTGGGCGCCCGATACATTGTATGGCGTTAACGCGTTATGGATCTCCTTTGTCAATGGCACTTGAATGCCCTGGTCGCTGGCCTCTATCCCATGTGTGGTGCCATTATTGAGTGCAATCCAATCAGGAAAGATATCATGGGCGTTGAGACCCTGGATCAAAAAAAGGGCCTCATTTACAGTGGAAAGACCTTCTTTTCCTTTGATCTCTCCCACCTCTGTCTCATAACCGGCCCATTTTGGGACATAAGGATTCAGTTGGATACTGGCGAGAAGGTTTCCGTCATCAGGTAGGTGAGAGGCATCAATGGCAATGGAGGTCATACCGGCATCAAACATTGATGGTATCTCAACCTTTGCAGCTTCTATGTCCTGGTCACTTTTTATTCCGTAGTGATCCGCATGGATGGCAACGGGGATGGTGATCCCCAGTTCATTGCATACTGCATCCACCTGTCTGGCAAGATTCCAATAGTTCACTGCGCAATAAGCATTTGCACCGCCTTCTGATTTGGCTATCTCAATTAGGATGGCAGCGGTTGCCCTTTGCGCCGCTCGAAGTGCACCCCTAATAACAAAATGATTTCTACCGTTGGCAGCTATGGTCATGGCCTTTCCTTTGGCCATCAATGCACGGTCAATGACCTTTCCGCTGACAATAAGGGCCCTCGAGTGGGGAAAGAGTAGGGTAATACTGGGTGGACGCCCGATCTTAAGCGCCTTTTCGAATTCCGGAGATGGATTTTCTTTTTGCGTAGACATGATGAACCTCCTTCTAGCCGTCTACATAGGCTAAGATCTTAAAATTTATGTTAAGTTTCTATATGTTGTAGTGTAATTTGCAAACAGATACTAGATGCCGGTTCCTGGATGCTGGATGTTATAAAGGAATGGTTCTTTTATTGTTTTATCCAGTATCGAGCAACCAGTAACCAGCATCGCTTCGCCTAAGCAGCTGAGTTAAATACTTCTTCACTCGTCGGTTTGCCCGTCCCGGGCCGGTAAGAGCCGGGGAGGCGGAGTTTCGCTAATATTGTACATATGGTTATTAATCAATCTTTATTGGAAAGCCTATTTTGGTGACTATCTCTGTGGCTCCACGATGACCTTGATACAGTCATGTTTCATGGGACTACAGAGGGCCTCAAACCCACTGGCTCCTTCTCCGAGAGCCAGTCGCTGGGTTATGAGCATGTTGACGGGAATGGTCCCTGCCCGGATCAGCTTAAGGGCCGCATCACAGTCTGCAGGACTGCCTGCATAGGTGCTTGTGAGTGTCACCTCCGTTCTCCAGAAAAGATCATTCACCTTAGCCTGAATGGTGGCATCTTCAGAGGCGCCAGCAAAAAAGAGAACGGTTCCACCCCTGTCCACGGCATTCAGAGCCAATGGAATAAACCCCTCATAGCAGATGATCACCAGATCTGCCAGTCTTCCTCCATTGGCTTCCCGGAGAGCATCAATTATCTTATGGTCAGCATGAAAGGTAAAGTGGGCTCCCATTTTTCGGGCCATCTCTAAGCGGAAGGGGATACTGTCTGCCGCCATGATCAACCCGGCTCCCAGTACTCGAGCAAGGCCGATATGGAGCAGTCCGGCTATACCGCTTCCCAATACCAGGACAGACTGACCGGGAATCAATCCTGCATTCTTTTGACCCCTTAGGACACAGGCCAGAGGTTCCATAAAGGAGGCATCCTCATAGGATACCTCCTGGGGAATTCTGAAAACACCTCTATCCACATTAATAGCAGGGACACGCACATATTCCGCAAACCCCCCCGGATCAAAGTGGGTTCCCCTTAATAGAGTTTCACAAACCGTGTGGTGGCCCTTGAGACAGTAATGGCAGGTATTACAGGGTACATGGTGGGTGACAGCTATACGGTCACCTTCTTTAAATTTCTCCACTTCTTCACCTACAGCAATCACATCTCCCGCCACTTCATGACCGAGGACCAATGGTACTTTATCCCGCCTGTACCATTCCATCACATCACTGCCACATATTCCACTTGCAATAACCCTCATGAGCAGCTCACCAGGCCCTATATCTGGGACTGGCATCTTTTCGACGCGAATATCTTTATTGCTGTAATACATCAACACGAGCATGGTTTTGTTATAGTTCATATCTAAACTGGACAGTCTAAAGTTCTTCTAACTTATTGAAATTATTAGAACCAAAAATTAGTTGCCGTCATTCCCGCGAAAGCGGGAATCCAGAATATTATCAGTATTATATGACTTTTGGATGCCGGATCAAGTCCGGCATGACGAGAGAACTTTAGACTCTCAAGATCTAAATTAGATTATCCCGTTTGCCCGTTTAGCCAGTTTGGCCCTCTCCCTCGGGAGAAAGAGAACAGTTTTATTTTAATGATTGATACAGATCAAAGGCCTGTTTTGGAGTCAAATTTTCATGAATCACTGCGTTTAATGCCCTCATTATGGCCACAGGGTGGGGATTCTGCCATACATTCCTTCCCAGATTCACTCCAATGGCCCCCTTCTGCATCCCATCATAGACAAAATCAAAAACTTCAAGTTCCGTCTCGCACTTGGGCCCACCGGCAATGACCACGGGGACCGGGCATCCATTGGTGACCTTATCAAAGTCTTCAGAGCAGTAATAGGTCTTTACGATCTTTGCACCCAATTCGGCGGCAATACGACAGGAGAGCGCCAGAAAACGTGCCGTCCTTTTCTCGAGCTCCTTTCCTATGGCGGTTACCGCCATCACAGGAATACCATAATCTTCACAATCATTGATGAGTAGAGCCAGGTTTTCAAGTGTCTCTTTTTCGTAATCACTTCCCACAAAGATGGAGATACCCACTGCCGCCACATTGAGACGGATGATCTCTTCTATGGATGTGGTGATTACCTCATTGGCCAGATCTTTACCTATGACACTGGTAGCGCCCGAAACCCTGAGTATAATGGGGGTGTCAACATCCGGGTCAACGGTTGAACGCAAGACCCCTCTGGTCACGAACAGACCGTCGGCGTATGGCAGGAGATCCCTAATGGTTTCACCGGGCCTCTCCAAACATCTTGTTGGCCCCTGGAAATAACCATGGTCTATGGGAAGGAACTGACAGTGGCCATCCGGCTTTATAAGCCGAGAGAGACGATTTCTCATGCCCCAGTCGATGTTCTCTGTACCTTTAATCCATTTCCTTTTTCTTCCCTGGCTTACTTCGGGCATCTCTGATATATCTCTTGCCTCTAAAATTTTTTCTGCATCAGCCATCTCTATCTCCTTCTCTATCTTCCCGTACAGGTTGTTAATCTTTAACACTGCTTGAAAATCATTTTTAAGGCAACTCATAGACCCTGTCAAGCAGCAATTGGCTTTATTCGCTCCTTGACCACACGGACCGTATCTCATATAATTTAAACTTAATCGAGTTAAAATCGATTAGGTATTATCTAATATTTTGAGTCATTTTGAAAGATAACATGGATGAGAGAGAGATCAAATATGGCAGAAAATGATATCCCCCCTTGCCTGATATATATCGACAAAGAAGGAAAGTGGTTTCACAAGGGAGCTGAGATGATACACCGGGAGTTTATCCGACTCTTTTACCAACATCTGGAGCTTGATTCACAGGGGCGATATATCATCAGCTTAGGCGGAGATCGGTGTTATGTGGAGGTTGAAGATACGGCATTTGTTGTGAGAAGGGTGGTGTTCAAGGAAGAGGATAAAGAGAACCACGCACGATTTATCCTATTCTTAAGTGACGACAACCAGGAAGAGCTATCTCCTGATACGCTTTATGTGGGTGATAAAAATGTTCTTTATTGTAAGGTGAAAAACCGTACATTCCCTGCACGTTTTGATCGTCCCGCCTATTACCAGCTGGCTCAATATATTGAGGAGGATGAGGGAAAGTACGTCCTCCCTCTCCAGGGGGAAAAGTATCCAATTGTAGAAAATGTCTAAGTGAATTAGAAAAGCCAAATTTTTCCCTTAGACTCTTAGATATGGGAAGGTTACTCGTTACTAACGGGATTAACGATCTCTATTGTTGCCTCTTTTTTGAGATTTTCGAGCCAGTCTTTAAAAATGTCCTGATGCTTGGCCATTAGGAGTGAATAGCGGTACCTCTCTTTCTCTTGTGTGTATTTTTTCTCGTCAATTCCCTCTTCACCCTCCCATCTAATCACAAAGACACCCTCCTCATTTTCAAAGATCCTATCGGGATATCGTTTGTTTTCTCCAAGGTTGAAGACCGCTTCCTGCAATTCAGGGATATAACCAATTTTGGGAATTGGCCCTTGCCGTGTGAAAAAGTCTGTGGTCTCAGGTGTTAAATTACTCTCTTTAATTAAGTCATCCCAGCTTTTACCCCCGCGTAGTTTGGCCAGGTATTCTTCTCCTACGGACTTTGCCTTAAGAATGGCAAGATGTTCGATATAATCTTCCTTTACTCCATCAGATACTTCTTTGATTTCAGGCAGGCGGGATGGTTTTTTCTCAACAACCAGGATGATAAAAAATCTATCTCCAACTTCGATTAACTCGCTCATATCCTTTTTTTGAAGGGAGAAGATTGATTCCCAGAGTTTTTTATCTCCACCAATATCCGATATGGGTTCATTCTGGGAGAAATAGTCACTATGGCTTATTGGGACATTATGCTGCCGGGCATATTGAACCAGATCAACCTGGTAGGGCATCTGATCAATGAGGGACAGGGCCTTTTCATGGGCAAGATCCATACTGGTATTCTTTATTATGGTTTCCCTAATCTGCTCACCAACCTCTTCCAGGCTCTTTGTACCCGCTTCCCTGATGTCTTCCACTTTAATAATGTGAAAACCAAAAGAAGTCCTCACAAGGTCGCTTATCTGGCCTTTTTTCATCTTAAAGGCCGCCTCTTCAAAAGGTTTTATCATCTGACCCTTTGAGAAATAGCCCAGGTCTCCACCACCCTCTCTAGTGGGTCCTTCCGAGTATTTTTTCGCCAGGAGAGCAAAATCTTCGCCCCCTTGAGCCCTCTTTAAGATTGATAATGCCTTCTCCCTAACCTTATTTGTTTCATCCTCAGAGGCATCTCTCTTTAACTTGAACAGAATATGTCTGGCCTTAATCTGCTTTTCCTGTTTAAACATCTCTATATTGTCTTCATAGAAATCTTTTATTAGCTGATCATTTACGGGGATTTTCTCTCTGAATTTATCAGGATCAATGGTAATGTAGGTTATCTTTATCTTTTCTGGGACCCTGTATCGTTCCTTATTTTCGTTGAAGTAGTTCTCCATTGCGGTATTATCGATGCTGACGGACTCTTTAAATTTCTCGGGCAAGATTTTAATAAAGCTTATCTTTGCCTTCTGATTTGAAAAGGTATAGTGATCCAGAATTTCTTGGTCTGTCACTGGTGAAAAAGTGATTAAAAATTGCCTTATCTTTTTCTGGAGCAATTCCTGAGCAACGCCAGCCTCAAAATCCTCTGCTTTCATACGGTTATGTTGCAAAAGAGATCGGTATCTTGATTCATCAAATCGGCCTTTGAACTGGAAAGCAGGGTGGGACAATATTTCGTTCTGAATCTCTTTCTCAGTGATATCCAATCCTATCCTCTTGGCTTCCTGGCTTACTAACTTTTGATTGATAAGATTTTCCAGTGCTCTATTTTTCAGATCAAACACCTTAATGAGGTTATCACTCCATACATTTTTATAATCCTTTTGAAGGGCTTCAAGGAGAGTCCTATAAGCTTTTTGATATTCTAATCCACTGATAGGTTCCCCATTCACTAGTGCGACCTTCACTCCGTTTCTAGAAGTGAAGGAGTAGCCAAAATAGAATATAAAGACCACAGCGATAATCGCGATCAAAAATTTAATCAACCAGGATTTGGCATGCCTTCTCATCAGACTTAATAACATTCAGTGCTTCCTCCCATCTTATTGGCCTGAACGAGCGAAAAAGTTCGTTCAAAGGTTATTTTTTATAAGATTAATAGATAACTACCCATGACTTATCATTCTTTTTGATGCTATCACGACAGGTTATCTGTGTCCACCAGAAAGAGATGCTTTTCAAACCAGTTCTGATAGATGGTTCACTATACGTGGATGGTGGAGTGGTTAACAAGGCACCTGTTCAGACATTGGCTGACCTGATTAAACCCGAGAAGATAATCGTTCACTTCATTGAATCTGATAATGTGGGGAGCAGGGGAGACAGCTTTTTAAGAAGACGTATGACACCCTGACATATACACTACCTGGCCTTCAACATCTCCAGACAGGAGGCCTATGGAAGACAATTCGAAAGAGGGATTATAAATGGATCGCTACGCTTAAGGAGCGTTTCGCTTTGCGGAACTAAAGGAGTACTACGTTTGAGGATCCCTATCTTGAGGAGCTTTTAACTCAAGGCCCAACAGAAGACCTCTTCATGTGACAGACCATTCTGTAAAACTTCAAATCCTTTTCCTTAATGAATTTATAAGACCATGTAATTTACGATCAATCATTTCAGCCTGTTGTCTGATATTTATCATATCCTTTTCTTCAATTAACTTCCTGCGTCTCATTATCTCCGCTAAGGTTAAAACTTCAAAAAGTGATCCTTCTGAAATATATAAGAATTGAATAAACTCCTTTTTATATTGTCTGCCTTTCCCCTCAGCTATGTTTTGAGCAACGCTTGATACAGCCGATTCCATCTGGCCAATAATTCTAAGATACTTATTCGGAGGAAAGGATTCTAGAAGGTTAAATACAAAGTCAGCCAAGTTAATGGCCAATTGCCAAATATCAAGTTTTTCAAAAGGAAAAACAAATTCTTTTTTCATTTTTTGATTCATCTTAAAACCCTTATCAATACGATCAGGTTGCTCCTTAAACGAAGTACTCCTCAAAGCCGACAGGCTGCTCCTTCAGTTCTACCAAAGGCAGAACGCTCCTCAAGGCCCGAAGGGCCGCTCCTCTTTTAACCTGCTCTTTCCAAACATCTCAAAAGAGTGCCTCCATCAGTCCTCTGATAGAGTCCACACCCACCAGTTCCATGTCCGTCAAAGGTCTGCATCCCTCAAGGTTGCTTCTGGAAAGCAGGCATCGGGAGTAACCCAACTTTTTTGCCTCCTTTATTCTCAATTCCGGTTGGTTTACTCCGCGAATCTCTCCTGCTAGACCCACTTCACCGAAAACCACCATGTTCATATCCACGGCCTTATCTAAAAAACTTGAGATCATTGCCGAAACAATGCCAAGATCCGCTGCCGGCTCGTCAACTCTTAATCCACCCACCACGTTAACAAATATATCTTGATCCCCCATCTCCATGCCCATTCTCTTTCCAAGAACTGCCACAAGAAGGGATATGCGGTTGTGATCAACGCCAATAGCCGTTCTCCGAGGCATCCCTAGCGGGCTTGGCCCCACAAGGGCCTGAATCTCAACCAGTACCGGCCTTGTCCCCTCAAGGCATGAAATTACCACGGAACCAGAGACTCCTTCCGGCCTTTCCTCCAGAAAGATTCGAGATGGATTTCCCACCTCTTCAAGGCCCGTCTCTTTCATCTCAAAAACACCTATCTCATTTGTTGAGCCGTAGCGGTTTTTCACAGCTCGTAGAATTCTGAACGCATGATTGCTGTCGCCCTCGAAGTAGAGGACCGTATCCACCAGATGTTCCAGGACTTTGGGCCCGGCAATGGCGCCGTCTTTAGTCACATGGCCCACAAGAAACGTGGGTTTACCGGAATTCTTAGCCCAGTTCAGAAGCCGGGAAGAGACCTCTCTTACCTGTCCCACACTCCCGGGAGCCGAAGGAAGGGATTCCGTATAGATGGTCTGAATGGAATCTACAATTAAGATATCGGGGTTTAGTTCTTCAATTCTCTCAAAAACATGCTCGATACAGGTGCCGGTTATGGCATAGAGATTATCTGAATGGATGGATAGACGGTTAGCTCTTAATTTTATCTGCTGGAGGGATTCTTCTCCTGAGAGGTAGAGGGACTTCAGCCCCTGAAGAGAGAGTCTGCCTGCCACTTGTAGGACAAGGGTGGATTTCCCAATACCCGGATCTCCCCCGATCAACACCAGGGAGCCCGGGACCAGTCCTCCGCCAAGGACACGATCAAACTCCACAATCTCTGTTTTGCGTCTTATTTCAGGGGCAAGGGAAATGGAGTTAATGGGTTGGGGGTGACCAATAGGTGAAGGTGATTCAGCTCTAGTTTTTGATTCTCTAATCTCTTCAACAAAGGAATTCCACTGCCCGCAGTCCGGGCATCGCCCCATCCATTTTGGCGTCTGGTATCCACAGCTTTGGCAAGTAAAAAAGAATCTGTCCTGTTTGACCATTCTGAATGAGTGAAATATTTTACTTCTTCTGTTTCTCTTTTATTTTCTTCTCCTCCACAACACCATACTGTTGGGAAAGGGCAGTCAACTCTTTGAGCCATGTCTCATTTTCCAAACGACCCTTATCTATCTTTTCATTGGCCAGGCCTATGAGGTTCTTGTCTTTTTTTTCAATGCCAACCATCTTAAGCTTAAATCCGCTATAAAGCAATTCTGCTCCCCGAATATAGATTCCATGTAATTTTTTTATCTCTTTTTCTTGGGGATTTAGATTTCTCAATCCATCAAGAAATCGTTTATAAACAGGGATGACTTGATCCTTAAGAGCCTCGTAAACCCTCTGATCCGTTGTATAGTTTTCCCCTGTGACAGAGGCATAACTCTCTAATGATCTCCTTTCAAGGTCCGCTATCCCCAATATGCCTTGATTCACATAATTCACCACTTCAAGTCCTACCTTACTCGAGGCACAGCAAACCACGAATAAACAACCCCCCATTAATAACCAACTGACCAATCTCCAGTATCTTCTCATGGGTTCTCCTCCTTAAATAGCTGTAAAATCAATTTTATTGATTTTTATCGGCTCCTCTGTTAAATGCGAGTTTATTTTTATCAGTAGTGAAAACTCAGTGTCAATACTATAGTGTCAATACTATATAGTAATTTTATCCTTTAAAGTCAGGTTAAAGTTTTTGATGGATAATAGCATAAAAATTATTTCTGGAAATAGTTTTCCGAAACCTGCAATACTCAAGTTCATTATTAACAGGATAATATACCTATCCTTTAGTCTAATTTTAATTCAATTTATCTCTTTAACACCAGCTTTTTCCTGGGACAGGCCTTTTGACAATGCCGCCAACTGGGGAGGCACCGGTCTGATGGAGATCCCAACGGCCCGTGTTCTTGACGATGGGGTAATGAGGATCGGCGTTGCACAGGCCCTACCCTATAGATGGTATTCAGGAGGAATGGGTGTCTTTCCGGGCCTTGAGTTTAGTTTTCGTCTCACCGCAATAACGAATATAGAATCTGGCCTCGGGCCAGCCTATGGTTCAAACAAAGATAAGGCATTTGACATCAAGTACCAACTCCTTCCCGAGTCGAAACTTTTACCGGCCATAGCCATCGGTCTCCATGATTTTCATGGTACACAGCTCTTTCCTGCCGAATATATTGTCTTTAGTCGTCAGGTCTTTCCCTTTGACATCACCTTGGGATTTGGCACGAAGCGCCTTCACGGGCCTGTCTCTTTGCCTTTTAGACTTCCTGCACTGGAGCCATCGAAGTTGGGGGAACTGGATGAATATGGGATTTTTGGCGGTATTGAATGGGCCATACATGAGCGGGTGCACCTGATGGTGGAATATAATCCTGTTGAATATGAAAAGGATAAACCATCCGCAAAAGGTGTTCCAGAAGGGGCCAAATCACAAATAAACCTTGGACTTAGAACTAAAATTCTACACGGATTAGATCTCGGTCTCTCCTATCAGCGTGGTGACACTTTAGGCTTAATGCTTCATTTCCAATTCCTACTGGGCAAGCCTCTGCTCCCTCAAAGACCTGATCCACCACCACAGACATCTATTGACCGAAGGCCTTTCCATGAAAGAGATCCCAAAGAGATGATAGAAAAAATTCATGAGGCCATTCATGAGGCGGGTTTCTCTGATGTGTCAGTCTATACTGATGGCAGAGAGTTGATAGCGGAATTTGAAAATGGAAAATATTTCTCCGACCAAAAGGCCGTTGGCAGGGTTCTCCGTATTCTTCTATTTCATGCTCCACAGGATACAGATAAATTAAGAGTGGTAGCCAAAAGAAGGAACATGCCCATATTGGAGGTCTCTGTAAAACCTGACCACCTGGAAAAATATCTACTTGGGAAAATCCCTGAAGAGATATTCTCATCCAAATTAATTGATATAAAAACCACAAAACAGACTGTAGATCCTATTAAGGGAAGTTTTATACAGACCGAGGAAGACAGGAAGCTCCGCTTTGACTTTAATATTAAGCCAGATTTTTCGACACATCTGAACGATCCCTCCGGCTTCTTTAAGTATCGCGTGGGTATAAAGCCCTATATTACTTCCAATATCTGGAAAGGTGCATTGACGCATGCCCGCTATGATACTCCTTTTTACTCCAATGTATGGTCCCGTAACGTTCCCCCTCCTGATGCGGTAAGAAGTGATCTATGGAGATATATGGATAGAAATTATTCTTTTGATAGATTGATGATAGACCAGGCTGTTCGGATTTCGGAAAGGACCTTTGGTCGTTTTAGCTTAGGCTATTTTGAAAAGATGTATGCTGGTATTGGGGGTGAAATCCTGACTTTTCTGGGTAAAGGAAAACTGGCAGTAGGAATTGAAGCAGACCTAGTCAGAAAAAGGGAACTAGGGACACAATTTGACCTGATGGATTTCGAGAGATACACCGTCCTGGGCAATTTTTACTACCATCTCTCCACACTGAATGTAACCCTGCATGCCAAGTATGGAAAATTCTTGGCAGGAGATATTGGCTGGATGTTTGATATCAGCAGGCAGTATGATACAGGTGTAACGGTAGGGATATGGTACAGTTTTACAGACACGGATGATCTCACAGGATTTAATAGGGGGTACAACGATAAAGGCGTTTACTTGAGTTTACCTGTTAAAATGTTTCTAACCCATGATTCAAGGGTAATGTATCATTATGCGATGGCTCCGTGGACCAGGGATGTAGCGGCCACAGTTACGCACTGGCAAAACCTGTTTGGTTTGGGGAGAGATCTCATGCCGGCCATCTTTAAATCTGATCTGAATAAAATAAAAGAATAGAAGAGAAAATTTCAAAAAAACCATTGACAGTTTACAAGGGCTTAGTTAAATAAAATAAAAAAAGAGAAAATTTCAAAAAAATTCTTGACTAACCATAAAAGATGTATTTTAATGCCATTTCGGCTGCAGGTAAGGGAATAAAAAATATTTAGGAGGGTTGTAATATGAAAAAGAGACATTGTGGGTTAAAAGGGAAAGTCGGGATCTGTATATTGCTGTTTTCCCTTATCATTCTGCCAATATCACCATCCATATCCATGGCAGCTCAAACAGATAATACTAGTGCAGCGGC
>Ga0180009_10005774_pt1 | contig 13159 bp, 13 predicted proteins | sample OS_PC_MetaG_FD_123537 | JGI IMG/M metagenome (GOLD analysis project Ga0180009, IMG submission 123537) | Groundwater microbial communities from the Aspo Hard Rock Laboratory (HRL) deep subsurface site, Sweden - OS_PC_MetaG | ecosystem: Environmental > Aquatic > Deep subsurface > Groundwater... | reverse complement strand
CCGGTTTTAAATATTCCCTTGGGCCGCGCGCAATTTGCATCTGCACGCATAATTCTTTTAGAGACATAGAATCCATTATTGAATGTAAATCACTGTCTGCTTGTTTAAGAAATGATTTAATCAGGTGAGGATTAAATTCTTCAATTGAAGCGCCATGGTTTATTCTATCATCAAACGGTACTTTTGAAGCTAAACTGTATAATTGGTTTTCTTCAGAATGATTTGCCTTTACTGTTGAGGCAAACCTCCTGATATAATATATTTGTTCGGGTTTCTTTGTAAGCGTTTTAGGTGCTTTATACGGCCTGGTCTCCCCGCCGGGAGCCCAAAGCACTAATATGTTTTTTCCTTGATATTTTTCAGGAGAAGAAACTGGAAAGTAATGCGGTGTGATTTTGTGGCAAAGTTCTATAAGCTTTTTCTGGCAAGCGTCGATTTGTTCAGGATTTAACCCAACGGGAGGCAAAAGTGGACGGCCTTTTTCGGACTTTATTCCTATAACGATGTATCCACCACCCCAGTTATTAATGTCGTTTGCAAAAGCGCAGAGAGTATGAATAATTGCTTCAGGATTCCATCCTTCCTTAAATTCAATCCTTTCAGATTCTACAATTTGGCCATTAATCAATTCGTTAATATTCAATGGTAATGCCATATTCTTTGTCTCCAAAATATTCTGGTTTTTCTATCGACATTATTTTGTATAATACCAAAATAAATATTGTAAATCAAACAAATAATTTGTATAGTTATTTTATGGAATTTAACCAGAAGGATTATTTTAAAGGTGAAAAATTTGAACAAGGAATGAAACGATTTGTTGAGGAGCATCCCGATGTTTCCAGTGAACAGCTACAAGCCGTCAGAGAATTCTACAAAAATTCAACAGAGGAAGAGATTAATGAAATCCTATTTGAGGCAACCAATAAAACGGATATTATAAAAGACTGGGCAGGCAAAAGAGAATACAAATACTATTTCTTTTTGAATAAACACGAAGATGCCGCTTTTACCCGTTGCCCGAAGTGCGATAAACAGACTAAGAAACGGATGTTTTGCCTGTTCATTCACATAGAACCAAACAATTTCATGTGCAATCAACAAATCATGCGCATTTTGTGAGAAATGCGGCCTGGTGATTGTAAGAAAGAAGGAATTTGAAACCCTGTTGGTTACCATGTGTGAACAAAAGGGAATGAGCGATATTATAGGGAATGAATATGTCGTGATGGGAACACTGGATAAGTTTTTGCATAAAGAGGGCAAAAAAGGCCAGTTGGATGCAAGCACTGCAATTGACCTATTCCTGCCGTTTAAAGACCATTGGACATTTGAATTGCAAAGAGGATGGCAGCCGGTAAAATGAAGAATAATCCCGCAAAGAATCCACATTTTTATGTCGACCCTGAAAAAATGAAGGACTGTGTCAGAGACGGCACGGTTTTACGGGCTAAGGTGCTTGGAACAAGGGCATACAAGGTAAAAACAGTAATCAAAGGAAACAGACTGCTAAAAAGCCGTTGTACATGCCCCGCATACAGAAACTACGCGAATTGCAAGCATATTACCGCCGTATATATCGCCTATCGCGAGCACCCCGGATGGTTCCAAAACTTGAAGGGTACAGAAAAGAAAGTAGATAAAATTCCTCCTGAGCAAGCAATCACAATCCTGAAACTGTTAATGAGCGCAATGCCTGATGCCAAGAGAATTGTTGAAAATGAACTAAAATCGCCGGAAAGCAAAACAGAAGCCTATTGCAGGGATATAATGGAATGCTTCAAATCGTCGCTTGATGGGCCGGACGATGCAACGCTTGAGAGCCTCGATATCTACCACAACAAGGCAGAAATTCTACTCAAGAGCGGGGAGTGTTTTGCCTGCATTAAGCTTTGTTTTGAGATTGTCTATGGCTGTATTCATACTGACGCCAGCCTCGGCTCAACAGAGATATTCCCGGAAGGATTTGCTGAAGGTGTCTGGCAAACTTACATGAAAGCGCTTAAAAAAGGCAAGTTCAAAGCATTGGAACTGGAAATAATTAAAAAGCAACTGGACCAACTGAATTCTTTTGAAGGATTTTACCATGATCAGGAAGGATTCTGGCCACAGGAAGGAATTGACTATCTGAAGGAAAAGAAATTATGACAAAACTCTTTTCCAAAGATTACCTTATTATCCACATCAAAAGCAAACATACGAATATCCAAGACCTTAAAACAGGCCAGGAACTGATATTCCGCCCTCAAAGACAGCATTACCTGATGGATTATGTCGAAGGTGAAACGCTTACTATTAGCCCTGAAAAAGAATGGGAATTCAAAAATAACACATATCTCACAGGAGAAGTCACTGACAGTAAGATTGATATAAATTCTTTGAATATTAAACCCCTCGGGTTAACAGAGCATGGTATTTGGGATCCAATGCAAATTTATGGTGAAGAGATGAAAGATGAGTTTGAAGAGTATTTGAAGGGAGGCCTGCGCAAGTCTTATGAAATGGAACAAAGAAGTTCTGTAAAGATAGAATCCCCGGAAGATGACACTTTTGACGACCCCATCACTAACGCCATGGATTTGTTTAATCAAGGGGATCCTGATAAAGCAACTACCGTGCTGGTTAACGAGCTTCGGCATGACTGGGCCTGTTTGGACGCTCATAATCACCTGGCAATAATGGATAACCGCTGGAAACACTATTTGCCGATGAAGAAACGCTATGAAATAGCAGTAAAAATAGCGGATTTAACAATCCCTGATGACTTTAATGGCGTATTAACCTGGGGATGTATTGATAATAGGCCTTTCCTGAGAAGTTTACAAGGGTGTGGCCTTGCATTGTGGCATCTTGGAGAAAAAGACAATGCATTAAGGATATTTGAACGGTCTCATAGGTTATCACCGGATGACGGCCGGAGTGCGGTTCTGTATAAAGGCGCTTAAAAAAGGTTTAAGCATAGAAGAATTCGAAAAAAACAGTGCTTAGCATAAGCATTACTCATAAAAAGTTTAATTCAATGGAAAAACCAGCCAATCTAAAGTCGGAATATCGCAAATTTATTCGTGCTTGTGTGAATGACCAAAAACGCAATGGTTTTGTGGGTTATTGGGGCTCTATGAAGGCATCCAGGGGAGCCGAAGAGCTTCTTGATAATGCAGAATCCCTTGCAGGTGAAAGAAAATATTTGGAAGCAATTGAAATTTATCAAGCCATTATTGAGACCTTTGTCCCTGCTATCCAGTATGCAGACGATTCCAACGGAACAATCGGAGATGCCATAAATAATGCTGTTGAAGGCTTAAAAAAATGTTCCGTCTTTACAACAGAAGAGGAAAAGGATAATCTTTTCAAGTATCTTGTTAGAGAAGCGGACAAAAAACAGTATCATGACTGGGATTGGGAGATGGACTTACTAAATATTGCCGCTGAACTCACTGATGACGAGATAAAAACACGAATTCTGTTTGACCAACTGGATAGAATCGGCGCAAGAGAAAATGAAGAAACTCATCCAAGTGAATATACTCATGAGACCATACTGAAACTTAAAGGCATTGTTTTGAAAAAAAGAAGTATGATTCCTGAATTCAAAACATTTTTACGGGAACACATTAATTACTCAGCAATAAGAGAGCTTGCAATCCGGGATGCGATAGATAATAACCAGCTTGAAGAAGCTAAAGTATTAGCTAATGCAGGCATAAATATAGCGGAACAAAAGATGCAACATGGCTGTAAAGCAACGTGGCATAAATTCCTGCTTGAAATTGCGAAAAAGGAATCAAATATTGAAGACATAAAAAAACATAGCAAAGTTTTGTTTATTGACTCAGGGGAAATGGAGTATTATGAAGAAATAAGACGCCAATATCCTGTTTCAGAATGGCCCGAAAAAGCGCTGGAATTAATGAAAGAGATGCCGGAAAGGATAAGCGTGATACAGGATATTCCCGGGAAAATATATGTGCGGGAAGAGAATTGGGACGGGCTCCTGTCTTTTGCCAAGCAGCGAGCAAGCATATATTTCCTGAACCGTTATCATGAACACATAATCAAGCATTTCCCAAAAGAGCTTTCAGTTCTGTATAATCAGGTATTACGTAAAGAAATAGCAGCCGCACATGACAGAAGCGGATATCGCCATTTCTGCCGAATAATCCTTGACATGGAAGAATGCGGGGTTAAAGAAGACGTGAAAGACCTTATAGAATGGATAAGAAGGACATATCCTATAAGGATAGCCCTTCAAGATGAGTTAAGAAAAGTAATAAAAAACAGATACTAAGCACTGACATGAAACTATTTACGATAGGATAAAAAAGCTTCCAGAATGTCCTGTAACTGACTTCTACGAAAAAACAACAAAAGGATAAATCAAACACAATGCCAAAAATACTGTTCGCCTGGAGTGGTGGTAAAGACAGCGCTATTGCTTTATGGGAAATAATGAAAAAACCTGAATATACTCTAACTGCCTTATTAACCACCATGACTGAAAACTACGATAGAATAAGTATGCACGGCGTAAGAAATTCGCTACTTGAAAAACAAGCTAATTCTATTGGCTTGCCATTAACGAAAGTCTATATCTCAAAAAAGTCATCAAACGAAGAATATGAATCTAAAATGAAAGAAAAACTGGTGTACTATAAGAGCACAGGTGTAACTTCGGTAGCTTTTGGCGACATATTTCTTGAAGATTTAAGGAAATACAGAGAAAACAATTTATCGCAGATCCAAATTGATGCTGTTTTTCCAATCTGGAAAAGAAATACTCTTGAACTTGCCAATTGTTTTATTGAAAATGGATTCAAGGCAATAGTCACGTGCATTGATACTAATCATCTTGATAAATCATTCTTATCAGATCTACCTGCTAAAGTAGACCCATGCGGTGAAAACGGTGAATTCCATACTTTTGTATATAATGGCCCAATTTTCAAATATCCTCTGACAGTTAAGAAAGGTAAGGTTGTTCTAAGAGAAAAACGGTTTTATTTCTGCGATATAATATAAATTGGAGTAATTGCCCAAAAACTCTACCGCAGACTTACTACATCGCACCCAGGCACAGAGGCATCCTAGAAGCTTCCGTGAAAAATTTCTAGAGTTGGATAATAAGTAGGTGCTCATGTAAGTGTTAATACGGACAATGTTAATACGGATGATTGACAATGGTCTTTTAATATTTTACAATCAGAAAAATAGTGGATTCTTATGGGGTGGTGATCTATTTTATTCTAGATCGCCTGAGATGATACCCTTGAACCTGATCTGGATAATGCCAGCGTAGGGATGAACAGATACCTTTTATGTTCCTCTGGCATAAAGGGTTTTTTTATTTCTGGGAGGACTAAATGATCAATTTAACGTTGAACGGGGAGAAAATGCAGGCAAAACCTGATACATCGCTGTTTGGTCTGGTGCAAATAAAAAAACTTAATCCTGATGTGATAGTGATAGAACATAACCGGGATATAATCCCAAAAGCTAAATGGGCAGAGGTAATACTCAAAGAGAGCGACTATGTGGAAATTATATGTTTTGTGGGAGGTGGCTGATGAATATGCAGGATGATACATTTGAACTGGGAGGAAAAATATTTACAAGCAGGCTACTTGTTGGCACTGGGAAATTCCCTGGACCGCAATTCGTAACTGATGTAATAAAAGCAAGCGGGACGGAACTGATCACCGTAGCTATGCGACGGGTCAACCTCGATTCCCAAGAGTATAATATACTTTCCTATATACCGAAGAATGTTACGATAATGACAAATACCTCTGGCGCAAGGAATGCTAAAGAAGCTGTGAGGATAGCCAGAATAGCAAGAGAAGCCGGCTGCGGCAACTTCATAAAGATTGAGGTCATAAATGAAATGAAATACCTGATGCCCGATAACGAAGAGACAATAAAAGCTACGGAAGAACTGGCAAAAGATAATTTTGTCGTTCTGCCCTACTGCGGAGCCGATCCTGTTGTTGCGAAAAAACTTGCTGATGCGGGAGCGGCCGCCGTAATGCCGCTTGGTTCACCAATAGGCTCTAATAAGGGCATAAAGACAAAGGATTTCATAGAAATGATAATAGAGTATTCCCCTATCCCGGTAATAGTGGATGCGGGAATAGGTAAGCCATCCCACGCGTCGGAAGCGATGGAGATGGGAGCTTCTGCTGTACTTATAAATACTGCCATAGCTACGGCAGAAGACCCGGTGTTGATAAGCAAGGCTTTTGCCCTTGCTGTTCAGGCAGGCAGATATTCATATCTTGCAAAAGCAAGGGGTTCACAAGACAAAGCCTCTGCAAGTTCGCCGTTAACAGGATTCTTACGTGAGGACAGATAATGTCTTTTTCCGGTTTGCTAGAAAAATACCCCAAAGAATATATTTCAGGATATTTAAATTCAGTTAATGAAGAACAGGTTAAAACAAGCCTGAACAAAGCAGAGCATGAAATAAAAGATTTTCTTAACCTACTATCTCCGAAAGCAGATGGTTTTCTTGAACAAATGGCTGTTAAATCCCAGGAAATCACAGTGCAGTATTTTGGCAGGGTTATAATATTATATATTCCTCTTTATATTTCAAATTACTGTAATAACTCCTGCACCTACTGCGGGTTCAGATCGGAAAACAAGATACCAAGAAGTATACTTTCCCTTAATGAGGTCGAGGAGAATGTCGTAGAGATAGCAAGGAAAGGTATCAAGCATATCCTTTTGCTTACAGGTGAGAACAGGTCAAAGACATCTTTAGGGTATCTGCTGGAAGCCGTGAGGATAGTGAAAAAGTATTTTTCATTTATAGGAATAGAAATGTTCCCTATGGAAATGGAGGAATACGCGCGGCTGAAAGAGGCGGGTGTTGACGGGCTCACCATTTATCAGGAAGTTTATGACCGGGAGATATATAAAAAAGTGCATCTTTCCGGAAAGAAAACGGATTATCTTTACAGACTGGATACTCCTGAAAGAGGCGCCAAAGCAAACCTTCAGTCCGTGAATATCGGCCCTCTGCTCGGTCTCGGGGAACCGTTGAGTGAAACTTTTTATGCCGGGTTGCATGCGTATTACCTCCAGAAGCATTATCCAGAAGTAGAAATCAGTCTTTCCGTACCAAGGATAAACGAGGCCGAAGGCGCCTGCGGGGAACTGTTCAAGGTTGACGACAGGACTTTCGTCAGGATAATAACCGCCCTGAGGATTTTCCTCAAACGGGCAGGGATTACCCTTTCGACAAGGGAGAGTCCGGATATGAGAGATAACCTCGTTTCCCTGGGTATAACGAGGATGTCGGCGGGCTCACAGACCGGGGTAGGAAGCTATACGGCGCAGGAAAAGCAACCCGAGCAGTTCAGTATCCGTGATGAAAGGTCCATAGAGGAAATAACTAAAATGATTGGTTCCAGGGGCTATGAGCCAATATTCAAGGATTGGGAGATGTTGAGATGAAAAAAGTCGGAATTGCAGGGGTGGGTGGAATAGGCAGCAATGTGGCTCTTCATTTGGTGAGGAGCGGGGTGAAATGTTTTAAGATAGTGGATTTTGATGAAATAATTGAGTCGAATCTTAACAGACAATTTTATTTCAGAGACCAGCTCACTCAGCGAAAGGTGGACAAACTTGAAGAGAACCTTAAACGGATAATGCCGGATCTGATGATTGAAAAGGAAATAAAACTTCTTACACCTGAGAATATCGTTGAGACCTTTGCAGACTGCGACATAATAATTGAAGGTTTTGACAAAGCCGATTGCAAGGCTTTTCTGATAGACAGGCTTGGCAGATCGGGCAAAATAGTGATATCCGCCTGCGGAGTAGCGGGGATGGATGTAGATGCTATAAAGATGAAAAAAGTGTCTGATTCAGTTTTTGTAGTCGGTGATTTCAAAACTGATATCAAGGACAAAAAATTATTCTCCCACAAGGTATCAATAGCCGCTTCCTTGATGGCGGGTATTGCATTGAAAGAAATGGGGTTTACCGATGAAAAATAATATTTTACCTGGCGGAATCTACGGAATAACGGCAGAGGAATATTCTCTCGGAAGAAGCAATCTTGAAATAGTAAAAGCGATGATAGAGGGCGGGATAAAGGTTATCCAGTACAGGGAGAAGGAGAATATGACTCCGGGAAAGAAATTCGAGGAATGCTTAAAGATAAGGGATCTGACGCGGAAAAACAATGTTCTATTTATAGTGAATGATCATATTGACATAGCCCAGCTGGTGGGGGCGGACGGGATCCATCTCGGGCAGGACGATATTTCGATAAAAGAAGCAAGGAAGATATTCAAGGGGCTCATTGGATTATCCACCCATTCGCCCGAGCAGGCGAGGAAAGCCGTAGAAGACGGCGCTGATTACATAGGTGTGGGCCCTATCTATCCTACAAAAACAAAGAAGAGTGTCTGCCCTGCTGTAGGTTTGGAGTATCTCGATTATGTTGTGGCAAAGCTTAAAATACCTTTTGTGGCAATAGGCGGTATTAAAGAGCATAATATTAAGGAAGTAATCTCCCACGGAGCAAAAACAGTTGCGCTCGTAACTGAAATAACCGGAAGCAAAGACATTCCGGGTATGATAAAGAAATTACATGATCATTTTCAAGATTAAACGTTATGATATCACTATACGACGGGAAAATGTACGCAACAATATTTTTTTACAATTGATTCCTTTTTAATCCAGGAAATGATAGAATTAGCGGCAAGTCTAAAGAGGGCGTTTAATAGAAGTTTACGGTTTAAGAGACAAAGGATTCTTAATTGTTCAGGCAGGGTGAAGACGATGTCTGACACCGTACCCTGTACCCGACTATTTTTAAAGGAGGTGAGCCAAGGTGGAAAAGAAAGTACATAAGGCGAAAAAAATGCAAAGCAAATGGTACGATCAAGTATTTACATTGAACCTTTGTTGGAGAAAATAAAATATGCTCAAGTCAAAAATTACAAACAGTTATACTTTATCAAAAAGAGATTATTTCAATACAGGAGATGGAGTTCAACTTTATCCTATAGATATTGGACACAAACACTACATTGGATTGATATCACCAGATACAGCATTCTGGTCACTTGTTAAAAAAAGTCAGATCAATCAGGCCTTAACGAGCATTTCTTTTCTGCGGCAGTTCCGTAAAAAAGAGAAATCTTTTCTCCATGAAATGAACACCTTGAGATTTAAGTTGAAACCATCAGCCGTCTATTTTAACCCAACTGACCGTTGTAACATGAATTGTTCATATTGCTATATTCCAGATAGTTTACGAAAGAATGGAAAACATAGCTCTACTCAAAATATATTAAAAACATTAGAAACACTACAAGTTTATTTTAAATCCAGTTTGCCTGAGAAACAAAGACCACAGATTGTTTTTCATGGCGCTGAACCAATGCTCAACAAGAAAGCCATTTTTTCCGCCCTAGATAAATTTGGTGAATATTTTCGTTTTGGTATACAAACCAATGGGACACTTTTGGATAAGCAAAATATAGATTTTTTGATTTCGAAAGGAATAAGTATTGGTCTTTCTCTTGATGGGCATACGGCAAAAGTGGCGAACCGATTACGCAAGACTTGGAGTAGACAGGGCGTCTTTCAGAAGGTAATAGAGGCAATGAACCATCTCCGACTCCGAGGGTATAAAAATTATTCCGTGATTTGTACCGTAACAAGAGAAAACATGTCCTCTCTTGTTAAGATGGTTGAATTTTTACATAAGATGGAAGTACCCGTTTGTATATTAAATCCTGTTCGCTGTACTCTCCCGGAAGCACGTAAGCACAAGCCTTTAGATTCTGAATTAGCAAAATATTATCTTGAAGCATTAGATTGTACTTATGAACTATATAAAAAGACCGGCCGTAAACTTATTATTGCAAATTTCGCCAATATCTTAGTTAGTATTATTGCTCCTGCTGGTCGTAGGCTTATGTGTGATATTTCTCCTTGTGGCGGAGGGAGATGCTTTTTTGCAATTTCTAGCAACGGAGATTTATTTCCCTGCAGTGAATTTATTGGACTTAAAAAATTTAAAGGTGGCAATATCTTTGAAGATGATATCAATAAAGTTTTAGAAAGCAAACCATTTAAATTTGTCACAAAGAGAAGTATTGAGAATATTGATCCTTGCGCTCACTGTAGCATTCGCCACTTCTGCGGCGCTCCATGTCCTGCAGAAGCCTATGGACTACATGGCAATATTGAAACGAGAGGAGCTTTTTGCAGATTTTATGAAGAGCAAGTCCGTTATGCGTTTTGTTTAATTGCTGATGGTAAAGAAAATGCTTATCTTTGGGATAATTGGGATAAAGGAATGAAAGCAACTCTCGGAATAACAAAGTTTTGATAAGATAACTTGTAAAGCTTGCCTATGTTTTAAAGTAATATTTTTCATAAGAGAAGTATACAGAACTTATTCTACCGTGCGGGGGGTTTTTACCCAGACGGTTTTTTTGCGGCCGAAAATGGAAGCAAAAAAACCGTAGGTGTAAGGCAAGCCGCCAAATAATGCGGCTATAGGAAGAATTGACAGCTCGACATATTTTATCAAACCATAAGATTTATGCCTGGAAGGTTTTACCAATATATAAAATTTGTTTATTGAATGCTTTAAATAAACCAATAAGAAAATAAAGTAGAAAAAGTTCATTGCAACCGAAAATATTTTTATCCCTGCCGGCACTGAAACAAAAATACGTGTTATACCTAATAAGGATAAAAGAAATATGCCCAGGGTTGTTACGGACAATAGCTGCGCAGTCATCCAGGGGAATATACCGTATAAAAACAGCATCGTAATAATCCGGAATCTCTTGAAGATGCTTCCATCTTCAATAAGCATATACTTTATCACCTGCATATAACCGCTGGCCCACCGGACCCTCTGCCTGAAAAATGATTTATAATTAGGAGGAGTTTGTTCCGTTGCAATAAATGGTAAAAATTGCGGCCAGACATCCTCTTTTATGTAAAGCCTGCACCCCAATTCCAGGTCTTCTGAAAGCGCTTCCTGGTCAAATCCATTTACGGAATACAATAAATAGGGCTCAATAAAAAAGTTCGTTCCCCCGATAAACGGCAGTCGCCTGAGCAAAACCGGCAAAAACCACTCGTGAGTAATCGCCTGGGATAATGCATATATTTTATTCATCACCTTCAGGCTGAAATAATTTCTTACCTGAACCACCGGCCCCTGGACTAAAAGCGGCCGGTCTTTTTTTGCAATAAATTTCTGCGCAACATATAATAAAGTATCAGGATCCGGCTGGGAATCGGCATCATAGAACCCCACTATTTGGGTATCCTTGGGGATAAAGCTCATCACCCAGTTTAAAGCCCTGGGTTTGTTGGATTTTACCGGTTCGCTAGAGAACGCTCCCGGATAATTGCCGTCAAATTTTACCGGTACTGAGGTATGCATGATGAAATCATCACCGTAGAGTTTGTTATATCTTTCTTTTTCATCTTCCACAAAGCAGTGGGTAGTCTCATTGTAGGGTTTTTCAAAGAGTTCCTTGTCATCAAGCACAAGCAGTACTCTATATTTATCCTTCGGATAATTAAGTTTTACAAACATGTCTATGGTGGCAGTAATCAGGGTTGATTCATAGAGGGCGGGCACTACTATTGTTATTTTGGGCACAGCTACGGAATTATCGGAAGCGATTTTATCCAGGGTCCCCTGGTTCAGGACCAGGTCGTATCTTTTTCTCCAATGACAAAAATAGGAGAACAGCCCGTAATAAATGAACTGCAGGAAAAAGAAAACCATGAATCCGTTTATTACGATTAAAAAAATTATAAATGCTTCTAATGCCATAAACCCCTATATATATTTTTTTATTAATTAGCTACTTAATCCTCATTTCTGTAAATGAGCGCACAACATAAACCAGCGAGATAGCAAAAAATATAACCGCCAAAGTTAAGCTGACTTTCCGGCTTAACTCAATAGCCATTTCAACCGCCAGTAACCCGAAAAGCGTAGTAAATTTGATTGTAGGGTTCATGGCTACCGAAGACGTATCTTTGAATGGGTCACCGACAGTATCACCCACAACGCACGCCTTATGAAGCTCGGTGCCCTTTTCTTTCAGGTCCACTTCAACAATTTTCTTGGCATTGTCCCACGCTCCGCCGGCATTAGCCATAAATATAGCCTGGTATAAACCAAACAACGCTATAGAAATAAGGTATCCGATAAAGAAATAAGGATTTAAGCAGGCAAAGGCAAGAGTGCTGAAGAATATAACCAGGAAGAGGTTTAACATACCTTTCTGGGCATACTTGGTACAAATTTCAACAACTTTTTTGGAATCTTCTATAGAAGCTTTTGTGACTGAGGAATCAAGTTTTATATTTGCTTTGATAAATTCTACTGCCTTGTAGGCGCCGCTGGTTACGGCGTGCATTGAAGCGCCGGTAAACCAGAAAATAACCGCACCGCCGCCCATAAGCCCGAGCAGAAATAATGGGTTAAGTATTGAAAGGTTTGTGACCAGTTCCGGCTTCAAACCCTTAGTCAGCAATACAATGATGGAAAATATCATTGTTGTGGCGCCGACAACAGCTGTGCCTATCAATACCGGCTTTGCCGTAGCCTTGAAAGTATTTCCAGCGCCGTCATTTGTTTCAAGATAGTGTTTTCCTTTTTCAAAATCCGGATCAAAACCGAAATCCTTTTTTATTTCCGCTTTTATGTTCGGCACAGCTTCAATAAGTGAAAGTTCGTAAACTGACTGGGCATTATCCGAAACCGGCCCGTAAGAATCAACGGCGATTGTAACCGGCCCCATGCCTAAAAACCCGAATGCTACCAGGCCAAAAGCAAAAACAGGCGCGGCTATCATAAGCGCGGTTAACCCAAGCGTGCTGATAGCGTAAGCGATACCCATAAGGAACATTATCGCCAGGCCCATCCAGTAAGCGCTGTAATTGCCTGATGTTAAACCTGCAAGAATGTTAAGCGAAGCGCCGCCATGGCGCGAAGAAGTGACAACATTTTTAACAAACGCGCTTTCAGTTGAAGTGAATATTTTTACAAGTTCCGGTATAACCGCGCCGGCTATGGTTCCGCAGCTGATAATTGTTGAAAGTTTCCACCAGATTGTGCCGTCACCGACATTTCCAATGAAGAGGTACGAAAGCAAAT
>Ga0180009_10005773_pt1 | contig 13161 bp, 12 predicted proteins | sample OS_PC_MetaG_FD_123537 | JGI IMG/M metagenome (GOLD analysis project Ga0180009, IMG submission 123537) | Groundwater microbial communities from the Aspo Hard Rock Laboratory (HRL) deep subsurface site, Sweden - OS_PC_MetaG | ecosystem: Environmental > Aquatic > Deep subsurface > Groundwater... | reverse complement strand
TAAACATGCAACAAGGTATTGCCGCCGTTTCGGCGGGTCAAATAGTGGCGACCATACGCAATACTTCAAAAGAAGATGTTTTTAACATCAGCCAATCTCAAATACCAGCCCGAGCGTCAGCCGGCTGGCAAGATGCGCAAAATGTATTGCAAGCTTCTAGCTCACAAATAGCAAAACCGGGATTTGCCATCCGATCCATAGCCGCCTCGGATTTATATAGATTACACCTGGAGCGCGAATATCCTGATTGGAAAGATAGATTAGAAGATTTGGAACAATTGGCATTGTTTGCTGATGCATACCCTGATGTGGCTACTTTTTTAGCAGATGCCGTCTTGGATGATACGGCGTTTACCAAACAAAAAGGTTCATCTTACGATAATGAAAGAATTGTTCTCTCAACCATCCATCAAGCAAAAGGATTGGAGTGGGACACTGTTTTTATTATTCACCTTACCAATATGGGTTTCCCTAGCCCACGTGCTGTGGAAGAGGATGACGGCCTAGAAGAGGAAAGAAGATTGTTTTACGTTGCCACAACAAGAGCACGCAACAATCTCTATTTAACATATCCCCAAACAGTCGGATTTGATTCTTTAGCTTTTTGTAGGCCTTCCATGTTTTTAGAAGAATTACCTTCTGGGTTAACTGAGCAGATGACAATCGGGCGCCAATCAGGGTTTGGAGGACTTAGATCCAGCTCTCATGACTCTTGGTCAGATGAGGCCGCTTCTTCTTGGAACGACGATGTTATTGAGCTTGATTCTTACGGTAACTATAAAAAACGAAAAGAAGAGCCTAAATCAACATCGGTTTGGAAAAAACCTGATACAAAAAAACAGGCTCCCAGACTTTCTTTTTTACGCGATGTGGACGATCTGTAAACTATTTTTGACCATTGACCGATAACTGTTTTTTCAGCTAAGGTTTGCGCATGAGATACGCATATCAACCACTTCCGGGTGAGCCAAATCAGCTTTGTAATATCATAGCTGCTAGTATTATTGATGAATATGAGCGTCGTGATACTACAACCGCAATCAGATGCTCTGTTAATGGAGGACATGGTGCACTCTTTGTTTCGGGGCAGGTCTTGTCGCAGGCCGATTTTGACGTCACTGCGCTGGTAAAGCGTGTTTTATCATCAAATGATATTCATGAAGGAATTGAGCCATTTATTGCCATCGAGCCAATTGCTAGCGAAAATGTTGGAACTGCAAGACAAGCTTGTGATAAACCGGTTGTTGCTTTTGGCTATGCAACTAAAGAAACACCAGAATTTTTACCTTTACCGGTTGTGATAGCACGCAATGTTGCTAAATGGTTATCAGAAAAAAGACAAAACGATCCAGAGTGGTTTTGGTTGGGAGCTTCTGGTTGGGTGACCTGTGGATCAAAGGATTCAGCGCCAGATCAATTAATGATTAAAATTGATCATGGTAATCAAGAGATCGCTTTAGCCAGACGCGCAATTATAAATTCTTTGGTCAAAGAAGGTATTACAAACATTAAAAATGTAGAGATAAATCCCTTGGGCGAAAGCAAATCAGAAAATCTTGTAAAATCTCTTGGTCAGTCGTCAACTCTCTCCCAGGCTTATGGCAACTTTTTACCAGCTGTTGCTAATTTTTCTGGGAAACAAAGTTGGCACGCAGAAGTTCTAGGTCGAGTCATCGCACGCGATTTAGCTATAGAATTATTAAAAAACAATAAGTCACAAGCAATAATGACTCGTTTACTTTATACTCCGGGTCAAACTAAACCAGCTCAGATCTGGTGCAAGGATGAGCGCGGCAATGACTTGTCTTCACAAATACATATTACTGATTTGGATTTAGAAAATGCTAAGTCCGAAAAAGCTTTATCCGGTAAACTTACAGAAATGTTGCGTTGGGGTTTGCAAGAATCTTCTGCACTATAAATGACTTTCAAGTAGTCTAAACGATTTATCCACTGGAAGCTCTTCTACAACATGCTACAATCACCGAACTATGCGTAAACTGATTTTTACTATACCTTTTCTTACAATACTTATAACTGTCGGCCTTGGTTGTAATTCAGCCGATTCACCGGTATCGTTAGACAAATATGAAGTTCCAAAAACGCAAAACCAACAGCAAAATTATGAGGAGTCTCAATTAACCCAAACTGACTCATCAACTACAGCCTTAATTCAGGCCACATCTACTCCTACTGAGACCGCATCTCAACCAGAGGCGACCACTACAGCCGCAGTAGATGAACCTAGTCAGACTAAAGAACCACAACCAGAAACTATGCCTACTTCAAACGAACCAAAAACTTATGCTTTTCCAGGTGTTTTACCAAAGGAGCGTACTGCTAATAAACAAGTTCGCATTAAAACAAATAAAGGTGAAATAGTATTCGAGCTTTTGCCTAGCGAAGGTCCAAATGCAGCTTCTAATTTTGTTTATTTGGCTGAGCAAGATTTTTATAACGGTTTAAAATTTCACCGTGTTGTTCCGGGTTTTGTTATCCAGGGTGGAGATCCACTTAGTCGCAACGATGATCCACGCGTAGGCACAGGCGATCCGGGCTATAAATTTGAAGATGATGAAGTCAAACTTCCGTACAACCAAGGTATAGTAGCAATGGCAAATTCCGGACCTAATACTAATGGTTCACAGTTTTTTATTATGCTTGATGACAATCACCTTCCTCCAAATTACTCAGTATTTGGTCGTGTTATCTCTGGTATGGATGTAGTAAGTCAGATCCAAGTTGGAGATATAATGAGCTCGGTTGTTATTGAAGCAAAACAATAAAAAAGATACTAAAAATGCAAAGACGTCCGAATGGGCGTCTTTTTGATTATGCGGTTTGTCCATAGAAAGTTTTTTTGCTACTATAAGCTTAATTATGAAGAAGAAAATTGTTATTATTTTTGGCGTTATAGTTCTGCTCGGTATATCGCTATACTTTAGTCGTCATTGGTTATTAGATGTATACGAAGGACTCAATAAACCAAGTTTACCTACGCCGGTTGCTTATGATGATCAAAAGCAAGAAGTTGGACAAGCTGGTAGGATCGCTGATCCACCGCCATCACCAATTGAAGGCGGTATGGCGACCTCGGAACATTTTGTTTTAGAATCTAGCCCACAAAATACACAACCAAAAACTGAACCGGTTGATCCTTTGGCCGTAGAAGTTCAGATTCCTACCGAACTTAATCTTGATGTACCTTGGATGAGTCAAGCGCCTAATTCAAACTGGGATTATCCATATCAAGAAGCTTGCGAAGAAGCATCGATGATAATGGTAGATCGTTTTTACAAAAAGCAAACTGGTCGCATTGATCCTGACGATGCTGATAAAGCCATACTAGATCTTGTTGACTATGAAAAAGAATCATTGGGAATGTATGAAGATACAAACGCCGAGGAAACTGCAAAAATAATTAGTGATTATTTTGGTTACAAAGACGTACGCGTTTTGCCATTAACTTCAGCCTTGGATATCAAGAGTGTGCTTGCGCGCGGTTATCCCGTAATTGTTCCTTTTTCTGGCAAGGATTTAAAAAATCCCAATTATAAAAACGGTGGTCCGCTGTACCATATGATGGTGATCAAGGGTTATACCAATGACGAACAATTCATAACCGGTGATCCGGGTACTCGTAAAGGACAAGACTATATTTATCCATATGACCGCATCATGGAAGCGGCCCATGATTGGAACGGAGGTAATGTTTCACAAGGTGCAAAGTACATGATTATAGTATTGCCCAATCTTGAGTAAATTTTATGAAAAACTTGGTTAGTGTTGTTGGTCTAATATTACTGATATTAGGTTTGGCTGCTTTAGTTTGGCTTGCACAGATTTCTTGGCAAGCAAAAACAAAAATACAAACTTCATCAACGCCAGTAGTCTCAACAATCCAAAAGCTAGATTCAGTAACAACGACAAATATATGGGCAACAAATCCAGTATCCACCTCAACTGATGACAAAGAAGAAAAAACTCAAACCATAGAGATATTCGTTTTTTCATCAAGTTCAAACCTTGGCGATGAGCTTACAATAGAGTGCAGCGAAGTTATTCCTCTTAAAAGAAACATACCTTGGACAGGAGGCGATAAGCTTGTTTACTATCAAGTGGTCATGGCCGAGCTTTTAAAAGGCTTAACAGAGCAAGAATTAAATCTTGGTTATGTTTCTTATATACCTAAGCGTGTGGAGCTTTTATCTGTCATACAAGCCGAAAATGGACGTTATACAGCTGATTTCTCTGATTCACTCAATTTAATCACCAACCCATGTACAAGAAGGGCTATTAAGTCACAAGTTCAATCCACATTGGCTCATGTCCCATTGCAAGGTAAAACCCTCTTAGGATCAATGACCATTAATGGACAAATAATTAATTGGTAAAACAATATGAAAAAAGAATTTAGCTTTAGTCTCGCCGCATTGATCGTATTAATAATGACAGGATTGGGTTTTTGGTATTTGGTTAATTTAAGTAACAAGCGGGAAATTTATCCGCCAGCACCAAATCATACAGCAACTCAGGATGATATAAATTCTTTTGTATCATCAACTCCCATACTAGTTAATGATACTCGATACAACCTTCCATCCGGATGCGAATACACCAGCGCTGATAATAAAACTTCCTTAGATCTATGCGATGATATGGACTTGGGAGAGGCTTTGCCAGGCTTATCAAATCCTTTTATTTTAACAGGTACAACAACCGTATTTGAAAATCAATTTAGTTATGAAGTAATTGACGAGCTCGATAATTTAATTATCCAAGGGCAAGCTTACGCAAATAGTCCTGATATGGGTCTACCGGGTCCTTTTGTAATTAGTGATTATTTTGATAAAAATCCTGCAACATCAACGGGTAGGATTGAGTTGATCGAATATTCTGCAAAGGATGGCGAGAGGATCGTGCTCTTGGCTGTTCCTGTACATTTTTATCCTGTTACAGATAAAGATTTTTCAATATATTTCAACAATAATAAAAAAGATCCAGAAATGCTTGATTGCTCCAATACTTACTCTGTTAAACGTGATATTCAATCTATGGATTTTGATGTAAGCGTGGCAATTCATTCATTATTACAAGGCCCGACTAATGAAGAGATAGAACAGGGATTTTTCTCTAATCTTCCAGACAATGTAAATGACCCCACTGTAACTTATGAGAAAGATCGTGTAATTTTAGATTTTGATGAGACTCTTGAGTCTGGTGTTGGTGGGTCTTGTCGTGTCACGGCAATAAGATCTCAAATAGAACAGACTGCGGAATCAGCTGATCCTTATCGTCGTGAAATAGTAATTTCCATTGACGGAAGAACCGAAGATATATTACAACCATAATTAATGAAACATTCCATCTGGATAACAGCATTAGCTGCATTTGTACTCACAACTTCTCTGGTGGCTGTCTTATCGATTGTGTTTTATACCCGAGTAGACACAAATCCGACCCTGGCTTCGTTTGGTGAAATTTTAAATATTAATGCAGATGATTTTAAGTCGAATACTTTACCCACAAGATTTATAGACAACAAAGCGCCTCAGTTAGTTGATCAAGCTTTTGAAACCAAATACGATTGGACAGTTCCAAAAGATAGTAGAATTATACTTGTCCCGCATCACATGGTAGCTGCTCGTGAAGTGGCTTCACTACTCAAAGCTACACCTGAGCCAAAAATCATATATTTTTTAATGCCTGATCATTTTTCGGCCGGACGATCTGCATTAACAACATCAGAATCAAATTGGCAAACATCGTCTGGTAAATTGGAAATTGATTATTCAAAAATTCAACAACTCACAGCTTCATTACCAGAACTTGGAATTAATGATCAAGCCATGTCTCAAGAAATCGCTTCGCAAGCTCTTTTTCCTTACATTGTTAAAGCTTGGCCTGACGCAAAAATAGTTCCCATTATGTTTAATAATGATCTTACACCCGATATCCGTGTCTCCTTGGCCAATGCCTTGGTTCAAGAATTAGAAAATGATCAAGATGCTATATTGTTGGCCACGGTTGATTTTTCTCACTATATGCCGGTTCAGGTTGCGGATTTTCATGATGAATTAGCTAATGATGTTTTACAAAGCTTAGCTGACTTAGAGGTTGATAAAATCGAGCTGGATTCGGCTAACGTATTGGGGACAGCATTAAAAGTTGCCAGAACAATGCAGCTCGGCCAAGTTACAATTTACGATCATACAAACTCATTAAAATTATTAAATCTTGATGATCCAGCAGATGGGACTAGTCATTTCTTTGTATCTTTTTCGCCGGGTGAAATTAATACTCAACAAACTGTTTCACTCTTATTTTTAGGTGACATGATGTTTGATAGAACGGTCGCGACTCGTAGTAATGCATCAGGTTCACTGTCTTACCCATTCGCAAAAATTAGCGGTCAGGAAGATAGATTTTTCAAGGGCCAAGATTTTGTTATTGGTAATCTCGAGGGTCCAGTAACCGATCAACGCAGAGCTCCGGATAAAGGTGAAGTCGATTTTATGTTTAATCCAAAGATAGCTAGTGTTCTAAAAAATGTTGGTATTGATGCCGTGTCTCAAGCAAATAATCATACATTGGATCAAGGCCGTCTGGGTGCAGAACAGTCGCATCAATATTTGAATGAAGCCGGTTTGGTTGCTTTTGGCGATCAGGTCAATGATGACGCAGAATCATCCTTAGCCATTCTAGAAAGCCGTGGTCAAAAAGTCGCCGTCTTGGGTTTTAATATAACGGACAATGCTTTGGACAAACAAGACGCTTTGGAGGCTTTACGCATAGCCAAAGAAAAATCTGACTATCAGGTCGTCTATATACACTGGGGTGCAGAGTATCAAGCTAAACCCAATCAATCGCAAATTGATCTGGCACACTGGTTTATTGATAATAGCGTAGACGCTGTTATCGGAGCGCATCCTCACTGGATGCAATCCGTCGAAGTTTATAATAATTCACCGATTGTTTATTCTTTGGGTAATTTTATCTTTGATCAGGACTGGTCGGTCGAAACTAATAAAGGTTTAACGGTTGGTTTGGTTTTTTCCGAAAAGGGGACTGCGGTTCATTTAATGCCCATTCAAATAACCAAGAGTCAGCCGGCTATTCTTGTTGGATTAGAACGTCAAAATCGTTTAAATAGACTTGCCGAAATTTCTGACGAAAGTATAGCGGAACAAATCAAATCAGGCATTTTAAAAAATTATAAGTAAAAAAATAACCGCAGTTTGCGGTCGAGCTACAGCTCCCAGCCCAAGGCTTGGATCTGTTGTTCGTAGGCCGAGAGTTCGTCGGCAACAACATCATCATCCGTACCTTCTGGTTCGTAAACAGCCTCTCCTCCCTCAAAAGGTACATAGGCACACCACATCTCATTGTATGCATCGACGAGATGTTGCCTCAGTTCATCCATGGAATAGCAACAAGGGGTGTGGCTATGTTCGGTTTCAGCCTCCATCCAAACGCAACCACCACCATTGTCCCAAGTTGCGGTCTTCAGAAGATATTCAACACGTTCCCGTGCCTGAATCTCCCAATCCATATCATTTTCTTCGCTACTAACGATTCCCGACTGAGTCATGTGAAACCTCCAAAGTAATGAGGATTTAATATACCAGTGATTTTTTACACTGTAAACCCCATGAGTTGGCTGTCATACAATAGAACAAATTGCGTTAAATAAGCGATAAATGATAAACTATATATTAATATATGCAAAATTCTTCACAAAATGCGTCCAATCAAACGCAAAAAAACAAAGTCCCGGCATACATCTACGGGATTATTGGTTTGGTTTTAATAATGGGGCTTGGAGCAGGCATCCTAATAGGTTGGGTTATTACTCATCAAAATCAGAATGATTCCATGTCAAAAATCATCAGTCCACCAGCCATGGATAATAATCAGAATCCACCAAACATAACTCAGATTCCAACCGATACAGAGACTGTGGTTGATGAAAAGATAGAGGATGATTGGAGTTCTGGAAATTTTGTTGGCGAAGAAACTTCGGAAAAAGCATCTCTCAATGTCACATGGCTAAAAATTCCTGTTAAATTAACTTGGGCAGAAATGATTCAGTTGGCCAAAGATCATAGCGATTTAACAGATAAAAATATTGATGAATTAACAGGTTTTTATTTAGGGTCTGGGGTGAACGCGGAATATGAAAATCTAGAAATATGGGAAAGAGGTGAGGTTAACGGTGGTAAATTTGATGGGTCTAAAATATATTTATTAAAATCAACCGAATCGGGCATGGGCACATATTATAAATATAGTGATTTGCTTTTATCCAATATTGATTCCAAGCTCTATATATTAATTGATGATGATTATTTCTATCCCAATGATTTTGAAAAATATTTAACACCTGCACGAGAAATACAGATTATAAAAGAAACAATGCCAACAAAATTTGACCTAACCAATGGAGCTGTCATTTATACGGGATCACCGGGGGGATTCAATTCCTCAGCTAGCGACAACGGTTATAAATTTGAATTTTTATCTAACGGTGAACAAAAACCCATAGCCAAAACCACGGATGGCAAAAATGTTTATCGCATTACGCCAGACTATTATGCAGATGGAGTAACCGGCGGTTGTTTAATTGTCTTCTCCAAAGAAGGCGAGCCCTATTACTACGCTTCACAAATTCCCGGTACCTGGATTAGCAATGATGGCAGCGGGTCTTGGGTGCCTGCTGGTTATGATTTAGATATAATCTGGAACGACGAATATAAGAATGAAAATATATACTTGCCGTATGTTTCCGGAGGTTGTGGGGGTCATGATTGTACGGATATTATCTCCGCAGATGACATTGGTAGTATGGATAAACTAGTCATTGCTGGTAAGACAAAATCAGGTGAGGCGATTTATGTCCCCAGAGATCAGATAAATAACCAAGATGTCATTTATCGTTACGACAGATGGACTGACTATTCTAATCAGGGCGAGAGAGGTGATATTGAGACATTTGTGGCTAAATATAAAGTCCCTTTGTTCTATTGGAAAGATGGATTTGGAAATTGGGTTCGTTATGTAGAATCCAGCGTACAGCCTCAAGGAGAGTGCGGCAAACCTGTTATCTATCTTTACCCTGAGCAGAATGCCAAAGTTCATGTTCAGCTCCCTGATTTTATCAATGTAACTGTAAGTGATCCGATTTACCCTCAAGGCGGCTGGAATGTTTTGGCACATCCAAATGGCCAGCTTGATTATTCCGATGGCAATACCTATGGATCGCTTTTCTGGGAAGGAATTGGAGTCAACTATCAAACTCCGGCAACCGGCTTTGTTGTCAAAAACGGTGAAGTTGAATCATTCCTTGATAAAACATTAACCGAATATGGCTTAAATACAACCGAAAAAACGGAGTTCATGGACTTTTGGGTACCGCTTATGACCGACTCACCTTACTATAGGATTTCATTCTTAGTAGAAGACTGGAATCAGGCCGCACCACTCTTTGTTTCTCCTAAACCCGATACTTACATCAGAATCTTTATGGATTGGGAAAAACTTGATGCCCCGATGGATATACAGGCTCCGACAATCAATCCACCAGAACGTCAAGGTTTCACATTGGTTGAGTGGGGAGGGTCTCTTAAAAAGTAACCAAAATAAAAATCAAAAAGACACCTAATATTGGGTGTTTTTTTGATTAATATATGGACAGAGTAAATAAATACTGCTAGTGTTTTTATTAGCTCATTGACCTGTGTAAACACTTACAATCCTTGGTTTATTGCTCATTTAGCAACTCGGAGGCAGTCATGTCTATTGCGCCAAAGCTACCAAAAGGTTTGGATGTAGCAGTATTTTGTCGTGAGCCTTCTTTTTTGTATAGGTGTTCACGTTGCCCAAGAGATGTTATTGCGAGCAAGTATTGCGAAAATTGTAAAACATGTCTTGCATGCTGTACTTGCACACGCATCAGAAGGAAGTCGTATTTGACCGTTCTTTGTCCTGGTTGTTTAGAAAAATATATTGGTGTAAAGTTTTGTGAACAGTGTGGCAAATGCAAAGAATGTTGCAAAAAACAAGGTTGTGTCTAGATCCCTAATTAAGGATCTTTTTTATTTTAATAACTTTAATATTTATTTTTTGGGTATTTCCATTCTCGCTACCTTTCATTTATACTCAATAGATATGACAATTTTTACGGTATCCGACTTTCTTGCTCACATAAATGATACGCTATCACGCGCTTGGAATGTTAGTGAACTTTGTGTTGAAGGAGAGGTATCTGATTTTAGGGTAAGTCAAGGGCAATGGGTTAATTTTAGTTTAAAAGATGATAATGGCTTAGTTCCGATCTTTATGACAGTTTGGAACTTGCGTGTACCAATCGAAGATGGAATGAGGGTTCAGGTTTATGGCATGCCCCGTATTTATCCAAAGTTTGGCAAGTTTTCATTATCAGCAGAACGTGTGGAATTGGTTGGTGAGGGCGCGTTAAAAAAAGCCCTAGCTGCGTTAAAACTTAAACTTGAAAAAGAGGGTTTATTTGATCCTGCACGAAAACGTCAATTGGTTACTATTCCTAATCGTATTGCACTAATAGCCTCGCGTGAAAGCGCTGCATATGGTGATTTTGTTCGGATTATAAATGAGCGCTGGCGTGGGCTAGAAATAGATCTCTATCATGTTAAGGTTCAGGGTGCTGGTGCTGCTGAAGATATTGTTAAAGCAATAAAACAGGCTAATCAAAACCATAAAGATTATGATGCCTTAGTACTTACACGTGGAGGTGGTTCGTTGGAAGAATTAATGTCATTTAATGATGAACAAGTTGTTAGGGCTATATTTGCTTCAAAAATTCCCACACTTGTTGGTATTGGTCACGAGCGTGACATTAGTCTTGCCGAAGAGGCAGCCGATGTACGTGGCTCAACGCCAACTGATTGTGCCAGGCGTTTAGTACCCGATCGACAAGATTTTTTAAGGAATCTCTCTTATCAATCTTCCGCAATAGAAAAAAATATAAACAATCTAATTGAGTCATGGCAAAGATCTTTGGGGCAGGCGATACAAGCTCCAAGTAATTGGTTGGCTCAACAAAAGCAATTTCTTTTACATTCGACTTCCAAGTTGGATGCAAATATGGCACAATGGTTTAAGGCGCTCCACGAGAAACACCGTTCGCTCGTTCGTCTTCTTGCGTCGCTAGACCCTAAAGGTGTATTGGCTCGGGGCTATACCATGCTGTGCGACGCAAGAGGACGCGCGTTAACTTCCATTTCATCATTAGCAATCGGATCAACGGTGACCGCGGTCATGCGTGATGGAGAAGGGGATTTGCTAGTAAAACAAATACGGACGGATGATTTATCCGAACAGCAAAAATTACTATAACAAGATTCTATAAATATGCCGGAAAAGAAATCTAAAACCACAAAATTTGATGTCAACAAATCTTTTACCGAACTCGAGTCAATAACCGAGTGGTTTGAGAGTGGCAATATGGACCTTGATGAAGGTCTAAAAAAATATGAGCGTGCTATGGAGCTTTCAGAAAAATTACGTGAGCGTCTAGAGCAGGCAGAAAATAAAATTACTGAGATACAAAAGAAACACAATCAAAGCATTGATTAACTCTTAATTAAACTTCTAAAAAAATATGTTAATTTTTCGTTGGGTTGTAAGTACCCTAGCCATACTATTAGCCTCATACTTAGTCCCAGGTGTTGAGGTTACCAATTTTTGGGCTGCATTATTAACCGCACTGGTTCTTGGCCTTATAAACGCAATTATTCGCCCACTGGTTATCCTATTGACCCTGCCTGCAAATATACTAACATTAGGTCTGTTTACATTGATTATTAATGCTTTCATGCTCTGGTTGGCGGCATATCTCGTACCGGGTTTTGATGTACAAGGATTTTGGCCTGCTTTTGCCGGTGCTCTAATATTTTGGGCAGTAGGATGGCTATCAAATGCATTTATTCATAACCCTAAAGAGTAAATGAAAAAATCACCGATAGTAATTTCTTTAGGCGGATCTATCGTGGTTCCGAAAAGCGGTATTGATGCCGCTTTTTTGAAACGTTTTGCCGCACTAATTCGCACACATATTAAAAAAGGGGAACGCTTTATATTAGTTGTGGGAGGTGGGAACACTGCTAGGTTATACCAACAAGCCGCACGCGCTGTTACAAAACTTGCCGATGAAGATATTGATTGGCTCGGTATTCATTCAACTCGCCTCAATGCTCACCTCATGCGCACTATTTTTCGTAATGAGGCACAGCACGTTGTCATCAAGGATCCAACTCGTCAACATGTCTGGAACCGTTCGATTTTGATTGCTGCAGGGTGGAAACCTGGTTGGAGTACTGATTATGTAGCTGTTCGCCTAGCTAAAAAATATAAAGCTCGTCAGGTTATTAATTTATCAAATATAAAGCAAGCTTACGATAAGGATCCAGCAAAGTTTAAAGATGCGAAACCTTTATCCACAACGGACTGGAATTCATTCCGTAAAATAGTTGGCAATAAATGGATACCTGGCATGAACGCACCATTTGACCCGATAGCATCACGCTTTGCATCTCAAAATAAACTTCAAGTAATAATCGCTGACGGTAAAAATCTTCCTAATTTAAAAAATATTCTAACAGGGGAGAAATATATCGGAACTACTATCAACTAAAAACTAAAACCAACTAGTTTGCTATCTATTCAAATTTGGGATTACGTTCATTGCCCAGGTATGAGCTTCATTTTCTGTTATCTGCATTTTATCTACAGCGATGACTACGACCCTTATCAACTTCTTACTCCATGGTTAAATCAGGATTAAATTCAATTTGTATACCCATAATCAATATATTGTATTTTTATTTGATGGGTTTTTTAAATACCAAATCCAGCATGGGCATAAAAGCGTTTAGCGGTAATTTAAAAAATATTCTCATCTTCCATTCTACAAGCATGAGCCACCATCTTACTAATGGGTTGGCTTTTTTTAGATCAGATTTCCAATCCGCATCACCGCCATCTGTATTAAGGCATTTTGCTTCGGGAATGGCTTTTTTTATCTGCCAATACGATCCACCAACCAAGCCCTCATTGATATATCGCTCTTTTGATAATCCACGCGGCACGTGCCTAGAAAAAGTTTTTGCTAATTTATATGACATG
>Ga0180009_10005772_pt1 | contig 13163 bp, 16 predicted proteins | sample OS_PC_MetaG_FD_123537 | JGI IMG/M metagenome (GOLD analysis project Ga0180009, IMG submission 123537) | Groundwater microbial communities from the Aspo Hard Rock Laboratory (HRL) deep subsurface site, Sweden - OS_PC_MetaG | ecosystem: Environmental > Aquatic > Deep subsurface > Groundwater... | reverse complement strand
GCATATTTCGTGAACATAAACTTTATTAACAAGAAAAGTACAAATTTACAGCAGTTCACTTCAAACCGCACTAATAAAGTGAAAATTAGGAAAGGAGGTTGGAGGGAGTGCAGCAGTCTGGCGCTATCCTCGTAGTGGATGACGAGGAAGACGCATGCAGGACGCTCAGGGCAATTCTTGAAAAGGAGGGCTACGCAGTAGATACTGCGCAGAGCGGGCAGGAAGCCCTCGAGAAAATCGCTGCAAAATCCTTCGATGTTGTGCTGGCTGATTTTATGATGCCCAAAATTGACGGGCTGGAGCTGCTGAAAAAAATAAAAGAAGGCTGCCCAGATGCTGCTGAAATTTTGTTCACCGCTCACGGTTCTATAGACTCCACAATTAGTGCGCTTCAAGATGGCGTGGATGACTATATACTAAAGCCATTCGACACCGATTATTTAAAGTCGTCCATAGCGAGGGTTCTGGAAAAAGCAAAATTAAAAAGGAAGCTAAAAGAATCCCAAGAATTTACGAACCTGCTCATTAACAGCATGCCTGACGGAGTAATAGTGGTTGACGCAAGAGTTATGCCCAAATTAATCAGGCACGTCAATTCATCTCTATGCGCTATGATAAAACTGGAGGGGGATGAAATTGTAGGTAGGTCGTGCGCAGATGTTATGCAGTGCTCACCCTGCCTTGCAGAGGAAGTGCTCAAAACAGGAAAACCGCACAGAGGAACGCAGTGCTTTCGGGAGGGGGCGAATTTTTTCGATGCAATAAGCTCCCCGATGAAGGACAGCGAGGGCAGAATTTCCTTTGTGCTGGAGGTTTTTAGAGACATAACAGAAAGAAAGAGGATGGAAGAAGAAATAAAAAAGATGAAGGAATTCAACGAAAATATAGTCAAGCAGCTCGGAAATGCTGTTGTTCTGGAAGACGCAGGAGGGTATATAACTTTCGCCAATCCGAAAGCAGAAGAACTTTTAGGCTGCACAAAAGATGAATCGAATGGAAAACTTCTCTCAGACTTTGTTGCTCTGAATTCAAAAGCAAAATTTGAGGAGGACGCTAAAAAAAGACAGGCGGGAGAGGAGTGCAAATTCGAAGTTAGCCTAACTTCTCATGACGGGCTGGAAATCCCTGCTATAATGAGCAGCACGCCTTTGTTTGAAGGGGGAAAGTATACCGGCGCTCTCTCCACGTTCATCGACATTACTGAGATTAAGAGAGCAGAAGAGGAAATGCTGCATAAGGCGATGAAATATCGAATAGAGAAGGGTGGGACTTACCTCATCAAGGAACATAAATTGGAAAAAGCGATGAGCGTTTTTTTGGATATCACTAATGCAGGCTTTAAAGGGCTGATATTGACCAGAGGCTTCCCTGCTGAAATCAGAAAAGCCTGGAAGATAGATGCTCCAATCCTCTGGATGGGTGAAAAAGCTGTGGGCGAGAACGCAGTCAGACCAGACTTACTGTCGGTTGAAAGGAGAATTAGAGATTTTTCGTCCAGAAATACCGCAGTCCTTCTGGACAGGCTGGATTATCTAATCACTCAGAACGGATTCGGCGATACCTTAAGGTTCCTTCAAAGGCTGAACGAATTCTTCTACGCAACTAAAAACATTCTCCTGATTTCTCTAGACCCTGCTTCACTAGAGCCGCATAATTTGAGCCTCATCGAAAAGGAAGCGCAGGAAATTGAGCTGAAATATAAGCCAGACCTCACCGAAGACCTTTCTGAAATATTCAGATTTATATACGGGCAGAACAGGGAGGGGAAGAAGCCCTCCTTCAAGGAGCTCTGCAAAATTTTGAGCACGACGAGGATAACGGTGCGGAAAAAAGTGAATGTGCTGAAAGAAAAGGGACTGGTAGCAGTATATCCAAAAGGCAGATACAAAGTTCTGGAGATTACTGAAAAAGGAAGAGAACTGCTGAAATATTAATTGCTGCTTTTTTTTATATTACTACAAGTTATCCTAAAACTTACACCGTTTTGATATTCACGATTATCTAATCTACCTTGGAATATTATGAGCAGAATAAAGAGCGTCAGGATTGGCGTAACGCTTAGAGAGGACATTTACAAAAAAGTAAAAGCGACATGCAACCAGCTCGGAGTCAAGCCCTCTACCTGGATTTCAATGGTCGTTACCTCGGAAATAAATAAAGTCCGCATAACACTGGAGAAGGGTGCTCGGACGCCTAGGAGGAGTCGAGCATAGCGGTGGCGCAGAACTACAGCGACCTCTCAAGGGTCAGAATAGGAGGAGAATATGGCTAAAATAATGGTGGTGGACGACGACCCGGACATGCGGCTGCTCCTAAGAAGGCTGCTGGAAAGGGAGGGCTATGAGGCGCTGGAGGCCGAAAATGGAGAGGAGTGTCTGAGGGAAGCCGAAAAGAAAAAACCTGACCTGATTCTCCTAGATATAATGATGCCGGGGCTGGACGGCTGGGAAGTGTGCAGGATGCTGAAAGAAAGTCCGTCTACAAAATCTATCCGAGTATCGATGCTTTCTGTTAGAAACGAAGAAGAGGATGTGGAGAAAAGCTTCGAGTATGCGTATGCCGATGCGCATCTCGGGAAACCGGTTAAACGTGAGGAATTAACAAGCACGATTAAAAGGCTACTACAGCAAGCCCCGGAAAAATGTCGGGAGCATGAGATTATGAAGCTCTCCGGGCTGAGGGAGAAATTGAAGAGAGTTTTGCTATAGCGTGCGCCATTTTAGACGACAGAGAGAGGGTAGAATACGTCGCAGCCTTTCTAGAAGATGTTGTTGGAACGAAGAAAGTTGAGCAAGAAAACCAAGGCTGCACAGCAATCTGCAGAAATAATTTCCAACGTTTCGCACGAGCTGCTTGCAATGGCTAGGAATGCGCTGCTGCGTCAGAATAGTCGGCGACTTAATAGATGTTGCAAAGATTCAGAGAGGTGCTCTTAAATTGCGCATAGAAACTACTGTGCAGGAAATGCTCCCGCTGGCTGCGAAGAACGAGGTAGAAATTAAAACTTCACCTGAGAAAAACCTGCCGAAAGTAAAGGCTGATTTCGATGAGCTGCGCCATGTGCTTTTGAATTTAATAGACAATGCGATAAAGTTTAATAAAAATGGTGAGAAGTCTTTATAGAGGCAAGATACGGGCATAGGAATTGCTAAGGAGCGCTTAGACAAAATATTCGAGAGGTTCTACCAGGTGGACTCGAGCGCCAGAAGGAAGTACGGCGGCAAAATCTGGGTAGAGAGCGAGCTTGGAAAAGGGAGCAAGTTTACGCTTAGCGTTCCGGCAATATTTAAAAAGTAAGAATTCACCGCCCGGTACTTGCGTTTTTCTTCTCTTCTATTATCCTCTTTCCATCTCCGTGCTCGCTGTGAACTCGCAAACCTCAGCTGAGCCGTGGTTGTTACAGTTCCAGCAACTTCGTTGCACGCCCTCAAACTTTAGCTAGAAGTTTTTGCACAGTTTATTATACTCCACTTTAATTCCGCTCACGAGCTTCCCACCTTCTTTTTTCTTCTTAACATGTTGGTATTTCGGCAATGGTCTTACCATCAATATTAGAAAGGTGTAAGTTTAATGTAAAATTGTGTAAAATTGCAGAAATTCGCAAACTTCTATTAATTTTTCAGCAAACTAGCCCATTCAGTTACAAGGCTAAGGAGGATGAAGAACTTATGGCTTCGATTCCAGTCCATGCCCGCCTTCAGGTGCAACCCATCGCTATCGCTTCAGGTGTATGCGTTAGACGCTATGCTTAATCTACCCGAAGGTGCAAGTAAAAAGCAATGGAAGGTCATATCCTCGCAAAGGGCGAATTGATCAGAACGCATAAGCGGCAATGGGATTTACAAAGTTAAAGATGAGAAGTCGCAAAAATAGAGAAAATAGAAAGGTATCGGTTCAGGAGGCTACATGGATTAGGTTTTGCCGTAAATACGAATTTCAACGAGATAAAAGGGTTTTGGATAGCTAATTTAGGTTGTGGGGGAAACTAGAAAATTATAGTTCTTTTCAATTAACTGATTACTGGGAAATAAGACCATATAACAATATAACTTCTACTCTGATTTACGTCCATATCAACAAAGAGATATTGAAGAACAGGATAGATAAGGTATTAGGCTGAGATTATCCAAATTTATAATCCCAAAAACGTTAATATATCGTCAATGAAAAGAAGTGGTATTATTCCAGTCTTATATAGAAGTGCTCTAAAACCCATTCTTCCAAGTGCAGAGACTTTATTTTTAGACACGCTTATAATGTATTTTCTATTCTTATGGATTACAAAACTACCCCTTTTGGATTGAAGTTTCCAAGTATCCTTTCCAATTTTCATTTTACGTATAAGCATAATTCAGTCTTAAACAATAGGAGCTATTTAATTCTTTTCATTAGTCGGGTAGTAGAGAAAAATAAGACCTTATAAGGATATTGTCTAGGAGCCATCCCTTATTTCGTAGGTATCCTACTATTCCCGACCTAACGGAAATTCGCAGGATTTTGAATTACAAGGCGAGAAAACTCAGATAGGCGGAGGTTATAGGATAGGATATAAAAAGAGCACCTATCTTGGCGAATAAACCCTTCGCTCTCTTTTTCCATTCTCTCTATTAGCACATAATAAGTCTAAGTTGAAATGTGAGTATGTGAAAAAACTACGTGGCTTCACGGACCGCACTCGAGCCCTGCAGCGCACCGGAGGGTTCCACTTGCAACACGTTTCTCTGTTTTTGGAGTCGAAACCGTTCCGAGGTCACCCTCAACCGAATACGTGTAATGCACTCCAGAGCTGTCAGGCGACAGCTCCACTGGTAAGTGGCTGGCGCCGAAAAGAAGATTACGAAATAGATCGTGATAAATAACCATATAACAAGCTTAAAGGACGCCATACTGGTTTTAAAGGGAGTTAGAAAGATTTATTTGATAATTTTTACCAAAGTGAAAACGTCCTTTCTATTTGTTGGAATTATTGGAGGAATTAAATTGGACCCTGCCCATATAACTGCAAAGTCTGTGGAAATTAGCAAATGCTTGATAAATAAAGAAACTGGTTTTCACGAGTATGACCTAGATGTAACAAAGAGCATTGGGGATTTAGCAAGATTCGCAGTGAATATCAGGCAGACCGGTTCAATCACAACCGAGGAACAATTGGCTGCTGTTAGTAAAGCTTTAAAGCTTCCTTATCAAGTCGTACGTTCCGATATATTGACTCAACTTGAGGAATTAGGATGGGCTGACGTTTCCAGAGATGGAAGAAGAATTAAGAGGATTGACGAGTCGGTTCCCCCATTAGAGGATATTTTATCGGGTCTAGGTAAGAAATGGAAGGAAGATAACCCTTCTGATATTGATTATGCAACTATTAATTCCCTCTCCATGCTTTCAAAGTCCCCCATAACAAAAGACGCACTAATCTCTAAGCTAGAAATCGAAGAAAAAAAGTTTGGGGTTACCCTAGAATACGGTACCCAAGCAAATTTTCTAGGGACTTTTCAATCCAAAGAGCTAGGGAAAGAAACTGTATGGACACCACTTTATTGGGCAGGGAAGTTAGATAAAGTATTAAAATTCTTAGATAACCAACCTGAGGACAAATATAAGGTATTGGGTAGCTTGACAAAGAAATTTCGGGACTATCCAGGGGAACCTATCGATCAAGTCGAGAGATCTAAATTAAATTTAGTAAACGCTGGCGTTGCTCACGGATTTTTCCCATCCGTAGGAGTAACTGGAGGGGCTGATGTAAAATACGACTATATTTTTGCAGCCACTCCGCACTTTGAATTAGACCCTAAAAAAGACATATTTGAACGAGCTAGGGTTATTGTTGCCTGTATTAGACATGGGCAATATCACGCAGAGGTAACAAAGATCAAGTATCCTTATCTACTTCTCAGAGCACTAAGAGAGGACAGGTTAAAGCCTCATGGATATGCTAAAATTCAGTACGCTTTGCTAATTACTAATGGAATATGCACATATGAGCCAGTGAAAACTTTCTACGGCACAGGATATAAAATAAAATTCATCGATACACCGGAGAATAATGTAGCCATGGATATTGCTGAAGAGATGCTCCGTGGAAGGGAGCCTACTACAGCGTCTATCACCGAACCAGAAGTAAAACAGCTTTTAACCACCGGAATGTTCAATTATTCATCTGAACAAAGAATTATAAAAAGTGCGGCAAAAATTTCTGCCAAGGAAGAATTTGATAGACTCCTCGAATCTATCCAAGGTGTGAGGCAATGAAATGGAAATGAAAATGGAAGAGTTGGACAAAGAACTAAAAATAAGAATGATGAGACTTCTTTGGAGTAGCGGTCATTTTGTGAGAAGCAATATTCCCCTTTACTCTGTAGATGGGGAATATAAAGGCATAACGGACATCGACGTCCTAGCAATCGCCTTCGGTCCTGATTTTAGCGCAAGAACAACTATCTGTGATTGTAAAACAGGCGTTGGCGTAAGTACCCCCGAAAGAATTTTTTGGACATCTGGTGTTATCAGATACTTTCGAGCTGATCGAGGATTTTTTGTCAGGTCAAAAATCTTAGAAAGTCGGTACGTGGACTTGGCTGACAGATTAGGTTTACTGCCTTTGTCAGAAGATCAGCTAAAAAACTTTGAGGATGTTTATAACATCCAAAGAGAGTATTTTATAGGACCATTCAAAGAGGAGAATTTATATCTAGAAAATAATCGATTTAAAAATTTAAAGGAAGCTGATTCAAAAGCTTACCACTATATTAAAGTGAAATATTGGATCGATTATCCTCATACTCAAATATTATCTTTAATGGCTTATGTTAAAAAAATTAACGAAAGCGATAAGCTATCCAACGAGGCTAAATTTTTCTTTAGAATGTACGTCTTATCGCTTCTTTCAGTATCCTTAATCAATTTTGCAAGGAAAATTCTTGTCATCTCACCACTGGAAAGAGAAGAACAAATTAAAGAAAGACTCATGGGAGGTAAAGTAGAGAACTATGAAAAAAAAGCCCTTTTAGAAAATTTCTATGATTTCATAAAAGCCGAAATAGAATCAAAATATTATGGAAAATATCCAGTAACAAAAGTGGACTTTTTAGCTCATTTCTACCCCTCCTACACAAAATATGTAATCGACTTGGTTCAGAGATTATGCTCATCTCCAATTCAGTCTATAGCTGCCCCTCAATTGATGGATCTTATAACCTATGAGTTGGCTTTAAAAGGTGATGGTTTCGGTAAAAAAGATATTCCTTTTCATAGTATTTCGTATATCAAGACTTTCCTTAAACCAACAAAAGATATGATTACTTTTGGGGAAAGAACTGGAATTCTTCCAAAAGAAAATGTCGATAAAATAAAAGAAACTTTAAACAAGCTCGAAGAATGAAGGATTAAAAAACTCATTTTTAGCAAAAAAGAAAAGTAATGGCATCAGCGTAACGCTTTTTGGATAATAAATCTCTAATACGGTCCGAACGCACCTTCTCGTCCTCGCCGAGCTTAATCTCCATTACTTTTCTTCCCCCCTCAGCGCAGACAGCGTAAGCCTGTACTGCTCTTCCAACCTCTGGTACTTTTCAATCTTCTTCACCAGCTCAGGATTCCACCCTCCTCTCTGCATCGCCCTCGTAAGCGCATAAACGTTCAGGTCGTTTACTTCCGCCATCGACGCCGACGATAGAGATGGAGCGACTGTCAACAAAGAGGTGAACAATGCGTTTCCTTACGCCGTGAGAACGCTAAGGATGAGGTAGAAAAAGGAAGGGAGGAGGGATGACAGCTTAAGCTTCCTTGGGCTTCTTCAAAACCCAGGCAACGGCTACACCTATGATGAAGCCTAGGACAAAGCGAGCGACAGATGCCTCAGCCGCTCGCTTACGCACGATAGCGTGTAGTCCAGGGCCTCCTCAGCACAAAGTAATTCGTTTTCTATGATTCGGTTCTTCTGCCCCAGATAGAAGAACTCGCTCATCCTCATCGCGCAACCCAACGTAACTGACATAGTCTGGGGCATCATTCCAGAAAATCCTCGTTCCCACCCACTCTGTAAGGTTATCTCATTGACGCCAACTTCTTGACATCCTTTCGAAAATCATAGATTTCCACTATGTGTGACTGCTTTCCTAGTTTAGAAGCGAACTCTGCCAAAGGACTCGCAACCTCTTCAGACCTTAAGACGGTAAAGCCAAGACCGGCCAGTAGCCCCGGCGTACTGATGAAGATTGACGCCACGCCGCTTATTATGGCGCCGATCAAACCCACGGTCTTCGTCAGTCTCACAACCCTCTCGTCTGTTAGTCCTATCTCTTCAGCTTCACGCCAAGCCTCTTCAAGTTTCACAACGGCATCTTTCACCTTCGCTTGATCCTTTGGGTGCTCGAGAAGTCTGTCCAGCGTGAAGAGAGTCTTGCGGGCCCTTTTGAAGTCGGGGTAGATGTCTAGAGCGTGCTCGAGGCCCCTAGGACGTACAAGTTGCAGCCTTTCAACGAGGAATCGGCCTACTTCGACGGGAAAGAGCTCGCCTACATCTGTTTGATAGCGTTCCAGTGTATGCTTTGGGAGGGCATGGACGCCGTTAAGAGATCTGAAGACGGGGGCCGCCAGGGTCAGGTAGTAAAGTCTAAGTCCGTTTGTGAAGGCCTTACGGTCATCTCGCCACTGGTTGAACAGCTCCCTCACTCGATCCGAGTAGCCTAATGTGATTAGCCTCTCGTAAAGTGTCACTGAAGCTTCTATGAAGGTCGCGTGGGCCATATGCCACCTCACAGAGAAACTGGGCAGCTCTCCTTCGAAACTTCTGATCAGTTTTTCGCCCTCCTTCCTGAAGACTCGCAATAACCCATCACCTACTAAGGTAGTTGAGTAAGCCTCACTTCTGGCCATGGTAGGCGGCTCGGTCTCAAGCAAGGGGTCTAGATATGACAGATTAACATACGCCTTCAGTGGGTTGTTAAGTCTAATGGCGACCTTTCTGTCTTTTATCAGGCTGAGCATCGTTTCAACATCTATGCCATGCCATTCAAAGAAAGTTTTTTCATCCCTGAGGGGCTCAATCGGCACAACCAAATGATCATAGAAGGGCAATGTAACGTAGAGGGGTACGCATCGGAGCCGCTGGTCTAGTGCACTCAACCTAGTAGGAAGGTCAGCCGCATATAAGCCGTCTTGGACCCATTTAAGCTCGGGGTAGAAACTCATCATGGAGAAAGGCCGCCCCTCCATGCCCTTTATTATAGACCGAACCTTCTCCTTCTCCCGAGTGGCATACTCCTCCAACTGCTTTGATTCCATTGAGGATCACAGTAAAAGTTTTTTCTCTCCGAGACAAAGATTTGTAGTTATTCTTGATATACTTTTCGCTGCGACGGCGCTCAGATGAGATACTCGTCTCGGAACCGATCGCCCGAGCGCCAGTTCTTCCCCCAGTTCTCATCGTAGTACGCAATCAAATCTTCCAGCACATTCACCTTCGAGAGCTTCAAATCCCGGTAGAGCTTCTCCACCGCCTCGTGCACTCTATGCCCCATGAAAATTTCAATCGTTTCTACCTCTGGCTCAAGCTCTATCTTCTCGACGTAAGCGTACTTGTACTGCAGCGGGCAGGTTTCGTAGGTTGCAAGGCGGGAGTGAGAGTAGAGGGGCATATAATCAAAGCTCTCCAATGATTTTTAGCATTTCTTTTGCGGTAACTATTTTAATTCCTCGATACTCCCTCATCTCCAATAAATGCCTGTCTCCAGAGACTATGAAATCTGCTTTACCATTTACTGCGCACTCCAGAACCTTATCGTCATCCGGGTCTTCTTTAACCGCCTTTATCCTGCTGCTTATGCCGACAACCTCTGACATCTCCGTTAACTTGTTCACGACATCGCTAATGGCAGCATTCATATTCTCAAGTTTCAATCGAAATTTATCCTGCCTCAATATTTCTTCAAATTCCTCTAGAATCTCGGCAGACAAAACAAGTTTAAGTTTTCCGTCCTCTACTTTCTTGATTATTCTGTGTGGATTACCCAGCCAGAAAGCAGCCGATATCAGGATATTCGTATCCACAGTTATCTTCATCTTTTTTCCTTTCTGAATTTGTGGACAATTTCCCCTACCTTCTCTTCGGTGATTCCGAGTTCCCTGGCTCTCTTCGCAAGCGGGGCGGTTATCTCCTCGAAACTTTTCTTTATTGTTGGCGCGCTTATTTTTTTGAATACAATCGTATCTTCTCTCCCGAAAACCAGAAACCTGTCTGAGGGCTTTATGCCCAGTTGCTCCCTTATGCTGCTCGGAATAACCACTTGCCCCTTTGACGATACCTTCGCAACTTCAACTTCCATTTTGGCACACTCCTTACTTTTCTTACTATTCCTACAAAACTTACCATCTGCAAATGTAACCGAAAACTGTACTGCAGTGGGCAGGTTTCGTAGGTTGCAAGCCTAGAATGAGGGTAAACTGGCATGAATAGATTATTGCTCACCATGCTTAACATCAATTTTGCTACTTCTCCACCCACTTGTCCCTTCCCTCCCAAACTCTAAGCGTGAAAGGAAAATTCAGTCTTTCCCTCAGTTTTGCATGCACGGCTTCGCACAAATTCTCACAGGTCGGGGTTTCCATGAGTTCGTTCAATGCTCTATGGTCAAACTCCTTCAGGACTTCTTTCACAATCTTCTTCAACTCATAAAAGTCGATAACCATTTCCCTGCTGTTCTTAGGTCCTTCTACCACCACTTCTATCCTGTACGTATGCCCATGCATTCTGCCGCAGCTCTCGTGCCCGGATATGTAATGTGCACTGTCTATGTACTCTACTATCCCAACCTTCATTACAGCACCCCCAATATTTTATGCGTTTGAGGAATTATCCTCACGTCTACAAACCTCGACAGCTCTTTCTGAAGCTCGAGCATTTGTTTCATAGAAGGCCGCTCTCTCACCTTTCCATAAGGCGTTACAGGCTGCAAAACGATGCACGAAACGTAATCCCTAATCTGCTCGAGCCTACCTAGGATTTCCTCAACTCTGGAATCCTTCAGCACAACAATCTTGCAGAAGCAATCTCTCCTTGCATTCGCTCTCAGTATTTCAAAGGACCTCACAGTTCTCTCATATATTTCCTCGTAATTCGCGCCTTTGCCCAGCCCTTCCTTCAACTTCAAATCCCCCGCAACATACCTCACGAGACCTTTTATTTCTCTCGCATTTTCTGGCAGGGTCATGTTGGTCTCTAGGTAGAGAGGTGCACCAACTTTTAGAGCCTCAATAAAATCTGCATATAGCAGCGGCTCTCCTCCGGTGAGCGAGATAGAATGAACCTTCCCATGCTCCTGAACAATCTCACTTACCTGCTCTGGAGAGAGAGGAGTATTCTTACCATTCTGCGGCGTATCGCAGTATATGCAGTTTAAATTGCAACCCTCAAATCTAACGAAGACCTGTCTCACTCCCACGTATGGTCCTTCCCCCTGCACAGAGCAGAATATCTCTCTTACCGGCGCCTTCATCCTAACCACTCCACGTCTATTTTATACTCCACAGGGTCTCTAAGTTTATTCAACTGGAATGCCTCTATCCTTTCCCTGCACGTACCGCAAATACCGCACGCCTTTTCTTCCCCTTTATAGCAGGACCATGTATCTTCGAAAGGCACGCCGAGTTCGCTTGCTATTTTTACTATCTCTGTCTTGGTCTTATGAACAAACGGCGCTATAATTTCAAGCTCTGGTTTATCGTTAGCGAGCTTGGCGGTAATATTCTGGCTTTGAACAAACTCCCAGCGGCAGTCCGGGTATACTGCCCTGTCGTTATAATGAGCTGCATAAAAGACTCTATCAGCACCTATGCTTATCGCATATCCGACTGCGATATTCAGCATGATTGCATTTCTGTTGGGTACAATCGTTGCCTTCTGGCTCTCGTGGCTGTAATGTTCTTCAGGAATTTTAATCTCCCTCGAGGTAAGGGCCGAGCCCTGCAAAAGCTCATGTATCGAGGTTAAATCAACAATCCTATGCTTCGCTCCCAGCTTTCTGCAAGTCTTCTTCGCAAATTCTAACTCCTTCCTGTGCCTTTGCCGATAGTCAAAGCTCAAAACATAAGGCTCATAACCCTGCTTCAAAACCCAGTAAAGCAGCGTTGTAGAGTCAAGCCCGCCCGAGACTATTACTACAGCTTTCAAAGCACTCCGCTCCATTCAGCAAAAACATCAAAGGGATGAATAGATTCTTTCGAGACGCAGTTCACCCTGCAGAAGCAGCCTTTAAATTCCTTCTTCAGCAGATAAACGCACTTCCTCACAACGTCCTCGACGAACATCGGATTGCGATGCATCTGCTTCACTATTTCCCTCTCCACAGGTCTCTTGAGCATCAACTGTAGTGGTGTGGAGAAGCACTGTTCACAGACCTCCACGAGATGCTCTGCATTCATCTTCTTGCTGTTAGTTTGCATCTCTAACGAGAGTATAGCGCGTTGATTGTGAGACTGCCCGCCATTAAGCTCAATAGCGCATGGGCATGCAATCGTGCCAGCGAGTTTTACCCCTATGGTTTTCTTTTTGCTTGCAGTGTCGTATCTGCCCAAGAGTTCGTAAATCTTCCTTTTGTAATCCCTCTTTGCCCTTAATTCAACAATCGCATTTTTTGCATATTTATGTGCTTTTAGCTGCTCCTCTACTATCCTCTCTGCCAAATCTTCTATGCTCTCCGTCTCCTGTGGTATGCTGAAGTTTTCCTCGATTTTTTCAATAAATCGAGATATGTGCGCCCCCTTCTGGTTCTTAGGCAAGTCCACGCTCACTTTTACCTGAAGTATTGCCTCGTGCACTCTGTCAGGGCGCTTTATCCTAACTGGATATTCCAGATTTACTATCCCTACCTTTGAGAGCTTTATTCCATGGCTTGCAATATCGTTCTGCACATCCTTCATTGCTTCCTCTCTACCGATTTATCTTTCAGCCTCCCATGACGCCTGTCTATCTCATCCATCTGGTCAAGCATTTTGCGTATCGCCGTTCGAATAGCATCGCTCTGATTCACAAACTTTTTATCCTCCCCAACGTGCTCCATCATATCGTCATAAAGTTGCTTGGGTACATTTACTGTGATTTTTGGCAAATATATTACCTCAGTATTACTACGATAACATTAGGGTAATATAAATAGATTTCTCTT